>MDTC01269621.1_pt1 | contig 12697 bp, 8 predicted proteins | sample 811181 | NCBI WGS metagenome assembly MDTC01 (sample SAMN05326644, study PRJNA326480) | marine metagenome | isolation source: seawater | place: Pacific Ocean: North | collected 2011 | reverse complement strand
GGACGACGCCAACATCATCGGTCATGCGCACAACCATTTTTTCCCCTGGATTTGTCAAGGCGCATCCTAATGAGTCAAAGCCAACGTTTAGATTTGCCACAGTCGCTGGCGCCCAGACGGTTACTTCTCGATTCATAAGGATGGAATTGATGATTGCTCCAATAAAGATTGACCAATCCAATGAACATCTGCGAGGACTCCGCTTGCGGTGAGTTCAGCGCCAGCTCCAGCCCCTTGAATTATAAGAGGCCTAACCGCATATCGATCAGATACAATCGCAATGGCATTGTCTGTTCCTTCCAGCCCATAAAAAGGATGATCCTTCGATAATGCGCGAAGAGAACAATCACAGGATCCTTCTCTGTTCCACGACGCTAAAAAACGCAGTCGTTTCCCTTCTAAAGTGGCCTGAGCATGAGCCTCTTGAACGGCCTCACCCCAGCGCTTTAATTCACTCAAGAATGCTGTTAAATCAACTTCCATTGATTTTGCTTCCATGAATGCTTTTACTGCAACATCTTCGAGTTCAACAGTCGCCCCACAGGACCGAGCAAGAATTAAGATCTTGCGCGCTACATCCATTCCTGAGAGATCCAAACGGGCATCGGGTTCAGCATATCCCAAACGAATGGCCTCAAGAACAGCAGAGGCGAAGCTAAGTCCATCGTCCATCTGGCTGAATATAAAATTCAGAGATCCACTTAATACACCTTGAATTGAATGAATCTGGTCTCCTGTGGCTTGCATACTTCGCAAGGTGCTCAGTACAGGCAAAGCTGCTCCAACGTTGGTTTCATTCCGAAACATCGCTTTGCGCGGCTGTTGGACAGATTGAATGAGTTTCCAGGCTTCCATTGAGCCAGTTGCGGCAATTTTATTGGAACAGACCACTGAAATTCCGGAAGAAAGCGACCTCTGCGTAATTGAAGCGACTTCAGCAGAAGCCGTGTTGTCCACCCAAATTTTATGTTCAAATGGTGCCAATCGGAAGTGCTCAAACACTTCATCAATCGATTCGAATGTCGTTCCACTGGACAATGCTGTCTGCCAATCGGAAATACCATCATCAAGTACAGCATAACGACGGCTATTGCAAATTCCAGCTAGTGTGTAGTCAATTTGATTTTCTTCGTAAAATGATTGTCTCATTCGAAGGATCTGTGCTATAAATGCGGAACCCACTTGCCCTGTTCCTGCGCAAAATACGTGAACCTTCTTCACCGATTTTGACTCAAAAAAGGCTGCATGCAACGCTCGAAGTGCGTCTGCCGCATTGTCGGTTTGTACCACTATTGAAATGTTGCGCTCCGTGCTCCCTTGGGCAATCGCTCGCACATTCACATTGGCCATGGCCAATGCCTGAAATGCCTTACCACTCACTCCAGGCGTGCTCACCATTCCGCCTCCAACAATTGCTACAATGCTCAAGCCTGAGTCAATGCGGATGGGTCCCAATCGCTTCAGCAGGATGTCTGCCTCCAATCCTTGATTCAGTGCCAATCGCGCCGCCTCCAGATCTGCATTGGAAACCCCCAAGGTCAGGCTATTCTCTGATGAGCTCTGGGTAATCAGTACCGCGTTGACTTTATACTCGGCAAGAAGTGAAAATACCCGCGACGAAAACCCTGGTTTCCCAATCGATTGACCACCTTCTAAGGTGATCAAACTTATGTCATTGACACTCGACAAGCCACGCACCAGAGCCTTGTTTTGAGGTTCATTCACCACACGAGTTCCCGGAGCTTCCGACTGAAAAGTACTCCTCACCAGCAATGGAATGCCCGAATCTCGCAATGGCTGTATTGTCGGATGATAAATTACTTTGGCACCAAAATGACACAATTCCATTGCCTCTTCATAGCTCATCTCAGGAATGATCTGAGCATGCTCAACAATCCTAGGGTCCGCAGTAAGCATTCCCGGCACATCTGTTGACTTCTCCATGCATTTCGCTTCAACAGCACTGGCAATTAAAGAAGCAGTGTAGTCACTGCCTCCGCGTCCCAAGGTCGTTGTATAACCTTCAACACATTTACCGATAAAACCCTCCGTAATTAAAATTTCAAAATTCAAATCAGATGTAACACCTTCAAGAATCGATTGTCCTGTTTCTTCGCGGGACACTTCGGCAGCCCCATAATTCTGATCGGTTTGAATCCAATCACGAGCGTCAACACGACGGACTCGAAGTCCATTTGCTTTGAGCCAAGCAGAAACAAGAGGAACCGCCATGCGTTCTCCGTACGAAACCAGTTGATCCATGCTCTTCGCACTGAGTTCTCCGATTAAAAATAGGCCGTCACACAAAGCTTTCAACTCGTTTAACCGGTTCTGCAATTCATCTGGCAGCAGTTCAATCGATTGCAGTGGACTGTTCAAGTTGTCATCAACTTGAGCAATTGCAAGCTCTCGTGCAACATGCAGATGACGTTCCTCAAGGGCTGCAATTGATGGACGAAAAGATTCGTCCCCGCGACTCGCACGAAGTCCAATGTTAATCAAATCATTCGTCACTCCACCCATTGCTGAGCAGACCACAACCCTCCTCTGACCTCTTCGAGCCAAAAGCACATTGGCCACTTTTCTCAATTCATCAGCCGAAGCAAGCGAAGAACCTCCAAATTTTAAAACCTCTATATCCATTGCAATTGAAGCATTTTGGCATTCAAACTGAACATTGCAGTCACCCAGACGCTACAATTACGAGCAATCGCAATCACAGGTTGCAGAATTATGAATATAAAACTCAGGCTTCCGGTTCAAATTTTGAAATCACCTCTTGGCTCACTCCTGTGTTTGAAAAACCGCCATCGTGAAAGAGGTTTTGCATCGTCACAAAACGCGACAAATCGCTAAACAAGGAAACACAGTAATCAGCGCAAGCGAGTCCATCCGCGTTGCCAAGTGGACTCATGGATTCGCTGTATGCGATAAATTCGTCGAATCCTTTGACTCCACTACCAGCTGTGGTCACCGTGGGGCTCTGACTGACGGTGTTGACTCTCACTTTCTTCTCCACACCGTAGTGATATCCGAAACTTCGTGTGATGCTTTCCAATAAGCTCTTTGCATCCGCCATGTCCCCGTAATCAGGGAAGATTCGCTGTGCTGCGATGTAAGTTAAAGCAACCACACTGCCCCAGTCATTCAATGCATCCATTTTCTTCGCCACCGCCAACGTCTTGTGCAAACTGATTGCACTCACATCTAGCGTCGTCTGAAGCCAATTGTAATTGACATCCGTATAATGCCTCCCTTTTCGCACATTCGGGCTCATGCCAATGGAATGAAGAACAAAATCAATCTTTCCACCAAAATGCTTCATTGTTCCTTCGAACAATGCCGTCAAGTCCTCCACACTCGTAGCATCGGCTGGTATGACTGGAGCATCACCGACCAATTTTGACAAATGATTGATTTCACCCATTCGCATGGCAACGGGCGCATTGGTTAACACCAATTCAGCTCCCTGCGCATGCGCTTGCAGCGCCGTTTTCCAAGCAATGGATTGATCATTCAACGCACCGAATATGATGCCTTTCTTTCCTTTCAATAAATCGTTCGCCATGTCGTGAATTTTGTACGACGCAAACCTAATTCAGATTTGTGAAAGGCGCACGATTTCAAGACATTAAGGTTCAGGGAAAATCTTACCTGGGTTTAATGTACCCTTCGGATCAAAAAGCTTCTTGATATCGCGCTGCAATTGAAGCGCCCGTTTTGAAAAGGCAAGATCCATGAATGGTTTCTGCACCAAGCCGATGCCATGTTCACCGCTGATTGTACCGCCTAGCCTAACAACCTCCTTGAATATTAAACGAATGGCCGCTGGCAATTCTCGCTCCCAGCGCTCATCGGAATTGTCCTGCTTCAAAATATTGACATGTAAATTTCCATCCCCTGCATGCCCGTAACAAACGCTTTCGAATCCAAAATCTGCTCCAATTGCCTTCACCGCTCGAAGCAGCTCCGGTAACGTCCCTCGAGGCACGACGGTGTCCTCTTCCTTGTATGTACTCTTTGCTTTGACTGCCTCTCCAACGGAGCGCCGTAACTTCCACAGCTTATTTTTCGTTGCTTCATCATCTGCGAACAAAGGTTCTCCTCCACCAAAAGCCTCAATGGCAGGCAAAATTCTTTCAACCTGAGGCATCAAATCATCAAAACGAAAAGCGTCGACTTCAATCAAAAGATGGGCAGATGTCTCTGACTCCAATTCGAGGCTGTAATCTCCGGTGAACAATTGAGCAAGTTCTATGGCTGATCGTTCCATGAATTCAAGTGCGGATGGTTGAGCACCCCGCTTAAAAATCTCAGCAACCGCTCGACAAGCATTTTCGGTTTGAGTAAAAGGCACTAGCATCAATGCATTGTGCGATGGCCAAGGAAGCAATTTTAAGGTCGCTTCCGTCACAATTCCCAACGTGCCCTCACTCCCTACGATCAAGGAAGTAAGGTTGTAACCCGTGCTATTTTTCAGCGTGTTCGCACCCGTTTCAATCACGGAGCCATCGGACAGCACCACCTCCAAGTTCAAAACCCAATCCTTCGTTACTCCGTATTTGACTGCGCGAGGGCCTCCGCTATTTTCCGCGATGTTGCCACCTATTGTGCAAGTTCCTCTTGAAGCCGGGTCAACAGCATAAAAAAGTCCTTTCGATTGGACTTCTTCTTGTAATTCTTGAATGATGACCCCGGGCTGCACACGCACTTGATGATTCATTTCATCAACCGATAAAATTCGGTTCATCTTTCGCGTTGATAGTGCAATTCCGCCGCGCACAGAAAGCGCGCCACCACTAAGACCTGTTAGAGCTCCAGCAGGTGTAACCGGCACACCGTGTTCATTGGCCCAACTCATGATTTGACTCACAACCGCTGTGCTGTCCGGCTCAGCCACGACCTGCGGCGGATAATGCAAATCCTCTGTGTGATCAGAGGCTGCTACACGCAAACTTTCGGCATCCAATTTCACGGAACACAAGCTGCGAAACTTCTCTTCGAATGATTTTATCCACAAATCGTTCATGCCATCAAACATAACTCAACCCGATCAGATGACTGCGGGGGAAATGCAACTTCCTATCTTTTCGCTTTCCAAATCCGCGAAAGATGAACTTACACCGCATTCGATCAACCTTTAACCAAACCTTTTGCCTTCTGGTCTTTGCAATTGGAGCAAGCAATGCCGCAATGATTGCACAAGACTTTCCCTTTCAATTGCTTTCCAACGACCTCATTTGGTACAGCGGCGAGTTCAGAAGCGAGTACGTTTCTGGGGTACGATCCATGAATGACGGCAAGCACTACACGAGCCTCGAGCAATCAGACATGGGAAGCTCAATCGTAAAGTACGCTTATTCCTCTGGCGCAGCCGTAGATACGATCGCTACGAGCATGAGTGTCTTTTCTGACGCCAGCCAGGGATTCAATGGCTATGAATTTTCAGCAGATGAATCGAATTTGCTTCTAACCACAGAAACCGAGGGCATCTACCGGCATTCATTCTATGCCAATTATTACACGCATGATTTGGAGTCGAGCACTACGCGACCGCTTTCTGATTTTGAATTGGGCAAACAGCGCTTGGCTTCTTTCTCTCCAGATGCCAAGCAAGTGGCTTTCGTTCGAGACAACAATGTTTTTATTGTTGACTTGGAATCTGAAGTGGAGTCCCAAGTGACGACCGACGGAGAACGCAATAAAATAATCAATGGTGCAACCGACTGGGTTTATGAAGAGGAATTTGGCAAGGACAACGGCATCTTTTGGTCACCTGACGGTAAGTTTCTTGCCTTTTATCGCTTTGACGAGTCCGCTGTGAAAGAGTTCTCCATGCCCATCTATGGCCAACTTTATCCTGAACCATACACTTTTAAGTATCCCAAAGCGGGAGAGGATAACGCCAAAGTGAATGTATTCGTCTACAACACCGCTACGGGCAAAACACTTTCGGTCCTCAACTCTAAGACCGAATACATACCGCGTATAAAGTGGGGTGTAAACAACGAACAATTGGTTTTGATGACCATGAATCGGCATCAAAGCGAAATGACGATACTCATTGGAAATTGCAATGCCGCTGGAGCCGCCGGAGTGATGATGAAAGAAGTGTGGTCAGAATCCTGCAATACTTACATCGACATCACCGATGACATTCGATTTGTAAATGGTGGCAAGGCTTTTGTCATGACGAGTGAGCGTGACGGTTACAATCACCTGTACAAGTTCAGTGCAGATGGCAAGTCAAAAGATCTGCAACTGACCACTGGTCAGTGGGATGTGCTGGAGGTCCAAGGCTATGATGCCAAGCGAAAGGAAGTTTACTTTTCGTGCTCGCAAAAAGGCGCCACCCAGACCCACCTCGCCAGAGTCAATCTCAAAGGAAAAATGACGCTACTGCATCAAGATGCCGGAACACACAGCGCTCGATTCTCCGATTCCTTTGACTATTACATTCACACGTATCACGACGCCAACACGCCTCCAACATACACGCTCCGAAGTCGCTCCGGGTCAGTTGTGCGCGAATTGAAAAACAACCAACCGCTGAAAGAAAAAGTTGCGGCCTACAACATGCAGCCCAAAACATTTTTCTCATTCACGAATGATGCTGGAGTTGATTTGAATTGTTGGATGATCAAGCCCCCTGGTTTTGATCCCAACAACACCTACCCCGTTTATGTCGCTATTTACGGAGGTCCCGGTGTCAATACCGTAGAAGATAGCTGGGGAGGTGCGAATTATTATTGGCATCAGCTGCTTGCTCAGCGCGGTTATATCGTCGCAAGTTGTGACCCACGAGGCACACCCAAACGAGGGCGCAAGTTCGAACACAGCACCTACAAAGAGCTAGGCAAGCTGGAAACTGAGGATTTCATCGATTTCGGTGAGCACTTGGGTAACTTGGAATACGTGGATGACAAACGCATTGGAATCCAAGGCTGGTCATACGGTGGATTCATGACTCTGCTCAGCATGACCAAAGGAGCTGATGTATTCAGTGCTGGAATATCAATTGCTCCTGTCACGAATTGGCGCTACTACGACAGCATCTATACCGAAAGATTCATGCAAACACCTGAGGAAAACGCAGGTGGATATGACAACAATAGTCCCGTCAATCACGCTGACAAACTGAAAAACCCACTTTTGTTGGTGCATGGTTCTGCCGATGACAATGTTCATTACCAAAATTCCATGGAAATGGTCAATTCATTGGTGGAAGCGGGCAAAGATTTTGACTTTTTTGTCTACCCAGACCGAAATCACGGAATTTACGGAGGCAACACTCGATTGCATCTTTATAACATGATGCTCGACTTTGTCGACGAAAATTTTTAATTACTTACATTGGACTTTGGGGCATGAAACTTCCAACCCTAGAACATAACTAACATGACTGACTCAAACATTCCGGCCAGCGGCCATCCGAAAGGACTCTACACCCTATTCTTCTCAGAAATGTGGGAGAGATTTTGCTATTACGGCATGCGCGTACTTTTGACTCTTTTCTTGGTAAAATCACTTTTGAAGGGAGACTCTGAGGCCAGTCTCATCTATGGAGCGTACACTGCACTGATTTATGCAGCGCCTGTTCTTGGTGGCCGAATGGCCGACCAATTTCTTGGATATCGCTACGCCATTTTACTTGGAGCGGTTTTGATGGCCATTGGTGAATTCCTCATTCTCGGTGGGACAGAGTCCTTCATGCTCTATGGCATGGGCGCTTTGATTGTTGGGAATGGATTTTTCAAGGCCAACATCTCAACCATTGTAGGAAAACTTTATTCTGACAATGATCCCCGCAGGGACTCAGGTTTCACCATTTTCTACATTGGGATTAACATTGGAGCCTTGTTGGCAACCACGGTGGTTGCCTTTGTTGGAGAAACATACGGATTCGAATATGGATTCGGACTCGCTGGCGCTGGTATGCTCGCTGGGCTTTCGATTTTCTGGTTGGGACGAGACAACTATTCGGCTGCGCCAGGTTTGGATATTACTGAAGCTGGTATGAAACAAGTCGGACCATTAAAAGTGTACCAATTGATTTCTCTCGGTTCACTTGCTCTGATTCCACTCTGCTATTTTTTGATCAGCCAAAATGAATTTATGACTTACCTCCTAACCGGACTATTTGTCCTTGTTGCGGCATCATTGATTCGAGCAGGCATAAAAGAAGGTCCCATGTGGCGGGATCGTATGATTGCCTTGGTCATTTTTATGCTGATTAACGTAGTCTTTTGGGCGTGCTTCGAGCAAGCCGGAACATCTTTGACCCTTTTCGCAGATCGAAATGTGAGCCGCGATATATTAGGCTGGACGATGCCTGCATCAATGACCCAATTCTTCAATCCAGCATTCATCATCATATTCGGATCAATCTTTTCTGTGATGTGGGTAAAACTTGACGCAATTGGCAAAAACCCGAGTATCCCGATGAAGTTTGCCCTCGGCATTCTTCAACTCGGGGCAGGGTTCCTCATCACATTGGTTGGATTGCAGTTCGCTGATGAACAAGCAATGGTTCCTTTGCTCACACTGGTATTCTTATACCTGTTGCATACAACCGGTGAGCTATTCCTCTCGCCCATTGGCTTATCCATGGTCACCAAACTGGCTCCAAAAAATATAGCTGGAACAGCCATGGGAGGCTGGTTCCTAAGTTTTGCCATTGCGAATTACGCGGGTGGCATCATTGCTTCACTTACAGGGGGGCATGGTGATACTGGTGAGACCTTGACGGCTTCTGCAGGATTAGCGAAATACACAGATGTGTTTTCGACCATTGGTATGGTACTTGTCGCCTTTGCTGTACTCATTGCAGTTTTGAATAAACCACTCAATAAATTGATGCACGGCGTGAAATAAGCAGTTGCGATGATAGCAACGACATTCGAATATCATAACCTTTTTGAAAAGCGCCGTTTGGCGCTTTTCTTTTGCGATATTGCATAAAATTTCGCTCATGTTACCTTTTTCAAAATTCACTGGAATTTTCCTCCTACTCGTTACTTTGTCACAACCAACTTATGCCCAGGAGGCAAAGGTCAATTGGATGAGCCTTGAAGAAGCCATTGCAGCTCAGCAAGATGAGCCTCGGAAAATTGTCATGGATGTATACACTCAGTGGTGCGGTCCTTGCAAAATGATGATGTCTCGAACGTTTACCAACCAACAGGTCATAGACTACATCAATGGCAATTATTATGCTGTGAAATTCGACGCTGAATCAGCAAACCCCGTTCAATTCAAAGGAAAAACATTTTCAAATCCAGGGTGGAAACAAAACGTTCGTGGACGCAACAGCACACATGAGCTATCACGAGCATTGGGCGTAAATGCTTATCCAACACTCGTTTACATGGATGAGAATGCGGATATCATTGCCCCCATTTCAGGATACAAAACCCCTCCCCAATTGGAAATGTACCTGAAGTTCTTCGTCGACAAATACAATGGAGATGTAGCGCAGGAAGAATGGGAAGAATACCGCGATAACTTTCAGCCGACCTTCCGGTAAATCCGAATAAGTTAACATTTCTAACGTCAGCTAACCTCACTTGAAAGGATTGCCGTCATCGAAGTTCATTCTTGTATATTTGCAGGAGTTTCGGATGAACTAGTCGTTCTGATTCCTGCGTTTGAAACAACAACAAAACCCTGCCTTTGCAATGAGTGAAACTGCACGCATCATTCTCGACGGAATTGAATATGAACTTCCAATCACCGAAGGAAGTGAGAAGGAAAAAGCCATTGACATCTCAAAACTCAGAGCGCAGTCCGGCTACATCACGCTGGACTATGGGTTCAAAAACACGGGTTCTACCAAGAGTGCCATCACATACCTTGATGGTGAAAATGGTATTTTAAGGTACCGTGGTTACTCCATTGAAGAATTGGCTGAAAAGGCCTCATTTTTGGAAGTTGCCTATCTCTTGATATACGGGGAGCTGCCGAATAAGACTCAACTCAACTCTTTTACAACCAGCATTACACATCATACGCTGTTGCACGAAAACATGAAACGCTTTTTTGAAGCGTTCCCTGCAGGTGCTCACCCAATGGCAATGCTCGGCTCAATGATCTCGAGTTTAAGCACGTTCTACCCAGAATCTCAAAATCCAGATCGATCGGTAGTCGACATCGAAAAAACCATCCATCGCCTGATCGCTAAGTTGCCAACGCTCGCTGCTCAAGCTTACAAGCATAACACAGGACATCCCACCGTTTATCCTTCAAACGATTTGGGATACTGCGGCAACTTTTTAAAGATGATGTTTGGGTTGCCCACAACACCTTACGAGGTTGATCCAATTGTCGAGCAAGCAATCAATAAATTGCTGATTTTGCATGCAGATCATGAACAGAACTGTTCCACTGCTACAGTGCGCGTTGTCAGTTCTTCGCAAGCAAATCTATACAGTTCAGTCTCTGCAGGCATCGCTGCCTTGTGGGGTCCCCTTCACGGAGGTGCGAATCAGGCAGTCATCGAGATGCTCGAATCCATCAAAGAAGATGGTGGTGACCTGGACAAGTGGATCAACAAAGCAAAAGACCGGAACGACTCATTCAGATTGATGGGTTTCGGACACAGGGTTTACAAGAATTTTGATCCTCGTGCCAAAATCATCAAGAAGGCTGCTGATGAAGTGCTTGGTCAGTTAGGAATTGAAGATCCTGTGCTCGAAATAGCAAAAAAGTTAGAGCAGGTCGCGCTCAATGACGAATATTTCGTCTCGCGCGGTTTGTATCCGAATGTAGACTTTTATTCAGGTATCATTTACCGAGCATTGAATATTCCAAAGGATATGTTTACGGTCATGTTCGCACTTGGACGCTTGCCAGGATGGATCGCGCAATGGAAAGAAATGGTGGAAAACGGCGAGCCTATTGGAAGACCAAGACAGGTTTACACAGGAGCAAACCATCGAGAATTTGTCGACCTCAATTCACGCGATTAAACCATAATTGAATGACCAATTCCGGAAAAGTCGTATTCGAAACGTCAGAAGGAGTCGGAACTATTTCGTTTGAACACCCTGCAGGTAATTCCCTGCCAGCAGAACTCTTGTCTGAGATCGCAAATTGCATCGATAGCGCGGGAAAAGCAGCGGATTGTTCAGTGATCATTCTCAAATCAGGCGGAAGTAGAGCTTTCTGCGCTGGAGCGAGCTTTGATGAGTTGATCGCAATTGAGAATAAAGAACATGGACTCGTCTTTTTCAGTGGCTTTAGCAAGGTAATCCTTGCGATTCGTCGCTGCCCAAAGTTTGTCATTTGCCGCGTTCAAGGAAAAGCGGTTGGAGGTGGAGTTGGAATCGCTGCTGCAGCTGACTACACAATTGGAACAACAAATTCAGCAGTTAAACTTTCCGAACTAGCAATTGGCATAGGGCCGTTTGTGGTAGGGCCAGCAGTAGAAAGAAAAGTCGGCCTCGGAGCTTTCCAAACCATGGCCATTGATGCCACCAAATGGTTCTCTGCGGAATGGGCTGAAAAGCACGGGTTGTTTTCCAGCTTGCACGAAACAGAAGAAGAATTAGATGCCGACGTGCATCGACTCGCGACACAACTAGCAAAGAGCAGTCCGGCAGCGATGTCGGAACTCAAAAAAATCGCGTGGGCAGGAACAGAACACTGGCAAAAGTTACTTCCAGAACGAGCGGCAATCTCAGGAGAGCTTGTTCTCAGCGAATTCACTCGCCAAGCTATACAAGCATTCAAGGCCAAATAGCATTGCGAGCAGAGTTCGGCTCCATCCAATTTCTTTATTGGCAGTTTATGAGCGCCATAAAAAAGGCCCGCACAAGCGGGCCTTTTAACGACTGTATACCATTCAGGTTTAACGAATTTGAATCCGTTCTATGGCACGGCGACCATTGGATACTGCGATCAAACTATACGTCCCAGTGGCCAAGTCTGAAACGTTCAATTGAATGCGACCATTCACTGACGTATGCTCGTTATCACTAATCAGACGACCTGTTCCATCAAACAACTGAATCTGTGCTTTGCCGATGAGGTCATCCGATTCCAAAGTCAGAGTATTCGATGCGGGATTTGGATAAGCAACAAGAGCGAACGAAACATCAAACTCTTGGATGTCGTCAACCAAATCTCCTACTTCAACATCTATTGAAGCGGTGCAACCATTGGAGTCAGTTACAGTCCAACTATATGTGCCTCCGGCAAGACCTGAGATGTCTTCATCCGCGGACTCGAATGAATCAGGTCCATCCCATGTGAAATCATAGACTCCAGAACCTCCAGAAATCGTCACATCAATGGAACCATTGTTCGAGGAATTAACATCATCTATAACTGAGATCACGATAGTAAAATCACAATAGAAACAACTGCCATCGTCATCGGTAGCTTCCTCATTGTAATTCTCAGCTTCCTCATCAGTGCATCCTGCAATTTCGAATTCATCGCAAATGCCATCGCCATCCGAATCATTCAGGCAATTGCCGTCACAATCATATCCGGTTTCCGGATAGTTGCATGAACCGTCGTCATCCGTTGCTAGCTCGTCGTAATTGCATGCATCGATGTCAGTGCAACCACCCAGCTCAAATTCGTCACAGATACCGTCGCCGTCAGAATCGTTTAGGCAATTTCCAGCGCAATCATATCCAGCTTCAGCATAGGTGCATGAGCCATCATCATCCGTAGCTGACTCATCGTAATT
>MDTC01258293.1_pt1 | contig 12698 bp, 13 predicted proteins | sample 811181 | NCBI WGS metagenome assembly MDTC01 (sample SAMN05326644, study PRJNA326480) | marine metagenome | isolation source: seawater | place: Pacific Ocean: North | collected 2011 | reverse complement strand
TGTCGAAATATTTTAACAAAACAATTTCTAAAACAATTTTCTAATAGGGTATTAAACATACACACAACCCCTTTACCAGAATATAGAGGAGCTGCAAGTGATTCGTGGATGATTCTAAACGGTGAATTGGGCAAAAAAACTTTTGGATGTAGTCACTATATAGATGAAGGTATTGATACAGGAGAGATTATTGCAGCTGAAAACTATTATTTGCCTAAAAGAGGTTATCCTATCGATATTTTTAAATCCAGAATGGAAATAATCCCTAAACTTGTAATTAAAAGTTTAAATAATCTTAGTGATGATAATTTCAAACCAAAAAAACAAGATTTTTCTAAATCAACCTCTTTTCCAAGGTTATTAACTCCAAAAGATGGAAAAATAAAATTTGACATATTTAATGGAGAAGAAATCAATCTTTTCGTTCAAGCTTTTGGTTATCCTTTTGAAGGAGCTTTTAGTTTTATAGAAGAAAAAAAAATTAATATTCTAGAAGTAGAATTTTTTACAGATAAAACATTTCATTCTTATGCAAACGGATTAATCTTTGGAAAAACTAATTTGGGTGAATATAAGATCTGTGTAAAAGGAGGTTATTTAATAATAAAAAAAATTGAATATAATAATAAAGAAATATCTCAAGACAAAATACTTCGTATTGGAAAATATCTCAGATGAATCAATCTAACTTATCAAAAATAATTCTTGGATCTGCACAATTTGGATTAGATTATGGTATTAATAATTCTTCTGGCAAGCTAACTGAAAGAGAAATTTTTAATATTTTAAATTTTAGTCAGGAAAAAGGAATTAAAATAATTGATGCTGCTAACGCTTACGGAAACGCAAATGATATTATAGGAAAATTCATCAAGATAAACCCAAATAGTTTTAAGATAAACACTAAATTTTTTTTTAATAAATCTCCAATTGAAGATCAGCTGGATAAGACTTTAGATAAGTTAAATGTTAATAGTATTAATACTTATTTTTTCCATAATTATAATGATTTCAAAGAACATGGAAATAAATTAAGTAATCTTAAAGAGACAGGTAAAATAAAAAAAATAGGTTTATCTGTTTATTCTAATAATGAGTTTAAAGAGGCGTGCATGACAAATTGGATAGATGTAATTCAATTCCCGTATAATATTCTTGACAATAATTATCAAAGAAATGAAATGATTCAATTTGCAAAAAAAAAGGGAAAAGAAATTCAAGCAAGATCAATATTTCTTCAGGGTTTGTTTTTTATGCAAATTGGTAAAATTCCACAAAATCTTTTTTTATTAAAACCCTATCTAAAAGAAATTCATCGAATAGTTTTAAAAAAGAATATTAATCTAATAAACCTTTGTTTGGGATATGTTAATTATAATAAACTAATAGATAGTATTATAATTGGTGTAGACTCATTTGATCAGATAGTTGCAAATACAAAAATTTCTAATTTATCTTTAAATGAAGAAGTTATTAAATTAATAGATGAAATTAAAGTAGTGGAAAATGAGTTATTATTACCAAAAAATTGGAGAACATGAAAATACTAGGAATAACCCAAGTTAGGTTAAACTCAACTAGACTCCCGGAAAAGGTTCTACTAAAAGTAACAGATAAAACTTTACTTGAAATACACTTAAACAGGATATTAAAATCAAAAAGAATCTCTAAATTAATTTTAGCTACTACAAATGAATTAAATATTGAAAAAATTACAGAAATTTCTGAAAATCTTGGAGTCACTTTCTATAAAGGGTCAATGAATAATGTTTTAGATAGATTTTATAAAGCTGCATTAAATGAAAATCCAGATTGGATAGTCAGATTAACATCGGATTGTCCACTCATAGATCATAGATTAATTGATCAGGTGATTGATTTTGTAGTTACAAAAGATGTTGATTATGGATCAAATATATTATTGGAAAAATTCCCAGATGGTCAAGATATTGAGGTCTTTAGATTTTCTGCCCTAAAAAAAGCTTGGGAAAATGCTGAATTAAAATCAGATAAAGAACATGTAACCCCATACATAAGAAATAACTCAGATTTCAATGGAGAGAAAACCTTTAGAGCAATTAATTATGAATCAAAATCAGATTATTCTAGAATTAGAATGACAGTTGATAATATTGAAGACTTTGAAGTAATCAAAATTTTAATAAATAAGTTAGGGTGTGACAGAAAATGGGAAGAATATACAGATTACATAATAGATAATAATTTGTTAGAAATAAATTGTAATAATTTGAGAAATGAGGGTTTGAAAAAATCTTTACTAAATGATTAAAAATGGCAAAAGGACAAAAACTATATAAGCTAGCTAAAACAATAATTCCCGGAGGTACAATGTTATTATCTAAAAGGCCCGAAATGTTTCTACCTGATCACTGGCCAGCTTATTTTTCTAAAGCAAAAGGCTGTTTTGTTTGGGACCTAGATAATAATAAATATATTGATGCTAGCATAATGGGCATTGGAACTAACACTTTAGGATATGGGCGTAAAGAGGTAGATTCAGCTGTAATTAAAAATATAAAAGCAGGAAATATGTCAACATTAAATTGTCCTGAAGAAGTTATGCTTGCTGATAAACTTATAGAAATAAATCCTTGGGCAGACATGGTTAGATTTGCCAGAACTGGAGGTGAGGCAAATTCAATTGCAATAAGAATTGCTAGAGCTGCTGTTGGAAAAGATAATATAGCAATTTGTGGTTATCATGGATGGCACGACTGGTATTTATCTGTTAATCATAATAAGCAAGGAAATGATTTATCTTCACATTTATTACCAGGACTGAGTCCTTTAGGGGTTCCTAAAAATCTTAAAGATACTGTTTTTCCATTTTCATATAATGATTATGATGAGCTTCATAAATTAGTTATTGAAAACAATATAGGTGTTATAAAAATGGAAGTGGTTAGAAATCACGAACCACAAAATAATTTTTTAAAAAAGGTCAGAGATTTAGCTACAGAAAAAAATATAGTTCTAATTTTTGATGAATGTACATCAGGCTTTAGAGAAACTTTTGGAGGCATTTTTAATAAATATGGAGTTGAGCCTGATATAGCTATGTTTGGTAAAACACTAGGGAATGGTTACGCAATAACTGCTGTAGTTGGGAAACGAAACATAATGGAATCAGCTCAAAAAACGTTTATTAGTAGTACTTTTTGGACTGAGAGAACGGGTCCTACAGCTGCTCTAAAAACTCTAGAAATAATGCAGAAAGAAAAATCATGGGAAAGAATCACGCAGTTGGGTAAACTGGTAAGAAATGGATGGGAAGAAATTGCTAAAAGAAATAATACTCTAATTAAAATCAGCGGGATACCATCATTAAGTTCTTTTACTTTTGACCATAAAGATGATTTAAAATTCAGAACATATTTAAATCAGGAATTTTTAAAAAATGGTTATTTAGGATCTAGCACTTTCTATACCTCAACTGCTCATTCGGAAAAAATTATATCAGAATATTTAACTATTTTTGAACAGATTTTATATAATATTAGTCACTGTATCGAAGACAATAAATCTATAGATGAAATGATTGACGGTCCAATAATCCATAGTGGATTTAAAAGATTGAACTAAAGGACTGTTAATTATTTCACTAGAACCTTAATTAAATTGAATATTTTTAAGTTTTACTCATTTTTATTTTCTAAATCATATGATGTATTATATGAATTTAAAAAACTAAAATTTTCAATTAATAGTATTGAGAAACAAAGACAAGTCAACTTATTAATCAATGACTTTATTTTACGAAATATCAATAAATTACAATCTAAAAATTCAGAAACAAATGATCAATTTTATTTTGATTTTATTAATTACTTTTTGTCAGGTCATCTTAAGAATAGAATAACCATTTTTTCAATGTCTAATTATTTAGGCAGAAATTTTTTTATATTCTTGTCATTTATTTATTTATATATATATGCTTTTAATAAAATTATAATTGGATTTAGTCATAACCTTAAGGATTTTTCAATTAATTATTCAGCAATAAATTTAAACAAAGCTATTCCTTGTTTTGGTTTTCCAGAACATGCTTTCTCTTATCAAAGAAATTGTAGTTATCCTTCTTCATTCATGGAATATTTGCTTAAAAATAATTTAATTAGTTCAGAAGATACAATACTGAGTGTTGATGAGTATACCAGACCTAGCAAGAAAATTGAGAATAAATTCTCATCACACTCAAATAAATATGAAAGAATAGTTGTAACTAAACATCGACATTGGAAAAATATTTTAAGAATTCCTATGCACTTATTTAAAGCATTTCTTGAATATAGAAGAATAATTAAAAAGAAAAATATAATCTTATTCTTTTATTATTATGAACAATTTTCAAAAAAATATCTACTACAAAGATTTATTAAAACCAACGAAAAAAATAACATTAATTTTAAGAAAATCTATTTTTTGCATTTATATGATATAGGGTTATTAAAGTATGATAAAAAAGAACGAGAATATATCTTTTTTAACTATAGTCAGAATTGCTTTGTTCCTCCTGCAATAAATATTTTTAAGAATCTTAATGATAATAATTACAATTTAGATATTCAGGATATCTTAGGTGAGGTTTCTTCACATGTTTTTTCAATGTTTAATGATGTTCAAGTAAATTTAAACCATCATTTAAATTTCCTAAATAGTTTTAAAGATAAAATTGGAGTAAAGTATAAGGTTAGCCTTCGGAATTGTAAAACAGGTATCAAAAACCTTTCCTATTCAAACCTAGGATATGAAAGTATAAAAAAGCTTAATCTAAATCAAAACAAAAACATTCTATTATTTGATTTCCCATTAGAATCTTTTAAGGATACCTTTAAGAGGCATTTTGCAGGTGAACCTGTTGTTTCTGAGATATATAGTTTAAAATATTATGAAGAGATTTTAGATATATTAAAAGATCAGGATGTTTTTTTATATATAAAACCAAAATATTTAGTATCTGGATCAAAAATGAATGATTTTTATTCAAATTTATTTAAAGATATATCAGCGAAAAATATTAAATTTAAATTACTAAACCCGTATGAAAAGATTGAAATTTCTGATAATAAATTTGACTTAATTATTAGTATGCCCTACACTTCCACATTTTATACATACAAGCATCTAGCACATAAATCAATTTTTTATATTCAAAAATCTTACTCTAAATATTTCACTCAAATTCCTAAAAATTCAATAATGGGATATAATGAATTACAAAGTTTCATAAAAAATATAAAAAATGGCTAAAACAGGTGATAATATAAATTCGGATAATGCAAACTGGAAATTTTCTGGAAAAATGGTAACTGATTTTGAATCTCATGTTTCAAAATCAGTTCCAATATACACTAGGGGTCATGAACTAATAGTTCAACTAAGTGATTTTTTTATTAAAGACGACTCCACAGTATATGACTTAGGATGTTCCACAGGAAAACTCTTAATAGATCTTGCACAACATAATGAACTTAAAAAAAAGTCAAAATACATTGGTGTTGATATTGAAAAAGATATGATTGAATATGCAAAAGGTCAACAAAAAAAATCAAAACTAAATTCAGAGAAAATTAATTTTTTTCACGAGGATATTGTTAATTTCGATTTGGATTCTAGTGATTTAATAATAAGTTTTTTCACAGTTCAATTTATCCACCCTAAACATCGTCAGATTTTGATTGATAAAATTTATGAATCATTAAACTGGGGAGGAGCATTTTTATTTTTCGAAAAAGTGAGATATAATGATGCAAGATTTCAGGACATATTTACAACACTATATACAGATTATAAATTAGATATGGGATATTCTCATGAAGAGATTATAAATAAAACAAGAAGCCTAAAAGGAGTTATGGAACCATTTTCAACTCAAGGAAATCTTGATTTGCTATCTAGAGCTGGTTTCAAAGACATTACCACTGTTGTAACCGATATATGCTTTAAAGGATTTTTAGCTATAAAATAAGTTCATTTACTAAATTTTAACACAGTACCTATGGATATAAACACTTTATTCAGAGAGTTTCAAACAAAATCTAGATTAAAAAACAGTAATAGTGATTTGATAGACTCCAAGCATAATGAAATAATAAAAAATTCTAAAGAAAATTTTAAGAACTTAAACATTAAAAATTTTAGGAATTGGAATGATCAGAATGACATGGGTCTAAATTATCCAATGACATACTTCTCTAAAGTTTTTTTAGGTTTGAAAAAAAATAAGTTTTTAGAATGGATTTATAAAATACCAAAAAAGAGACTTAATCACTATTTTGAATACTCAACAATGTTAGATGATATTGCTATTATTAAAACTTTAGGTGGAAATCAATTGATGATAGAAAACCCGCAATCTGACACTCCTGGTGCAGGTAATTTTCCATTAGTTGATGGCTATTCTGTTTCATCTAGATGGCTAAGATACATATACATACTAAATCGTATAATAAAGCTAAAATTAATCCATGAAAATGATTTATGGCTTGATATAGGTTCATATTATGGTGGACTTCAAGGCTTAGTAAAAAAATATTTTCCAGACATTAAAATTATATTGGTTGACTTTAACCACCAATTAACAAGAAGCTATATATATTTAAAACAAATGTATCCAGATTCTAAGCATATTTTTCCTAATGAGATTGACTTATATTCTGATATAAAAAACATTCCCAAAGGATCTATCATTTATGTAGATGTTGAAGATTTTTATAAGCTTGATAAATTAAAGGTAAATCTAACTACAAATTTTTTTAGTTTAGGTGAAATGAAGAAACAAACATTTGAAAAGTACCTAAATAGTGAGATTGTTCAAAATTCGGATATTGTATATTCTGCAAATAGATTTATTAGCAGTCCTTTTTTTGAAAAGACTTATGACGATTCCTTAAATATTTTTGATTATAAAATCAAAAACAAAATGTTTTATTTTGATATATTTCCAATTTCACATTATCAAGTAACCCCCAGAAACATATTAAATAGAAACTTCTTCCGAAACATTTCTAGTCAATATTTTGAAATTATTTGGAAAAAATAAATAAAGATTCATGAAAATAACCCATTTAAATTCTGCAACAGAAATAATTGAAATTGGCACAAATGAATTTTACACTTAAAAAAGTAAACAGGGAAAATTGGGATTTATTACTTGAATGGAGAAATAATATAGAAACACAAAATATGTCTATTGTAAACAGACCTGTTTCTAAGTCTGAGCACTTTAAATATCAAACAAAAATTGAATTAAATAAAGATATAGAACAATATATGTTTATTCATAATAATTTATATGTAGGTACAATTAAAGCAGAATATTTAAATAATAAACATACGACTCTTTCATATACAATTAATCCTGAGTTCAGAGGTAAGGGTTATGGAAAACTAATGATGCATCTGTTTTTATTTGAAAGAAATGGGCTATTTTTATGCAAAGTAAAAGAAACAAATTTTGCAAGTATTAGAATGTGTGAATGGAACGATTTTAAACTTAAGTCTAAAAAAGATTCAATTTTACTTTATGAAAAAAATATAAAATAATGAATAAAAGAAGTGACATAGAGATTATTAATGAAATTCAATTAATTAGATCAAAAAATAACATTAATTGGATGAATATTTTAAAAATAGCCTTTAAATATGCTCCTGAAAAAACTAGAAAAGTTTTTAAGGAAATTGCAAAAGAGGACACTAGTATTATAGATCTTTCCAAGGAATTAGCTAATAATAAATCTAAATAAAAAACAATTATATTTTGAAAAAATGAATATAGGAGGATTTGATTTTGAAAATACTACAAGTACTTTTATTATTGCAGAGATATCAGCTAATCATAGTCAAGATATTGAGGTTGCAAAGAAGACAATTTCTGAAATTAAAAAAACTGGAGCAAATTGTGTAAAGTTTCAAACATATACTCCTGATACTTTAACTATTGATTCTGACAAAGATGACTTTAAGATTAAAGGTTCTATTTGGGAAGGAAAATCTCTCTACAATCTATATCAGCAAGCATATACTCCTTGGGAATGGCATGAGGAATTATTTAATTTTGCTAAGAATGAAGGGTTAATTTGTTTTTCTTCACCATTTGATAGGACCTCAGTAGATCTTTTGGAAAGATTGAAGACACCAGCATATAAAATTGCTTCCTTCGAAATAAACGATATCGAACTTATAGATTATGCTGCATCTAAGGGAAAACCAATTATATTATCTACCGGGGTAGCAACTCTAGTGGATATTCAACTAGCAATTGAAACTTGTAGAAAAGCAGGAAATAATCAAATAATTCTTCTTAAATGTACATCAAGTTATCCAGCTCCTCTTGAAGATGCAAACTTAAGAATGATTAAAAAATATTCAGAAGATTTTAATGTTATTACTGGTTTGTCCGATCATACAATTGGTGATATTTGTCCAATTGCAGCTGTTTCAATTGGAGCTAGAGTAATTGAAAAACATTTTATTTTGGATAGATCTTTAGGGGGGCCTGATTCAACTTTCTCAATGAATCCTAAAGAATTTTCACATATGGTAAAAAAAATTAGAGAAGTAGAAAAGACATTAGGTAAAATTGATTATAATTTGACAGAAAATCAAAAAAAAGGAAAAGTTTTTTCTAGGTCTTTATATGTAACTAAAGAGATAAAAAAAGGAGAAAGATTTAATAATTTAAATGTTAAATCAATTAGACCTGGATATGGTTTACATCCAAAAGAATTAAAAAATATTATTGGTAAAATTTCTAATCAAGATATTGAAAAAGGAGAAAGGTTCAGTTTAAAAATGATAAAAAAATGAAAGAAATTGGAGTAATAGTTGAAGCTAGAATGGGTTCATCGAGACTTCCTGGAAAAATCTTGATGGAAATTAATGGTACTACAATTTTAAAATTACTGCTTGAAAGGATTAAAAAGGTTTCTGATATAAAAAAAATTATAGTAGCAACTACAATTAATTCTAAAGATGATATACTAGCTAAGTATTGTAAGGATAATAATATAATTTGTCACAGAGGTAGTGAAAACGATGTAATGGGTAGAGTTTTGGAAGCTGCTAAGATCAATAATATTAGCACTATAGTTGAAATTACAGGTGACTGCCCTTTGATAGATCCGAAAATAATAAGTCAAATACTGAATTGCTACATTAACAATGAAGCTGATTATGTTGGAAACGCAAATATTTACACCTATCCAGCTGGAATGGAGGTTCAAGTGTTTTCAACAAAAACTCTAGAAGACTCATATAATAACACAAACGACATCCTCGATAGAGAACATGTTACACTTCATATTAAAAGAAGTGGAAAATACTCTAAAATTAATATAATTGCTCCAAATAATCAGACAGATCCAGGTTTAGGATTGACACTTGACGAAGAAAAGGATCTCAGATTAATAAAAAAAATCTATAAATACTTTAATCATAATAACTTTGATTTAGATGAAATTTTGGATTTATTAAATAATAAAAACACTGAGTTAAAAGAAACCAATAATAATGTTGAAAGAAAAGGATATTCTTAGCTCTAAAATAGGAATAATAGCAAATGATGCTGGAGGAGCAAACTACATTAAAGCCTTTATTGATTATCACTCATTAACTCCATATGTATTTGCTAAAGGGATAGCATCAAAAATTTTTAATTCAATAAAAGATGCTAAAAAATGCCATTCTGTTGAAGAGATAATTTCAAACAGTGAGTTATTGTTATTTGGAACTGGTTGGGAATCAGATTTTGAGATAAAAGCACTTTTATCTGCAAAAAAACATATCACAACAATTACTTTTCTAGATCATTGGACAAATTATATGGAGAGGTTTACATATAAAAAAAAAGTAATACTCCCAGATTATATAGTTGTATATGATAAATATGCTTTTCAAATTGCTAAAATAAATTTTCCAAATTCTCAAAAAATTTTATTTTTTGAGAACTATTATATTTTAAATCAAATTTCTGAAGCAAGGACATATAAAAAAAAAGAGGAATATATTTTATTTATAGACGAACCATTAAAAGATTGGAACAATAACTATAATCCAGGCGCAAAATATAATTATGATGAATATACTGGATTTCAATATTTTCTCAATTATATAGAACATTCTAAATTTAGTAGTGAAAAGATTTTAATAAGACTCCATCCATCAGAAGCTAATAGAGATAAGTATATGTTTATAACAAAAAATTTTGCAAATATTTCTATTTCAACTAATAACTCATTGATTCAAGATATTATTAATTCAAAATTTGTTGTAGGGTTTGAGTCAACGGCATTAGTTATAGGTTTAGAATTGAATAAAATAGTTTATAATATTATTCCACCAAATTGTACTAAAACCTCTTTACCTCATAAAGAAATTAAATTTTTTTATAATGAAAATTAAATCAATAATTATTGGGCTAGGGAATATAGGCCTATTATATGACAAGGATAGTTTTAATAAGCCAGATAATTATTTAACACATTCAAAAGCTCTTTTTTATTCTAAAAATTTTAGTCTTGAAGGTGGAATTGATTTTGAAAAAAAGAATAGAGATATTTTTACTAAACTAACTGGAAAAAAATCATATAGTTCGATTGATAGTTTGAAAAATCAAAACAAAGATATTGATTTATTTGTTATATCAACCCCTACTAGTACTCATTTAAAAATTATTATGGAGATTATTAATTACTATAAACCCAAGGTTATATTATGTGAGAAACCATTATCATATAACTTAATTGATAGTGAAAAAATCATAGATATTTGTAAGAAAAATCAAATAGAACTTTTTGTTAATTTTCAAAGAAGAGTTGAAGAATCAATAAGCACCATAAAGAAATTAATTGATAAATCATCATATTGTAAAGGATCTATTTGGTACTCAAATGGGTTTATAAACAATGGAATACATTTTATAGATTTAATGACATTTTTTTTAGGTAAAGCAAAAAAAATAGAGATTATTTCTAAAGAAAATAAAAATCATATCACAGAGATTGATTTTGAAGCTGATTTAAAAATATCTTATAAAAAAGGAGAGATATATTTTTTATCATGGCCTGATAATTTATATTCAAATTATAAGATAGAAATTTTAACAAACTCTGAAAGAATTGTTGTGGATGATAATGGCTCTACGACAAAAATTAATAATGTTATTAAAGATCCTATATATAGCGAATGTAAATGCTTAGACATAGAAGAAACAAAAATTAAGAATAATCTAAATATCTCAATAAAACTTGTTTACGATGATATTCTTAGATACATAAATGATGATAAGACAAAAAGTTTGCTTAACAATTTAGATAACATGAAAGAAGTTCAATATATAATTGATGAAATAAAAAAAGTAAATGAAAAAACTAGCAATTAAAGGTGGTAATCCTATTATTGGTTATAATTTTAAAAAATATAATTCAATTGGAAAAGAAGAAAAAGATGCTGCTCTTGAAGTAGTTGAATCAGGAAATTTATCTCAATTTGTAGGCTCATATGGTGAAGACTTTTATGGTGGGCCTAAAGTAAGGTTATTTGAAAAGATTTGTAGAGAAAAGTTTAATGTCAAATATGCAATAAGTGTAAATTCATGGACTTCTGGTTTGATCTGCGCAGTTGGTGCTCTAGACATAAATCCAGGTGATGAAATAATATTATCTCCTTGGACAATGAGTGCATGCGCAACGGCAATTCTCCATTGGGGTGCAATACCTGTTTTTGCTGATATTGACAAAAGAACTTTTAACATTGATCCTGACTCTATTAAAAAAAATATTACATCTAAAACTCGCGCAATTCTTGCAATAGATATTTTTGGACTTTCATGTGATATTGATGTTATAAACAATATAGCAAGAAAGAATAATTTAAAAGTTATTACAGACTCTGCTCAAGCCCCTTGGTCAAAAAATAAAGGAAGAATTACTGGTACTTTAGGAGATATAGGAGGGTTTAGTTTGAACTATCATAAACATATTCACACAGGAGAGGGAGGGATTATCGTAACAAACAATAAATACTTTGCAAATAGAATGATGTTAATAAGAAATCATGCAGAATCAGTTGCAGATGAATTTGGTGTAGAAAATTTTAATAATCTTATTGGCTATAATTTTAGATTGGGTGAAATTGAATCTGCTATTGGAATTGAACAAATTAAAAAATTAGATGAGCTTGTATCAAAGAAGAGAACGGTTGCTAAAAAACTAAATATTGAACTCTCTAATTTAAAGGGATTGATTCTGCCAAAAATAGATAAAGAAAACACTCACTCTTATTATATATTTCCAATGATTTTAGATCAAGAAATTATTAAGGTTGAGAGATATAAAATATATGATGCCCTAGAAGCAGAGGGTCTAATGGGCTTGATGCAGGGCTATGTTAATTTACATTTACTAGCAGCATTTCAAAAAAAAATAGCATATGGATCAAAAGGATTCCCGTGGACTTTTAGCGAGTCAAGAAAGAATATAAATTATTCAAAAGGAATCTGCCCAATAGCAGAAACTTTTCATGATAAAACATTTTTAGGCTTTGAATTATGTCTTTTTGAATTGAGTGATAATGATATAAAGAATATTGGAGAGGCATTTAGAAAGGTTTGGAAAAACCTTAAAAATCTTTAATACAGCAAAGTGAAAATAGCTTTATTAATGAACAACAATTCTTAT
>MDTC01088702.1_pt1 | contig 12698 bp, 10 predicted proteins | sample 811181 | NCBI WGS metagenome assembly MDTC01 (sample SAMN05326644, study PRJNA326480) | marine metagenome | isolation source: seawater | place: Pacific Ocean: North | collected 2011 | reverse complement strand
ATTATCGTCCCATTAATTCTTTTATTATTGGTTGGTTGCACAACCGATATGCCTGTTGAATCATTCAGCCAGAGAGATATGAGTATAATATATAACTCTGCAGCTGATTTACTCGAAGAAAAAGAATATGAGTTGGCTGCAAACGAATTTCTTAATATTGAGAGAGAATACCCATATTCAAATTGGTCAGAGCAGGCTCTAATCATGGCGTCATACTCTTACTTTGAAGGTAAGAGATACAAAGATGCCATAAGTCAACTAACAAGATACACTCAATTATATCCGAATGGAAATAACCTCGCGTATGCAAATTACTTGATTGGCCAATCATACTATTTACAAATAGCTAATGTTGGAAGAGATCAATATAATGCTAAACATGCACTTGAACGATTTAATGCTATCCTAGAAAGATTTCCAAATTCTGATTATGCGGCAGATGCTCGTCTCAAGAAAGATCTTGCTATAGATCATATTGCGGGATCAGTAATGGAAATTGGAAGGTTTTACCAAAAAAGAAAGCAGTTTACTGCTGCTATAAATAGATTCAAGGAAGTAATCTCAGAATATCAGACTACATCTCATATTGAGGAAGCGCTGGCACGATACTCCGACTCCTATCTCGCGCTTGGCATATATGTAGAGGCCCAAACATCTGCTGCAATTCTGGGCTATAATTACCCTAACAGTAATTGGTATAATTATATTTATGGTGAGCTGACGCAAGCCGGTCTAAAACCCAAAGAGGAACCAGAAACATGGATTCGTAGGGTTTGGAGAACAGATAAGTAGAGTTTATGGATGCTTTTATCATTATTTATCAAAGACGCGATATTCATAAATAACATTGAGATAGATTTCAAGGATGGTTTAGTGGTGTTCACAGGTGAAACCGGTGCTGGTAAGTCAATTATCATGGAGTCAATATTATTGGCGCTTGGGGGCAAAAGTAATCCGAGTATTGTAAATAATTCATCTGACTCAGCGACCTTTGTGCTCACGTTAAAAAATTACCCAAAAATCATCAATATATTTCATGAGTTAGATGTTGAAGATAGCGATGAAATGCAAATAAAAAGAGTTCAATTTAATGATGGTAGAACCAAATCATATATAAACGACATTCCTGTTAGTTTAGCCACCGTAAAAAAGCTATCTTCTTACTTAGTTGAATTTCATGGCCAAAATGAAGATTTGAGCTTTATCAATCAATCAAATCATATTGATATCATTGATTGCTTTGGTGATCATTCTGCCGATATTGATCGAATATCTGAGATAAGTTCTGAAATAAAAAATATACAAAATGAAATCATGGAAAAGAATAAAATCTTAGATCAAACAGCAAGTCAAAAAACATATTTAGAGGAAATTTGTAAGGAGATTGAGGATCTTAATCTTGAATATGGGGAGGAGGATAGACTTCTACAGCGAAGAAAATTATTATTAGAAGGGTCTCGTGTTATAGAAACACTATCGAAAATTACAGCACTAATAAACGTAGACAATGGAGTAGGGGAGCTAAATGGTATTGCTCAGAGAGAAATCTCAAGACTCGAAACCTTACAAAATAGCGAAATAATTATGATAGACAACGAGCTGTCTAACATTGATGAGTCACTATCAAAAATAAGTACCTTAATTGAGAAGGTGCAGGACCAAATGGGCCTTGACAATAATGATCTTGAAGCCGTCGAGAAAAGGCTTTTTGGAATAAAATCAATATCAAGAAAGTATAATATCCCGGCGGATGAAATTTTAAGTTTTTTTGAAACAACCTTAGAACAACTAAATAACTTAAACGACGGAAAAGAGGAAATAATAAAGATGGAGGAAGGCTTGCGGAAACTATGCAGCCAGTATGACGATATTTCAATAAAGTTATCCAAAAAAAGGGAACTGATAGTAAAAGAGTTCGATAAGAGGCTTCTCGATGAATTAAATGAATTAAAATTTCCATCAATACAAGTAAAAACAGCGATTTGCAGGAATTCAGAGGAAAAACGGGGTCCAAAAGGTATTGATGAAGTCAGTATCAAGGTATCAACAAGTAAAGAACGAGAACCAGAATTAATTACAAAAATTGCATCGGGAGGAGAGTTATCCAGGATAATTTTAGCAATAAAATCTATGATGTCGACGACACACAACGTAGACACATTAATTTTTGATGAGATTGACTCTGGAGTTAGTGGATCCACAGCATCTGCTATTGGAAAAAAATTAGCATCACTCTCTAAAACATTGCAAATATTCTCTGTAACACATTCACCGCAAGTTGCTTCAAAAGCAAACCACCATTACTTAATCAAAAAAAATGATAATCAGAAGGATGATTTTTCAATAGAGGTTACTGAGATTGAGGAGGTCGAGCGGATTGAAGAGATTGCAAGAATGCTATCTGGTGAAAAAATTACAAACCAAGCTCGTGAGGCTTCTAAAAGCTTGATATATGAAGATGAATAAATACACGAAAAGCAGTGACTTCTTAAAGAAAGAATTTGATAATCTATCAAGAACAGAAAAAGTTGATTTTCTGAGAGACCTTGAGAGTTTTCTCAAAAATCAAGACAGTGCTTATTATCAGAGTAATATTTCAAACGTGTCTGACGCTGAATACGATAAGTTAAAATTATTATATGATAAACTTATTACAAATAATCCACAAATAAAGGGAAGTGGCTATTTAGATAGTGTTGGCTATAAACCATCTGAGAAGTTTGAAAAGGTAAATCATAAAGTTCCCATGCTCTCACTATCGAATATTTTTGAAAGTGATGGGGTTATCGATTTTATAGAGAGGGTGCGTAGGTATCTTAGTTTAGGTTCAAATGATAATTTAGAAATCGTATCTGAACCAAAGATAGATGGTCTCTCAGCCACACTGATATATATCAATGGCAATTTGCATGTTGGCGCAACAAGAGGGGATGGAAGTCAGGGTGAAAATGTGACCCAAAATATAAAAACTATATCAAATATACCACATAAGATTGAAGACCCAAATGTCCCTGAGATTATCGAAATACGTGGTGAAATTTATATGAAAAAATCAGATTTTTTTGAGCTAAACGAAAGGATGCAAAAAGAGGGTAAACAAACTTACGTTAATCCAAGAAATACCGCTTCTGGTTCACTACGACATCTCGACGTTAATGTCACAAAATCAAGAAAACTGTACTTTTTTGCCTATGCCTGGGGCGAGATATCAACCAATATTGCTGGATCTCATTTTGAGATGATAGGTTTATTCAAGAAATGGGGATTTGACGTAAATCCATACACCAATTTAAATAATAGCTATGAGGATTTAATTAGATCATATGATGATTTAAATGATATCAGGTCTTCGCTTGACTACGACTTAGATGGAGTTGTCTATAAGGTAAACTCGTTAGCTTATCAAGATAGGTTAGGCTTTATCTCAAGGTCACCTCGATGGGCAATAGCCCATAAATTTCCATCAGAAAAGGCCACCACAAAAATTCTTGATATTGAAATTCAGGTTGGGCGTACTGGGTCTCTGACACCCGTTGCAAAACTCGAACCCGTGAATATTGGGGGTGTGGTTGTAAGGAATGCTACACTTCACAACGAAGACTTCATAAAAGGACTGAATAGTGAAGGCGAGAGTATAAGAGATGGGGCTGATATCAGAATTGGAGATCAAGTTCAGATAATTAGGTCAGGCGATGTAATACCGAAAGTTGTCGATGTAAATATGAAAGATAGAAACAAAGACTCAGAAGAATTCATTTTCCCTGAGAATTGTCCTATTTGTGGAAGTTCAGCTGAAAGAGAATTAAATGAATCTACTGGTAAAGTATCGTCAGTTAGACGATGCACGGGCGGCCTTTATTGCAATAGTCAAATTCTAGGTAGCTTGGAATTTTTTGTATCAAGAGACGCAATGAATATCGAAGGTTTTGGTGGTAAAAGTATGGAACTTTTTTATGATATGGGCCTTGTAAATGAGCCGGGTGATATTTACACACTTCAAGACAGGCAAGCGCAGGATCAAGTTGATATACTTTCACTGGAGGGCTGGGGTGAATTATCGATGAATAATCTTTTTCAGAGTATTAATGAGAGAAGATCAGTGAGTTTGGACAAATTCATTTATTCCTTAGGCATAAGGCATATTGGTGTTAATAACGCGAAGTTGGTATCGCAGCAACTAACTTCCATTGAAAATTTACTTTCCACAATTGAGAAAATTCATCATGACCGAGATGATGCCCTTCAGGCCTTCATCCAAAATGATGGTTTAGGGAAAGTCGTTATAAGCTCATTCTTGAGTTTTTTACAAAATGAAAGAAATGTTAGTATTTTACGAAACTTACTAAAATCTATTCGGGTAACTGACGTAATAAATGTAATTTCAGAAGATACAGCAATAAGTGGGCTAAGTCTTGTTTTCACAGGGAAATTTAGTTCTATGTCACGCTCTGAAGCAAAAGATCAGGCAGAAAGAATGGGAGCAAAAGTATTAAGCTCAGTATCAGCACGCACAGATATATTAGTAATAGGGGAAGACCCAGGATCCAAAATAAAAAAAGCAGAAGAGCTTGGTATAAGAATTATTGACGAGAAAGAATGGCTTTCACTGGTTGATTTTTAGATTGGTAGGGTTGCGTTTTTTAACCAAGCTCTCTGATCTTTTTTAAGCTTTGAGTTCACTCTTTCATAAACATTTGTATGATATTTATTAATCCAATCAAGCTCAGTTTTGTTTAGTATATTGAAGTCGAATAATTCACGCTCAAATGGAATATGGGACAAGATTTCAAAGCAAAGATTATTTTTTATTTTTTTATCTTTTTTTAGGACCATAATATTTTCTATTCTTATCCCGAGCGAGCCCTCTATGTATATACCTGGCTCATTAGAAAAAACCATATTTTCTTGAAAGTTTACTCTTTTTTCTTTTGGTGATATTGAGAGTATTCCGTCGTGTACAGAGAGAACGGATCCAACACCATGTCCTGTTCCATGATTATAGTCATAGCCATATTTTTTTGTAATGCTTCGAGCAACGTAATCTAATTCAGCGCCTTTGGTATTTTTGTTAAATGACTTACGTGCTAATGCAATGTGTGCTTTTAGAACAATAGTATACAATCTTTTTATTTCTTCGTTGGCTTTACCGATTAGAATCGTTCTTGTTACATCTGTTGTTCCGTATATATACTGCCCCCCACTATCAATGAGCAGCAAGCCATTCCCTGATATCTTCTTATTTGTTTTTTTTGTCGCACTATAATGAATAATAGCCCCATTTTCATTGAATCCAACAATTGCTGGGAAGCTTGGTCCAAGGTAATTAGGTTGTTCTTTTCTGAAATGTTCTAAGCTTTCAACTATTCTTAACTCGTCACAATTATCAAAAAGTTCTTGTTTTTTAACCCAGTAAAGAAAATTGCACATGGCGATGGCGTCTAATTCGTGTGCTTTTTTGAAAGACTCTAACTCTATTGAATTCTTTACAGCCTTACCATGATTGATATCGTGCTGATGTATAACTTTAATATTTAGTTTTTTAAAAATTTCTTGAACAAATACTGTGGTATATTTTTTATCAAGTTTCACTATTTTTATATTTTTTAATATATTGGTTATATCTCTCTCAAAATTCTTCAAATCAAAAGTTCTTATGTCTGTATCTATTTTTGCCGCGTCATTCTTATTAATGAGGCCATTCTCAATGAATAAGTAACAATTATTGACTGTAACTAAACAAAATGCTGGGACTACTGGTGTATATTCATTTCTGTAAGCCCTCAGATTTGTAAATGATGAAATAAAATTATTATCTCCAACGAACAAAGCTTCATCTTGACTTTTAAGAAACTTATCTCTCAATTCCTTCAGCTTTTCAGCTCGTTTGATTCCAGAATATCTAATTTTATGGTCAGAAATTACCACTTTTTTCGAGCTTGGTCTTTTCAACCATATTTTATCGACAAGGTTATTGGGAATAGACTTTAATTTTATATGATGGTTTTCAAATCTCTTGATGAAAGTCTCTATTTCCGCTATTGAAAATAACTCAGGATCATAGCCAACTATACAATTTTCTGGTAAATTCGTCTCGATCCATTTTATGTAACTCTGCGTACTCATTTCATTTATCTCGAATATATTACTATTCACTTCTATCTTTGCTTGAAGCGTATACCTCCCATCAATGAATATGCTGGCCCCTTGTAATGTTATAAATACTAGTCCTGCTGAACCACTGAAATTAGATATATATTTGATCCTTTTCTCGTGTGGTTTCAGGTCATAATCTAAGAAATGACTTCTCATTGGTATCATATAGAGATCAATGCCTTCTTTGAGCATTTCCACTCTAAGATTATTTATTTTTTCTATTTCAGTCATACATTTTTTGAATTGCTTTTCTTTTATGGGAATAAATCTTATGCATGCAATTTATGCATACCTAATAACTATTTTTTGAACTACTAAACAACATTTTTAATACTATATATCAACTATAAGTAACTTTATTCTAAAAATATAAACCAGAAAGGGAAAAAATGGAAATTTCAAGTTATTCAATCAGCTTAGCTAGCGGATTTTACGGGCTAAGTTTCAGTTCAGAGAAAAAACAAAAGGCCCAAATTAAAGCAGCAAAAGATTTCGCAAGAAATGAAGGTATCGCAATCGGCGATGTACTATCATCATTAAATAAGACATCAGTCAGTAAGCGTAACTAAACACGCCATTATGGTGGTTTACACAAAACAGCGACAAAATAAATGAAATACTTATTTAATAATTCTCATGATTTTTTTCAGGCCTTAATCACAACAATTAGGCAGGATATCAATAATAATACCTACGTAAAACGCTCTTTTAAAGAGGTATACGCTGAATGCCATAAGAATACAAAGAAGAGTATATCGTCAAATTAGTCATGGAGCTAATTTTATCAAAAACAAACTCACCAAACGCGTTATATACATGGAGCTCTCAAAACACAGGTTACCCATCCATTAAGAGTGTATTCTTTTAAGAGCGTGAACCCCAGATTTTGGTAACAAACTTTGATCTTTCTTTTCTGTTCTCTTGTGAAACCAGATGCTATCAAAATCCCATTACTTGATATAAGATTTGAGATAATGTGTCTTGCCTGAATGATAATATTTGCGAAAATATTAATCATAATAAGATCGAATTTTCCCGAATTCCTAAGCTTATGTGACTCTTTAGTGATGTCTAGGATCCCAACGCTTACCTTATTTTTACAATCGTTTTTGATGATATTATTCCTAGCTACTTCAATAGCTTTTTTGTCATGATCAATTCCAATGCCTTTGCATTTCCATATTTTGTTGGTAGCAACAGAGAGCAGCCCGCTTCCTGTTCCAATATCGAGAAAATACTTTACATGAATAATTTTCTTTATATCCAGTAGTGCATTCACGCATCCAGCTGTTGTTCCGTGGTGACCAGTTCCAAATGCCAGGCCTTCATTCACGCAGATATTGATTTTTTTGTATTTATCTTTTTTGTAGCTATCATTGTGAATGTATAATCCATCGAAGCTAAGTGGTTCGAGTAATTTTTGGCTTTCCAAGACCCAGTTCTTATTTTCTAGCTTATTAATTTGAAATCCCTGAGATGAGCCAAATAGCTTAGATACTAAATTTTTTATAGAAGATTTATCTTTTTGATCAAATAACAGATTATAATATAATTCCCCATTACTTGTATATTGTGAAATGGACAGGACCTTTTGTGAGAATAAAAAATCATCATCAAATTGGGAGATAGATTTATCAGATTTAATCAAAACCTCAATTATATCAGTCATTATTCACTAACTCTAAATATGATGCCAGAACAATTTTTTTACCCGTTTTAAATTCAACCTCAATTCTGTCACTATCACAATCGATTACTGTGCCATAACCAAATTTTGTATGAAATACTCTCTGATTAGGGCTAATGTTGACATCCTGATTGAACGTTAAATCATCATACTCAAGATTATCAAAGTGTCCTATGGCCTGCAGCCTCTCCAATGCCGTGCGGCCATTAGTATAATTTTTTTGGTTATAGTTTTTATCAGGAAATGATGAGTACTGCTGATTATAGCCATCATAGATCAATTCTTCTTCAATAAATTCAGGTCCAATTTCAGATAGAAATCTTGACGGGATTGATTGCGTGTAATTACCATAAACCCTTCTATTCTGCGCATGAGATAAGAATAAATATTTTTTTGCGCGCGTAATACCAACGTGCGCTAAGCGACGCTCTTCCTCTAATCCTACATTACCTTTTTCATCCAATGATCTTTGGTTTGGAAAAACCCCTTCCTCCATTCCAGGTATAAAAACATAATCGAACTCCAATCCCTTGGCGGAATGCAAGGTCATCAGATTAACCTTACTTGTATTGTCATCATTATCAACATCCATAACAAGCGAAACATGGTCAAGAAATTCGGCTAGTGATTGGAATTCTGATAATTGGCCAACCAGTTCCTTTATATTTTCAATTCTGCTCTCAGAATTAGGTGTTTTTTCATTTTCCCACATCGCGATATAGCCTGAGTCTTCAAGTATCAACTTGGTCAATGTAATATGATCTACTTTATTTATTTTTTCACGCCAACTATCAACCATAGATATAAAAGATTTAAGCTGTGTGCGCGGGTTTGAGCCTAATTCATCAGTATCGATTATCTTTTTTGATATGTCATATAGTGAGACGTTATCTCTGCGTGCTGCATCATTTATTTTACGAAGGGTTGTGTCCCCAAGTCCTCGTCGAGGTGTATTTATAACACGTTCAAATTTTAAATCATGATTGGGATTTGCAACGAGCTGAAGATACGCAACTACATCACGTATTTCTTGCCTCTCATAGAATCTTGGCCCCCCAATTACTCTGTAAGGAATGCTACTTATGATAAATCTATCCTCAAATTCTCTCATCTGGAAGCTGGCCCTGACAAGTATCGCTATGTTATTTAAATTTTCATTTTTTGATATAATTGTATCAATTTCATCGGATATGAATCTTGCCTCATCTTCGGCACTCCACAGACTTTTAATTTTTACCTTATCACCGTCATCCTCTTTGTAGGAGGAAAGCTCTTTTCCAAGTCTGTCTTTGTTATTTGATATTAAACTCCTCGCGGCACCGAGTATATTTTTTGTAGAGCGATAATTCTTTTCAAGTCTGATAATTTTTGCTCCCTTAAAATCCTTTTCGAAATTTAAGATATTATTTACGTCAGCCCCTCTCCAGCCATAGATTGATTGATCATCATCACCAACACAAGCAATGTTCAGGTTTCTTTGGGATAGTAATTTAAGTAGTAAATATTGAACACTATTTGTATCTTGATACTCGTCAACAAGTGTGTAAGAAAAGATTGATTGATATTTATGGAGTAAGTTATCATTCTCCTTCAGTAGCTTTAATGGTAGAAGTAGTAAGTCTCCAAAATCTGCTGCATTTAACCTTGATAGTCTTTTCTGATAACTGCCATATACATCGATACTTTTTTCATGACCTATGATATCAGACTCACTCTTTGCAACCTTTTCAGGTGGAAGCCCTTTATTTTTCCAATTTTCAATTTGTGATAAAAAATATCTTGGCGGAAAACGCTTTTCGTCGATATTTAGTGTTTTTATTACTTCTTTAATCACTTTTAATTGATCATCGGTATCTAATATTGTGAAATCACTTTTGAGGTTTGCTTCTTCAGCGTGCATCCTTAACAACTTAGCGCCTATGGAATGAAATGTACCTAACCAGTTCATCCCTTCGATTGCACTACCAATAATGTTTCCAATTCGCACTTGCATTTCTCTTGCTGCTTTGTTCGTGAATGTTACTGCAAGTATATTTGATGGGAAGGCTTTCTTTTGATCAATTATATGAGCAAGTCTGGAAGTGAGAACTCTTGTTTTTCCAGTGCCGGCACCAGCTAATATCAGAAGCGGTCCTTCTGTATGCATAACTGCAGCTTTCTGTTGCTCATTGAGATCTGAAAAATAATTGGGACTCATATTTTCATCATATTAGTAAGAGGGTGGGTTGCAATATTTATATGGTTCAAATACCAACTATTCACGTATTTTTGTTAAATCAATTAGATGATTTATACAGAAAACTCGGATTGATGACGTTAAGTTTTTCCTGCTGCCTTTTTTTTCAATAATCTCAAGCAATTTTGGGATAGAAGTATTTTTCTCCATAGAAATACTCTCCAAGATCTTCCAGAATTCTTCTTCAAGGGAGATGCTTGTACGATGCCCAGCAATCGTGACAGAACGCTTTTTCATTTATCATATCATTTTTTTTGGGTCTACAAGCGAGTCAAATTCAACTTCATTGACATAACCAGATTTAAGCGCCTCTTCTTTCAGTGTTGTATTGTTCCTGTGAGCTGATTTGGCGAGTTCTGCTGCTTTATCGTAGCCAATTTTAGGCGCAAGCGCGGTTACAAGCATAAGAGATCTCTCGAGGTTTAACTTAATATTTTCGTGCCTTGCCTTGAGACCATCAACGCAATTTTTTTCAAATGATATTGCGGCATCTGTCATGAGCTTTACCGACTGTAAAAAATTGAATGCCATCATTGGGTTAAAAACATTCAACTGGAAATGCCCCTGACTGCCCGCCATTGAAATAGCAGTATTATTGCCAAAAACATGCAAGCAAACTTGTGTAAGGGACTCGCATTGTGTTGGATTAACTTTACCAGGCATTATTGATGAGCCCGGCTCATTTTCTGGAAGAGCTAATTCACCAAGTCCAGCCCGAGGACCACTACCAAGAAATCTTATGTCATTAGCTATCTTAAAGAGTGATGCTGCGACCGTATTTATTGCGCCGTGAGCCATGAGCATAGCATCATGCGCTGATAGAGCCTCAAACTTGTTGGGTGCGCTTGTAAATTTTTTGCCTGTTAGTTTTGAGATACTCTGAGCTATTTTAACCCCAAAGTCTTTTGGCGCATTCAGACCAGTTCCAACGGCAGTTCCGCCTTGTGCTAATTCCATTAGTTTTGGCAGCGTATCTTTTATTCTATCAATACCGTTATTAACCTGCTGAGCATAACCAGAGAACTCTTGCCCAAGTGTTAGGGGTGTGGCATCTTGCGTATGAGTTCTTCCAATTTTTATAACCTGCGTCCACTCATCGGATTTTTTCTTAAGCTTTTTAGCGAGCGATGACAGTGCGGGTAGCAACGTATCCAATATCTCTGATGCACAGGCAATATGCATAGCGGTTGGATAAGTATCGTTTGATGACTGAGACATATTACAATGGTCATTTGGATGAACTGGTGATTTTGAGCCCATTTCACCTCCCATCATTTCTATCGCTCTATTTGATATGACCTCATTAGCATTCATGTTTGATTGGGTCCCAGAACCAGTTTGCCAAACAGAAAGTGGAAAATGATCATCGAGTTTACCATCAATTACTTCATTGGCAGCTTTTATAATATTTTTTCCAATATCTTTATCAAGAATACCATAACCCATATTAACTTCAGCCGCGGCAGCCTTGACAATACCAAGGGCTCTAATAACAGATTTTGGTTGCATTTCCCATCCAATATCAAAATTTTTGAGCGATCGTTGTGACTGTGCGCCCCAATATTTACCACAATCTACTTCGATTTTACCAAAAGTATCTGTTTCAATTCTTTTATTCATGATGCCCTCATTTATTCGTCTCTTTCATAAATTCTTTTATTGATACAATCTCAGCCGTTTTTTCATATTCCCCTCTTTTTTCTTCGTATTCACACGTGAGATTTTCATTCGCCAGTTGTTGACTCACATCAAACATGTGACTGTCTTGTTGTGGTTTCAACATAAAATCAATACCAAAATTTACAGCAGGATCAAAAAATCTGGTCATTGCAGTGTAGGGTATAATAATTCTCTCGGGTTTATTATCAAAATGTAAAGTCACTGAGAAATGATTTGATTTAATCTCAAGTTCACTAAATTGGTGCTGTAATACTACAGTCATCTCTTCTTTAAATTTATTCTTTAGGCTTTTTGATATAACAACTCCACTCTCGTTGGTTGAAAAGGTAATATAAATATGATGCTCACCTGGTAATCCATTATTTTTTTTTATTTTTTTCAGTACATCAACAACGACGTTAATCATGGATTTATTTATTATGTCATTATATCCTATGAGATCTTCTGTCATTTATGGGTTCTCACCACTATGTAGTTACAATTTCTAGTTTTCACCAAACCATTCCCAAATAACACTTGCCATTATATCACAATCTGTTTGCCCGGCATCAATAACAGCTGCTGCACCAATTGTACCTCTTTCCCATGCTAATTCTTGCCTTTCATTAAGGTGATCTAACTCACTTGAGTAGCGTTCAAATCTTGGGCTAATCATTAATCTATCTATAACTGTGTCATAATATTGGTTATCAAAACAATACTCCTCATAAGCAAAAATCTGTGTCCATACCCCGCCCAAAACTGCAATTTCCTCATTCGCAACTTCTACATCATGAAATGCGAAGCTAGAATTTACTATAAAGAGTAATGCAATTATACTTTTTACAATCGTTTTCATAGTTCGTCCTTTCTGCAGTATATTTTGATATTAATACAATAACACTAAACAAGCATATAAAAATTAAAATAATATACTTATATCCAAGTAAAAATATGGCTATT
>MDTC01097114.1_pt1 | contig 12699 bp, 10 predicted proteins | sample 811181 | NCBI WGS metagenome assembly MDTC01 (sample SAMN05326644, study PRJNA326480) | marine metagenome | isolation source: seawater | place: Pacific Ocean: North | collected 2011 | reverse complement strand
CATGTCCAAAGATTCCATTGACAAGTGGCCATAAAGTGCCCAAATTGGCTTGCCTTCAAGCTCGTGCTTTACGATGATTGTTGGACCATATGAGCCATCTTCATCATTGACTCCAAGAGAATGTACAACGCCAGGGCCAAAAGCGTGAATAGGTTCTCCGACTGGAGCCCCTATGTCTATTCCAACATGAAGATCTCTTTCACCAGAAAACAATTCATGAGTGTACATGTCGGGTCTTATCTCGTCATATCGACCAATTTGGTAATCATATGGACATTCAAAATCCTCATCCTGTCCTTTGGTGAAATCATACACCCAATACTCTTCTGGGAGTTTGATGACTTCTGCCATGACACCCCTAAACCGGCGGATATTGTTGATGTTTCGCAAATAGGTTTGAATGGTGATTAGATGACCACCAAATATGGCAATTGGTCTGGAAGTGGCTTTCCTTCCAGGCTTGGCACTTGCCAGGAACCTCGATTACGAAGGTGATTGGAAGAGACATTTGTTGTTGACGCCATCATTGGGCCTACTGATATGTTTGGGCTTATCAGGTGTTAATTTCGTTCTCGGGTGGTCCCTAAAGGCACTTACATGGTTGATAATCGCTTCAAACATACTTGCTCTTATCGCAATAAGGGTAGAAATTGACCAAAGAAAAGAGAAAGACCTCATTGAAAGAAGTCCATGGTTCTGGATTTTTGCCATAATTGCTTGCTACATCGCAGTCACACCACTAATTTTCCTCAAACCGATGGGGGTCGACTGGATTGGTTTCTCAACACTAACAGATTCGTTATCGAAGACTGGCGGATTCAACCTTTCATATCCTTCAATCGGTGAGTGGATTTATCCTCCGGCATTTCCAACATTTGCAGCATGGCTGGGAGGAGAATCTTATCTGGCGGTGTTTTGGTTAGGCACAGTTTGTTTTGCATCATTACTACTTGGAATTGCAGCCGTGGGAGAAAAACTGGGCTGCGGGCATTGGACAATCATGGCCATGCTCATGGCCCCTGCTTTATTTGCAAAAAATCTAGATTCCGGCTATCCAACTGTTACGAGTCAGTTAGGTATTATCGTGGTATTATTGTTATTAGACAAGAAAATACGTTGGGAAATCGTTACTGTAACTACTGTCTTTGTTGCTTTGATTCATCCAACTGGTTTGATTTATTTGTCAACTTTACTATTTGCACAATTAGTCTTGAATAGACATGTAAAAGTCAGCCTATCCAATAAAATCCAATTTGGAATATTGTTGGCATCAATAGCAGTAGTTGTGGCCGCACTTTTGCCTGCATTCACAGGTACGGCAGTATTTGCAGAATATGGATGGCAAGGGGGAACACCAATGCTATTTTACTCGGGTTTCCTTATCCCACTAGCAATATGGTCTGCATGGACGCTTAGGGATGATAAAATTGCCAAAATATTCACTCTATGGTTCGCATTAAATTGGGTGTTATCCTCTATACATCTTCTTGAGGGACTGAGAGGATTTACGATTCTGTCTATGCTTTCTTACGCACTCTATTCAATGAGTATGCACGCATTCCACATACCATTAGCAGGTTTAGTAGGCCTTAGATTGTCAAAGCTTGAGGGAGGATATTCCTCAAAGGGCAGCAGAGCTGTTATGATTGTAACTCTGGTATTATGTGGAATCGCTAGTAGTGCAATATCTGAGCTATCTGAGCATGATGAATTGCATGCAGTATCTCAAGGTGATCTCAACATATTTGCTGCATTGGATGATTTGCCTGACGGTTCCGTTGTATACACTGAAAACGAACACTGGGGTCATGTGTTCATGATTCCAGATCATGTTGGAGTAACTGCTGTTCCAACTTTGGGAATATTACAGCAAGAACACTCAATCCAAAATGCTGCTACTACAGCCATCATTTACGATGATGTTGAGCGCCTAAATAATCTCGGGATTACACATGCCATAGCATCTCCTAAAGGAGTCATGATGCAATATATCCAAGCATCCACAAATTGGAAAAAAATCTCTTGGAGCGAGGGCTCTGCATTGTATGAGTTGCAACCGGATAACTACGTCTCAGAGTTTGTCCCTGTGAATGGAGATAATATGCGAATTGATCCTTGGTTCGATTTGAGGAGTCTTGATCCGTTTGAACTAGGTAACCAAAAAACGTACATTACATACGGAATTCATACCTTTCCTGTAAATGATACTAAGGCGCATGAGGTATGTATTATGACGGAGTTTGTTGGCAATGTCGAGGCAAAAATCAATTCAGTATCAGTACAAGGTTCAGGTTGGTACAATATTTGTCAATCTGCAGGAATAGCTGAATTCGAAATTAGCGTTATTAGTGAATCACAGTGGTGGATAAATCCAATGGGTGCTTCGGGAAGGGGAGATGCTTTAATTGACCAAACCGGTATTCGTGTTCACTGGATAGAAATCATCTCCAGTGCATGAATTATACCAAAAAGCACTACTATGATTCCATACAGGAAGAATCATGCCTAATTTATTCATCATGCTTCCAACGCTTGATGAAGAGATGGCTCTTGCAGATGTTTACAATCGAATTCCCTTCAAAAGATTGGAGAAAAAAGGGTACAATACAAGGGTCACTATCGTTGATGGTGGTTCTAAAGATAAGACACTAAAAATCGCAGACGATCTTGATTGTGAAATTATCCAACAATGGGGCGAGGGGAAAGGAGCAGGTATTCGCCAAGCATTCAAGAAATTCCTAGAGTCAAACTCTGATACATTGGTAATGTTAGACTCCGATGGCACGTATCACCCAGAAGAAATTCCAATGTTGATTTCGGCAATACCAAAAAATGGCATAGCAATAGGAGATAGATTGCGAGGTAAGTTAGAACCGAACGCCATGACTAGCGTTAATTGGATAGGAAACCAGTTACTCACCTGGTTAGCTGTGGCGCTACATGGTAAACCAATCAATGACTTGTGTTCAGGGTTTTGGGCGTTTTCACGAGCAGCCGTAGAGAAAATGAAATTGAATAGCATGAGATTTGAAATTGAGGCTGAAATGTACACGTCCTCAGCATATTTGGATATACCAATGGAACATATCCCTATTACTTACTCCAAAAGAAAAGGAGAAGCAAAACTTGGCTCGATAAAAGATGGAACCTCAATCGCAAGGAAACTCATCATAAGGAGAATCTTCCCCACACCGCATGAGGAGCAGGAATGAGTCGTTTCAGTGTTGCGATACTCGGAGCCAGTGGCCTAGTTGGTCAGAGGCTGCAAGAATTGCTTTACAATCATCCATTCTTTGAGGTAGTTGCCATAGCAGGTTCACCAACCAACGTTGGACTGATGCATGAAGAAATCGAATGGCGATTAGATTCCCGAAAACCAAAATACGACATTCTAGTTTGCTCTATGAGCGACATACCAGATGTTGATATCGCATTCTCTGCACTTCCAAATAATGTGGCAGAAGTAGTAGAACCATCTTTAGTTGCAAGAGGAATTCATGTTTTTTCAAACGCAAGTGCGTTTCGTAGAATTGCTGGAATTCCGTTGGTCATACCTGAAATAAATCCAGAGGATATGAAATCCTATGATGGTCATGCGTGTGCAACAAACTGTACTGTTGTGCCAGTAGTTACTCCCATGATTGGAATGAAATCACTAGGAATCAAATCGGTTACAATAAGAACACGCCAAGCTCTTTCGGGTGCTGGTTGGAAATTATTGTTTGATGCAGAAGCACTCTCGGGAAATGTCAATCCTTTCATACCACAGGAGGAAGAAAAACTGATTGCGGAGCTGAAGTACCTGCTTGGTATTGACGTGCCAGTCATAGCCTCATGCAATAGAGTGTCAGAACGTGATGGTCACTTCGTCTCTGTTGGAGTTGAATTAAGCAGAGAAACAACTGTCGAGGAAGTTGGAGAATTAATGAAAATTCCAACCTTAGGCCTTCCCTCATCACCAGAATTGGTAAACGAAATTATCGATGATTCTCCTACTAGACAAGAACACCTGTGGAATGGAAATGGAATGACAACAACTGTTGGAAACATAAGAGTTGAAGGAAATATTGTGAGATACGATGCGCTTTCTCACAACACGGTCAGAGGAGCAGCAGGCGGAGTTATACTTCTTGCTGAATTTGCTGTACAAGAATCCTACATCACCAAATAGTGAACCACTCTTCGCTGAGATGGTGGTAACTTGGGAGTAACTGCGATGATTCCGAACATGACCTTTCAACAGCTAAAGGATGAGGCTAACTCTCGCTGGAAGGAAATTTGGGATTCAAACGCTGCTAGAATCGAAATATTACTGCTCTGTCCAAGAAAAGAAAGAAAACTTCTGGAACTTCATGGGGATATGATAGACCATGGTCAACCAGCAATGGGAATTTTTCACAGACCTAGAGCTGAAGCAGAATTGATATCAGAGCAAGGTTTTGATCCAAAATCAGCATCTTTCCAATTTCTAAATATTGCAAATGCAGATATGGGACCTTGGATGCAACAACTAGTCACTCAGGAGGGATGGCTTAGAAGCACTGTTGAGATATGTCCCACACCTTTCACCCTTGATATACCAAATCAAAGACCGTTTGAGAGACACTCAATTTTGTGTTTTAGACATCCAAGTCTTCCCTCCTTGGAGAAATATTTCCTGCCTTACCCAATATATGCGTTAATTGGAAAGGCCTTCGTTTCACTTCCAAGAAGGCAGGCTGCTGAATTAGCAAAACAACAAGCAGAAATCTTGGGAGTTGGTCTTTCTAAACCAGAGCCTGAAATTGTCGAGGTCCCTGTTGTAGACAATATCCCAATTCCCAAAGAAGAATCAATGAACGTGGAGGATGCATTCATAGCAGAAATGATACCAGAAGAAGCAGCGCAAGTCGCATTACCCGCTCTCGAAGAAAATGAGGACTTAGAACCAGGGACAACACCAGAAACAACTGCTGAAGAACAAATAGCACCAGTTACGCCTCCAACCTCAGGTCCTAAAGTCCCTCTACCAGAAAAAGAGGAAGTTGTCGATGATACACCCGCAATTGAGAAGGAGTTTAGAGCTCTAATTACAGAATTAATAGAGGCTGGTGTAGACCCTGCTGACATGATGACTGATCCAAGGCTCGAAGACATAAATGAAAGAGCACTTGCCCAAGATTTCGAAACATGGCCGGTATTCATGCAAATGGTAAGTTGATGCGAGGGTTCAAGGACAGTAATTGGTTGGGGTTAATATGGCGTTCTGTGTTCACTGCGGACAGATGCAAGCTGACGGTACTCGGTTTTGCAGATTTTGTGGCGGCCAGCAACCTGGCGAACAATTAGTTGCTAGGCTGCGAATGGAAGCAGAGTCAATCAGATTCCACATGCAACAAATCCAAGCCCAACAAATGCAACAGGCAAATTACGGTCAGCAACAGAACCAGAAACCCTGGTGATTTCTATGAAACTTCGCCAACTGGCGATCCAATTATCTAAACTACCTCCACATCCATGTAACGATGTGGAACTAGAGCAATATCAGACAGAAGGAAATCTTGCAGCACTTTGGTTGGCTCAGATTGATGCTGTTGATGGACTAGAGGGAAAGACGGTTCTAGATTTAGGAGCCGGCAATGGAATTCTGGGCCATGGTGCTCAATTACTTGGTGCAGAGGTAACATTTGTCGAAATTGATGAGGATGCCGTTAGGTTGTGCGAAGAACTTGGTCCGACAATATCAGGCAGTGTTGATGAGGTAGAATTACCTCAAGTCGATATTGTGATCACAAATCCACCTTGGGGTGTTCAAAAACACGGAGCCGACCGAATATTCGTAGAGGCTGCATTGAGATGTGCGCCCGTGTTGCATATTCTTCACAGTGCAAAAGCAAAACACCTACCGGAAGGAGAAGTCATTCTTGAAGGGGAATTTAGAATGCCGGCTACTTACCAACATCACTCTTCCAGGATGGGTAAAACCTCTATCAAGTGTTGGAGAATAACTCGATGATAGGGGTTCAAAAGGAAACAGCCCCCGCATCAACCATCCCTTCCCGTCACCCATAGGGTGATTCCCAAAAAATGAGCGTGAAATTATGGCGACAATCGTCACCCCAGGAACTGTAGTAGGTACTGCAGACAAGAATGAGCCCGGAGAGGGTATAGCAAACGAAAATGGCAACTTAATCGCTCTTCTAACTGGTATTGTAGTCGAGAATGAAGGTGTAGTAAGCATAGAGTCATACAACTCGATGTTGAGAATTGAGGTCGGAGACCTAGTCATTGGAGAAGTTGTAAAACTAAACGAAAAATCAGGCGAAGTCAAAATCCTGAGCGTCGAAGGCAAGGCAAACCGTTCAGTAATGGCTGACCAAGAATACGCACAATTTCATGTAACCAAGATTACAGATAGATTCCTTCACAATACAGCAGACGGACTGAGGCGAAGAGATCTGGTAAGGGCCAAGGTTATCGAGACAGGCAACGTAATCCGAATAGATATGAGAGAGGATGAAAATTGCGGAGTTCTATGGGCTCTTTGTCCCTCTTGTGGTGACACCTTCAATGCAGAATTAAATGGTGATTGGAATGTAGCTTGCAAGACTTGTGGTAACCAATCCTTCCGGGCTCTAGCAGACGACTTTGGAGGCGAATCCGGAAAGGCATCCCTAAATGGTGCGGGTAAACGCTGGAGCGGCGCTGCTGAAGACTTATTTGCCAAGGGCAGTGCTGGAAGAGCGACATTTATCGCAGAAGATGTCAGAGAAGATGGAAGAGAAAGAGAATATTTCAGATTTGAAGGCGAAGGTGGTCAGGCTGGAGGCGGCCGTGGCCGAAGAGAGAAACCAAAGCCCGGAACTAGGTTGTTCATAGGAGGTCTATCTCGTGATGTCAACGAGGATGATATCAGGGACATGTTCAAGAAACATGGAAAGGTCAAAGATTTCGCCCTTATGAAAGATGATTCTGGAAATCTACGAGGTTTCGGTTTCATCACATTCGAATCAAAAGATATGGCTGACTCTGCAATTGCAGCACTCGATGGGCAGAAAATTAACGGCCGGAGAGTTGGTGTGAGAGACGCTGATGCTCCTAGAGATGAAAAGCCAAAGAAAAGGAGGCCGCAAGGTGCTAGACTCTATGTCGGAAACCTACCTTTCAAAGCTAGTGAGGATGATCTATCTGCACTATTCAAGAAACATTGCGACAGTGTGGATGTGCAATGGGCTACAGACAAGTCAGGGCGCAAGAAAGCATTCGCATTTGTTACCATTTTACCTGAGGCAAAAGGGAAAGAGGTCGTTGACAAATTGAATGGCCATGAGATGATGGGAAGGAACATAAGAGTCGATTTATCAAAACCTAGAGACAATAACAACAAGAAAAGCTCAGGTGGTAAATCTGCTAGAGAGCTCAAGGCTTTAGCAGAAGAAGAAGAGGACGCCAAGAAGAAAAAGAGGCGACGTCCGAAGAAGGATTGAGGTGATCCAATGAGTGAGTCCCAGGAAGCCTCCTGGCTCATAATTGACGGCTATGAAGATGAGCCAGCCGCATTTGGAGTTCCTCCTTATGTTGGATTCCATATACGTTACATCTGTGGTGTTTTAGAGAAGCATAACATAGATTACGATTATTGCCCAATCGATACATATCGTATCAACCCACCATCCTTAGAAAACAGATTAGGAGTAGTAATTCTTGCAGGAGCTATAGTTCCTGGAAAATACCTCAGAGGAACGCCAATTTCTTTGCGTGAAACCAGAGAGATCATAGCAAATACTCCTAGTAATATCCAGGTTTTATGTGGTGGCTGGGCAATAAGAGGCTGGCGACATCAAGGTTGGAGCCCTTTGAGAAAGAATCTTTTCTTAGCACTACAAGATACTGACGCCACCTTAGACCATTTTCTCAGAAGAAATGAGTGGAAACATCAACGCCGAACTGCTGAACAGTGGACGGATTGGGCGCAAAATGGTGCCAAATCAAAAGCGGTGACAAGAAATCCCGACCTGAATGGGCCGCTAACCTACGAGGTTGAGGTTTACCAAGGGTGTGTTCGATACAAAAGGGGCTGTAAATTCTGCATAGAACCGAAGAAAGGGGTACCAATTTGGCGCAGCCCAGAGGACATAATTCGTGAGGTTTCTATCGCCCATGATATGGGAGTGAAGCACGTTAGATTAGGCGGCATGACCGACACTTACACCTACATGGCCGAGGGTGTTGTCGAATTAGAATATCCGAAACCAAATCCTGAACCGATTGCAAAATTATTACATGGACTAAGAGATGATGAGAGACTAGAGATATTGCATACCGATAACGGAAACCCTTCCATTATTGCTGAGAATATGGAAGAATCTGAAGAGATTACTAAAACATTAGTTGAGACATTATCCGATGGTGCTGTTTTGTCCTTTGGACTCGAATCTGCAGATCCGAATGTGCATGAAGCAAATTGGTTGAACTGCGACGCTACCCAATTAAAATCAGCGATTTCATTGATCAATAAATATGGAAGAGAAAAAGGGAACAGAGGATTGCCTAAACTTCTACCAGGATTAAATTTCATTGCCGGACTTAATGGAGAAACAAGTAACACATACGGCATCAATCTTGCTTTGTTAAGAGAGTTAAAGCAAGAAGGTCACATGATTCGTAGGGTGAATATTCGCCAAGTAGAAGGAGAAGGATTCCAAGAAATTGACGAAACCGATTTCCAATCTTTCAAAAAAACGGTTAGAGAAGAGTTTGATGGGCCAATACTCGAAGAAATGTTACCGGTTGGGACGATTTTGAGCGATGTGTGGTGGGAATCCCATGAGGGAAGAACCAGATTACCTAGGCACCTTGAGCCAAAGGCACGCTCATTGGAGGTCCATGGTAAAGCGGGAATCACATTCGGCCGCCAAATTGGTGCATACCCCATTCTGATTGGTATGAATTACCTTGCGCCACTAGAATCATACAGCGAGATTATTGTAACTGGTCATGGTGCTAGGTCAATCACTGGGATTGAAACGGGTTTGAGTATTGAATCAATAACGGAGAAACAACTCTCCGCAATACCTGGTATTTCATCCAAAGGTGCTTGGAGCTTGGTTAGTTCAAGAGCAAAGGCAAGAGCGAAAAACAAGAGATTCGAAAATCCTGAAGATTGGTTTGATGCTTCAGGACTACAAGTCCCGGATACAATTGATATCTTGAAGATTATATCCTGATTCACTCGCCGACCCAAGCATATGTTCTCATGCCTTCTTCGACACCTTCGCCACCGATTTCAACAAGGGCGAATTCTCCTTGCGGGGTGACAATCGACTCTTTTGCCAATCCCTTGTGTAGCGCTTCATAGGTGACTCTGTCGATAGCTATTCTACCTTCAAGTCTCTCAAATAAATTCCATCGGCTAGCAATCTCTCTCCAAGAGGGTTGTACCTCGGCTTCGAATACCTTCGCCTTTGCACCAGATCCATATCCACACAGTCCAAGAGTTACATTGTCAAGATTTGCATTTTCTTCATAATCAGCCTCAAATGTAGACATCAGAGCGAGGAAAATCGATCCTGTGTATTGGTTACCGATAAGTGATGATGCTCTCTGTCCTTTTTCGATTCTATCCTCGACGAATTGCTTGAAGTCTTCTGTTTTTGAGATTGCTCTTCTGTATCCATCCATCGCTTTCTCCCAATCATCAGGAGATTCAAAGTCACTCTCCTCAGGAACTGGTCCAATCGCAGACTCGACATGCTTCCATGACTCTAGGTGCTGCCTGTCATGTCTGAAAACATCAGGGAACATACGCTTTGCTTGGAAAGCATATGGCAAGTGCATGATGATTCTAGCCCATTGTTCGGTCAAAACCTCATCCATGTCTGGATCAAATCTTCCTTGATTAATCGCTTTCTCACTAAAGTGTGTGAAGGCTTGCTTTACTGCTTCTCTGTAACATCTGTTCGAAAATTGCCCATCGAAGACGGGTTCATCCCTGTGAACTTTCACGTTTTCTTCACCATGAGCGAAGATTCCTAATCTGCGTACAGTAGATTCAGGCAGATGCTTGATCATAGCCTCCGCCATTCCATCACGAATTGTTGCTCCAGCCTCAGCCGCAAGTTGCAATACATGATCGATAACGCTTTGGATTGATACTTCTCTTCTTGGTTTGAAGAAATCATGCACGGGAGTTGTCGAGACACCCCACCTGTCTGGAATGACTACTAATCGTGGGTTGTGGCGTACCAGAAGAGCTCCACCACCAGCACCTTGGGTGTACTCTCCGGAGGATTCAAGATCATACTTTGCATTATCAGAGAACACAACTATTCCCATCCTGTCGTCTTCTTCTCCACCTCTTGCTACCCAATCTAGAGTGTTGTGAAGTGCGTCTACTGCCCCAATACATGCGAATGTCATGTCAACGACATCACAACCACGGAAACAATCTTCTCCAAATCTGTCACCGTATCTGTGGGTAAGCATGTCAACAATGTATGTTGCAGTTGGCTTTGCACCATCAAGGGCAGATTCAGTTCCAAGGTAAATTCTACCAATCTGGCGGGGATTCAATCCGTTTCTATCAATTAGTCTGCAAACAGCGTTTGCACCCATTGTGGCCGTATCTTCGTGTACATCGGGAATGGCCATTGCAGCAAGACCGAGGCCTTTGTTCAACTTCCCGTAATCAGCTCCTCGCATCTCTGCAAAATCTTCCATGTCCATGTATAATCTGGGGAAATGTAGAGCCATGTCATCGATACCGACTTTTGTCGCCATTATCTACAGTCCGGCCCGAATGATATTTGAGCGTATGTGTCAGAGCCATGAAAAAAAGTGGTGTTCCTAGCAACACCGCCTTGGCCGAGTGATTTTTCATTAAGGAGCCCCTAAACTCAATTATGGGAGTAATAGAATCAGCCAAGAAATTATCTGAAAAGTGTGACTCCCTAACCAAATCAATTCTAAGACAAACCAACTTGTCTTATGTGACAAACCCCCTAAATTATGCATGGCAGTATCATGAATCATATCTAAAGCAGTATTCAGGACTTGGGGCAAAAACCTTGCTTCTAGGAATGAATCCTGGACCTTATGGTATGGCTCAATGTGGAGTTCCTTTTGGAGCGACAAATATTGCAAAAAACTTCCTCAAGATAACTGGAAAAGTCACAAATCCAAGTGGTCGACACCCAAAAAGACCCGTTAAAGGACTGGATTTTGAGAGGCAAGAAATCAGTGGAACTAGATTGTGGGGCCTACTAGAGGACATATGGGGAACACCAGAAAATATTCACAAAAATGTGTTTTTAGTGAATCATTGCCCGTTATTGTTACTCTCTGAAAGCGGAAAAAACATTACTCCTGACAAAATAAGTGGTAATGCGGTAAAAAAACTGCTAAAAGCCTGTGATGAGCATCTCAAGGAAGTGGTCATAGAAATGGGAATTACCAGAGTTATTGGGGTTGGGAAATACGCAGAAAAAAGAGCACTGCTAGCACTTAATGGCCTTGATGTTGAAATTACAACATGCTGGCATCCATCCCCTGCATCCCCATTGGCAAATCGCAATGATGGGGCAGACTGGCGCGCAAATGTAACTGGTGTTTTGCTGGCAGAGACTTCATAATACATACCGAATCTGTCCAACACATGCCACAAAGCGAAATGGCTTGGCCAAGACAACCAGCAGATAGACAATGGGTAAAGCCCGAAGGAGACGACCCTCGAACATTGTATCAGATGTTAATGGTCAGCCAAGAGATGTTTGGTGAAAGAAAGTGTATCGGGTACATACCTAGCCCGGGAATGCAAAGAGTTCACTTAACCTACAACGAATTCGGTGACCTTGCAACTGCTGTTGCCAAAGGATTGAGAGATATTGGTGTAGAAAAGGGAGACAGAGTAGCGATTATCATTGACAATTCTGTTGAATGGGCTGCGCTATCATACGGTGCAAATGCAATAGGCAGTGCTTACACTGCAATGTACACACATCAGAATGGGAAAGATTGGGCATACATCTTAGCAGATGCAACTCCAAAGGTTGTTGCAGTCGCTAATACCGATGTTCTAGACAAGATGTGCGACGCTATTCCCGAGGATGGATGGCCTGCATCTGGAGTCATCCTACTGGGAGATGAGCCAGCAAACAAGTTGCCACCTGAAGGCGTAGAGGTCCGTTCATGGACCGACTTTGTAAGGGCCGGTAGAGCAGGAGAAGACTTAGCAGAAATCGCAGATGACCCCAATGCTCTTTCCACTCTAATTTACACATCTGGAACCACTGGTAATCCAAAAGGAGTAATGCTATCAAACTGGAATACACTTTCTAACGTTCTGTGTGTTCAGGGAGTATTCGAATTATATCCTGGTGATAAGAACGCTGCGTTCCTACCATGGGCTCACTCCTTCGGTTCAACATTCGATCTTCACTGGATGATTAGAATGGGAGTTCACATCAACCTAATTTCTGACCTAACAAAGATTGCAGACGAGTGTATCGAAATCAAGCCAGCTGCTCTTCTAGCTGTACCACGAGTATGGAACAAATTCTACGATAGAGTCAATAGCCAATTTGAAAGCGCTACAGGACTGAAGAAAGTATTCGTTGGCAAAGCACAAAAATCTGCTGAAAAGAGAATCGCAAAGGCAGGAGTACAGTGTGATGCAGTACCTCCAAACGGCTTCTTTGACAAGTTGTGGGATAAGTTGGTCTG
>MDTC01010584.1_pt1 | contig 12699 bp, 12 predicted proteins | sample 811181 | NCBI WGS metagenome assembly MDTC01 (sample SAMN05326644, study PRJNA326480) | marine metagenome | isolation source: seawater | place: Pacific Ocean: North | collected 2011 | reverse complement strand
TGGCAAAGGTTTACAGGAAAAACCATTTATATCTCTTAGAGATGCAGTAAAATCAATCAAAAATCTTATAATTTATCCCCCAAAAAAAGGTGGTGTTTTCAATCAAATGACAAAAATTTTAAGTATAAAGGAAATATCTAAAAAAATTCAATCTAATAAATCAATTAGAAATTTAAAAATAATAAACATTAAAAACCCCAGGGTAGAGAACGAAACGCATAAGATGAAAATGGAAAATAAAAAATTTATAACTATTCTGAGAGACAAACCACAAAAATTTAAAGAAACTATAGATAATACCATATATATTCTAAATTATTTAAATGCCAAAATTAACAAAAAAAAATTCCTTAAAAAAAATTAAAGTAGCTGTACCTTCTCTAAATATCAAAGAATATAAGAGAATTAAAGAAGTTATACTTAATGGAAAAATTGTTTCAGGAAAATATGTAAAAGAGTTTGAAGAAAAATTTAGTAAATTTATAGGAACAAATTATGCTTGTGCAGTTAATAGTGGAACAGCAGCCTTACATACTGCTTTAAGATGTCTTGAAATAAAACCTGGATCTGAGGTGATAGTTCCAGCCATATCATTTATGAGTACTGCAAGTGCAGTAATCCATCATAATTGTATTCCAAAATTTTGTGATATTTCGATAAAAGATTATTGTATAGATACAAATGATCTTAAAAAAAAAATTTCAAATAAAACAAAAGCGGTAATAATTACACATTTTACTGGCAATGTTTGCAATTTAAGCGAAATAAAAAGGATTTTAAAAAAAAAAAATATTCCGTTAATTGAAGATTGTGCACAAGCACATGGATCAGAATTTAATAACAAAAAGGTGGGATCTTTTGGAGATATATCGTGTTTTTCATTTTATGTAACAAAACATATGACAACAGGAGAGGGTGGAGTTTTGTGTTTTAATAAAAAGAAGTACGAACGAATATCAAAGATGTTTAGAAATCATGGATTAAAAAATAGAGATGAACATGAAATAGTAGGCTACAATTACAGAATGAATGAAATTGCTGCTCTTATTGGAATAGAACAACTTAAAAAAGTTGATAAAATTAATAATCAAAGAATTCAAAACTCAAAATATTTAATAAAATCATTGAAAAAAATTAAACAAAACTGGTTTGAATTGCAGCAAATACCAAATTATTCAAAACATACGTTCTTTTGGTTAGCTCTAAGAATAATTGATAAAAAAATTAAACTTTCAAAAGTTATAAAATATTTGAGTCAAAAAGGTATCGAAGTTAGATCAAGATATAATTATCCATTGTATAAACATCCTTTATTTTTAAATTTAAAAGGAAGGAATCAAAATTATAACAGAGTTTTTTTATCTGAGTCTGAAAAATTGGCTGGAAATATATTTGGTCTACCAAATCACCAAAAATTAAAGAAAAATGATTTGGATTATATTATAAATACTGTCTCTAATTTTAAATGAAAAAAGTATTTATAATTGCTGAAGCAGGAATAAATCATAATGGAAAAATATCTTTAGCTAAAAAATTAATTTTTATATCTAAAAAAGCAGGAGCGGACGCAGTTAAATTTCAATTATTTGATACTGATAATTTTATAAACAAAAATCATCTTCCAAAAGTTTACAAAAGAATGAAATCATTAGAATTTACAATTAATGAGTGGAAGAAAATAATTTCTTATGCCAAAAAAATGAAGATAAAAATTTTTTTTTCTATTTTTGATTGTAAGAGTTTATTTTTGCTTAAAAAATTAAAAATTAATTTGATTAAAATACCTTCTGGAGAGATTACTAATTATGAATTATTGAAAAAAATAAGTAAAACAAAAAAAGAAATAATAATTTCAACTGGAATGAGTAGTGAAACAGACATCTTAAAAGCACTTGAAATTTTGAAATTTAATAAACCAAGCGTATTACACTGTGTGTCTGAATATCCTTCGAAATTAAAGAATAATAATCTTAATTATTTAAAAACTTTAAGTAAAATTAATTCAATCAAAGAGATAGGTTTCTCAGATCACTCAAAAAGTAAAGTTCTGCCGTCGGTAGCCGTCACTCTTGGCGCAACAATTATAGAAAAACACATTACATATAATGTTAATCAAAAAAAAGGTGATCATAAAATGTCACTTAACTTCAAAGATTTTAGAGAAATGATTGAAAATATTAGAAATACTCAAAAAGCTTTGGGACTAAATAAAAAAATTATTTCACAAAAAGAGTTATCTTTATCTAAAATTGCTCGTAAGGGAATTTATTTAAAACATAATCTAAAAAAAAAACATAAATTAAAAAATTCTGATTTTGTATTGTTAAGACCAATAAACTCAATGAATGAAATAACAAATTTAAAATATCTTGATGGCAAAATATTGAACAAAGATTTAGAAGAATTAACAGGCATTAAAAAAAATGATATTACATAAAGATTTAAAAAAAATAATAATTGATAAAAATTTATCATTAATAAAAGTTCTTAAGGTAATTCAAATGAATGGTTTTAATAGTGTTTTTGTCTGTGATAGAAATTTAAATCTTTTAGGATTGATATCTGACTCAGACGTTAGAAAATTAATCTTAAAAGGAAAATTTCAAAAAAAAATTAAAGCTAAGGATGTAATGATTAAAAATTTTTTTAGCATACCAAAACAACAATCTTTTGATGAATATCAAAAGATTCTAATTTCATCTGAAAAAGTAATTATTCCAATTTTAAATAAAAAAAAACTAATTGATTTCATCCATATCAAGGATTTAAAACTTATTAATAAAAAGAATACAAAAAAAAATGTTCTAATTATTGGAGGTAATGGTTACATCGGGTCTATTCTTGCGCAAAACTTATTAAAAAAAGGTTATAGAGTAAATATTTTAGATAGAAATTTTTATGGAGATTATTTTCCAATTAAAATGAAAAAGAATAAAAATTTAAAAGTAGTTATTGGTGATTGTTTTAATAAAAAAGATTTAAATAAAGCCATTAAAGATTGTAAACATGTTATCCATCTTGGTGAAATTGTTGGTGATCCAGCAGCAAGTTTGAATACTGATTTTTCAATAAGAAATAATTATGAAAATACTAATTTTGTTCTTTCAGAATGCATCAAAAATAATATTGAAAAGTTTTTATTTGCATCAAGTTGTAGTGTATATGGACAATCTTCAGATTTATGTAGTGAAAAATCGAGACTAAATCCATTATCAATGTACGCAAAATGTAAAATTGCATCTGAAAATGCACTTTTATCCTATAATTCAAAAGATTTTTGCCCTGTAATATTAAGACTTTCGACTGTATGTGGAAGTTCCTTTAGAACCAGATTAGATTTAGTTGTGAACAGATTTGTAATTATGGCTTTAAATAATATTAAAATTAACTTATTTGGTGCTAGTTCATGGAGGCCATTTATTTCAGTTAATGATGTAGCTTTAGCATTTGAAAAATTTTTGACAACGGATTCAAAAAAAATTAAAAACCAAATATTTAATGTTGGTGGAAAAAGAGAAAATTATAGAATAATAGATATTATAAAAATAATTAAAAAATATTTACCTGTAAAATATAATTATATAAAAAATATTGATGATGAAAGAAATTATAGAGTTTCTTTTAAAAAGATTTTTAAAAAGATAAATTTTAATACAAAAGATACTTTATCAAAAGTAATAAAAAATTTAATTTTTGAATATAAAAAAAACAAAATAAATATTAATAATATAAATTACTACAATGAAAAAAAAATTCGTTCAATTTTAATTAAATTGAAAAAATAAATGCTATATATTTACGGTGCAGGTAAAAGATCTGATTTAATAAAAAATCTTTTAGTCGAAATTAAGAGCACAGAAAAATTTCAACTAATTGATGATAATCGTTTTAAATCAAAAAAAGTTTTATCAAAGAATTATTTATTAAATAATTATAATTATCTTAAAGATACTATCTTAATTGCAATATCGAATCCTATAAAAAAATGTGAAGTATTTAATATTTTAAGAAAAAAAATTAATTTGAAATTACATGAACCATTAATTAGTCCCTCAGCAAATATAAAAAAAAATTCATTTATTGGAAAAGGCTCAGTGATAATGGATAATGCTTATATTAGTCAAAATGTAAAAATAAAAAGAAATTGTTTTGTCGGAATAAAAACTTTAATAAGTCATGACTCCGAAATTTCTGATTTTGTTGATATATCACATAATGTAAGTATTGCTGGAAATGTAAAAATTAAAAAAAATTGTTATGTAGGAATGGGAGCAAGTGTTGTTCAGAATTTAACAATAGAGGAGAATTCTTTTATAGGTGCAAAAGTTTTAATTAAGAAAAATATTAAGAAAAATAATAAAATTACATTAAAACAAAACTTAACTAGAAGACTAATAAAATAAGTAACAATTATTCAATAGAGTATCATTCTATTTAAATATTGGTATCTATCATTTAAATTTTTGAATTTTTTTTAAAAATTAATCTTGATAATTCTAAATCTTCATATTCATCTATATCTATAGCATGCCAGTTTTTTTTTAATTTAAAAGCATAAATTGGTTTTGCCAAAATTTTTTTTTGTTGCAAAAATTTTTTTGTTCGAACAGCAAAAATATTACCATGAACGAATGTTTCTTTTTTCATTTGCCTTAATGATGCAGTGTTTTTAAATTTGAATTTAATTTTATTTTCATTATCCAAAGTTCTTTGATTCTCATAATGATATTTATGAGGTGTTTTTATTACAGAAATAACTGATGCAGCTTTTTTATTTGAAAATAGATTGAGCGCACTTTTATAATTTTCTTTAGTTACAAATGGTGATGTTGGCTGAACAATAAAAATTATTTTAGGGGTTTCATAATTTGATATAGTTAAAAAATTTAGAAAATGTTCTACAACTTTTGCTGAAGGTGTACTATCTAAAGAAAATTTTTTAGGTCTTATTATTGTTTTAATTTTGTTTTTTTCTCCAATTTTCAAATATAAATTTGAATCTGATGAGAGAAAAATTTCTTCAAAAATCTTTGATTTTTTTAAAGTTTTAATTGATCTACCAATTAATGTATCTCTACCGATCTTAAGAATATTTTTATTTTTGACCGTTTTAGAATTTTTTCTTGCTGTAATTAGAGCGTAAACTTTTTTCATTGTTTATTTATTAATAGAGTATCTTTGTAATGTAAAAGTTTATAAAAATTTAAAAGCAATTTTTGAATACTTAAGTAGTTAAACATAAAATTTCTTTTAAATAAAATATAATTACTTAAATAGTCATTTTTAACTTTGAATTCTTTTTTTATTTTTTCATCAAGACCTCTTATTATTTCATTATTTGATAGTGAAATTGAGTCTGGAGTTTGGTATGTAATTCTGAGCATTAATCTTTCCTCTGAAACACAATATCCACCTCTGTGATAACAACTAAAACTATCAATATAAATAGCATCTCCAGTTTTTCCGATAAATTTTTCTATTTTATCGAAAGACTTATCCTCAAAAATGTTGATATCAATTTTATTCCTTTCACCTTTTTTCGGATTTATGAGTGCGCCTAAATATTTGTGAAAAACACCAAGATTATTTTTTTCTTTTACATAATGAAGGGGGCCACTATTTATATTCATGTTTTTTAAAGGTAAAAAAATATCCAAACTTTTAAAACCAAAATCATCTTTGTGCCATAACATTGGGCCCCTTTCTTTTCTATCTTTTACTGGCACATTTAAATTTACATAAATACTTGATATTACAGGTGCAACTTTTAAGTATTTTGATACAAAAATTATATTTTTTTCACTTAAGGCAAAACTAAGAATTTTTTTTTGAGTGTTTTCATTTAGAAACGGAAACATATTTATTTTATAATTTTTTTTCTTATGAAGATAATGATCTTTTGGTCTTTCAATTTTATTCATTTTTTTTCTCATTATTTCTAGAAAGTCTTCACTTAAATTTTTATTTATTGTTTCAGCAATATCTAAAAAATCTGGATTTTGAATAACTAAAAATTTATCATTTTTTTTTAGTGAGAAGTTTTTAAAATCTTTTTTAGTTTTTATCTTAAATAAGTATAATATTTTTCCTTCAAAGTTAATTACATATTCCCATAGAATTTTATAAGTTGGAATAATAATCATAATTAAAAGATACTTCCAAAATAGTGTACTCTTTAATTTTAATAAAATTTTTTTCATTTGGATTAAACAATCTTATGTTTCAAATTGTAAATTTATAGTATCTAATTTTGGATTATTATCCCTGTCAAGCTCTAATAAAATTTCTTTTCTTTCTCCAATTCTTTTTGGAGATTTTGCAAATGTGAATTCTAAAAGGGTTGGATTACCACTAGGGCCAATCTTTCCCTGATTATTTGGATGAACATGAATTAGTTCAAGATTAAATGTTAAAATAAAATCCTCAATTTTTTTTAAGTTTAAATCTGCATCATGGAATTCAATTACTAATATTAAAATTTGGTCAGAAAATTTTTTTAGATCTTCTAGCAATCTGTATTCATCACCTTCTACATCAATTTTTAATAAAATATCTTTATCTTTGATATGATCTAAAAATAATTTACTTAATGAAATTTTTTTTTCTCCTAGACCGAGACCAATTTTTTTAAGTTGTATATTTTTTTTTTTTAAAAAATTGTATAAATTTATTGGTTTCATTAAATTATTGAATGCTTTTTTTATTGAACCTATTTTTTTAAAAGTTAAGACCCTATATATAAATAAACAAAACCAGGTAAAAAAATAATGTTTAAAGTTTATGGTGTGATCAAAGCACAATACTTTATTTTGATTTAATTTAAGATATTGTTCTTCAAACTCGAAATCATAGGCTAAGCCAGCTGTAACAAGCATCTTAGATTTAAAAAAATTCTCTTTCTCAACAATATAACCACCATCATATTCATTTCCAATTCTTAAAAAATTATAATTAAATTTTGGTCTAAATATTTTTGGAAGCATAGTTTAAATTTTTTTTATAAATTTCATTATCTAAACTTTGAATTATTTTTTCACATTGATTACATTGTTTATAAGACCTTAGTTTAAAATCTCTTATGTATATATTTGTAAAAAAGTTCCAAAATTTCGCATTATAAATATTTGGAAATCTTATTATTTTACATTGAAAACCAATTGATAAATCTTCCCAAGGATTAAAATTTCTTATTGTGTTTATAAAACTCTCTTTACGAATTTTCATAAATAAAACTCTTTTTTGTCCGTTTGCTTTTAATTTTTCTTTTTTAAATTTTTTTAATCTTTTGAAACATATTTTATTTTTGCTGAAATCTACTAAAAAATCCAAATAACTTTTTTTAAAATTATCATTAACTAAGCTAATATATAAAACTAAGTTATCTTTAAAATTGCTATTTTCAAAATAGTCACTTATTTCATTAATATTAATATCATCAAAGTCTTTTTTAAATTTTTTAAGATATATCTCTGGTTTGTTTTCTTTGATGAAACTTTCTTTTATATTTTTTTTAATAATCTTATTGTCAAAAAAAGTAAATTCATCCTTAATTTTAACATTTAATAAATCTATCTTTTGTTTTTTACAAAAAAGATTGTAATCTTTAATTTGATTTTTTTTGTTATTTAATAAAATTTTACTATCTCTCTTAAGTTTTTCGGAAAAAAAACTAGCGTAAGGAAGAAAGTATTTTGGCTTAATTTCCAGCAAGTTTTTTAACTTTTTATGTTTCAAAAATGCTATTTTTTTTTTAATAATTTCTTTTTTTTGATTTATATCAAAATTATCAAACATCAAAGGATATCCACTTGCTCCCCCAGCAAATGAAGAACAATAAAGATCTACTTTAGGAAAACGTCCAAAATTAATTTCATTAGAATCTACATCAACTAACATTGTAAAATTATTGACCGACAAGTATATACCACTATCTTCTCTAAAATCTCCAGACTTAAGTAAGCTTAAAATTAAGTCTGTGTTTTTAAATTTATATTCTTTTAAAAATTCTAATCTGACGATGTTTTTGAAACCTAAAGTCTCAATATATTTACCAACAGAGTCATGTCTAAAATTTGGAACAATAATTGGAATATCTTTATTTATAAAAGAAAGAGTTTCTTCATGTAAGTGATCTGGATGATTATGGCTTAAATAAATAAAATCTACTTTATTAATTTCCCTTAACCAATCGCCTTTTGTTTTTTCTTGCAACCACCACCCACTATTAAATGCCGGCCCTATAGCCCAGGGATCTGTGGCAAATCTAAAATCATCTGAGCTAATCATCAAAAAGGCATGATTAAAAAATCTTACTTGAACTTTTGATTTTTTGTTCGGATTACTTTTTGTAATATCAGGAAAAATTTTTTCGTTTGGAATTTCTAAAGATTTTTCTGTTTCGACATAAGTTACTGGTTTTTTAATTACACCATTCCTATACTTTCCTTTTTTTGGAAGAAATTCCCAATTATGCATTGGACAAATATGTTTTGAATTTTTAGAAATAATTTTACCACCTGCGTGATCACACTTTCTATCATAAATTTTATAATTTTTTTTATTTTTAAAAATAATGTAATTATTTGAACATATTACTGATTTATCCTCTAAATTTTTTTTCTCTATAATAGTTGGTTGATCAAAAATTTTTTTTTGTTTTAAATTACCAATTTTTTTAAACATTTTAATTTTTAAAATAATTTTTGTATTTTGTGTCTTGGATTTTTGGTAAATACATTTTTTCTTTATTTTTCAAAACAAATATATCACTTAAAATAGGATATATTTCTTTAGAATTATATGAGACATAAAAGTTATCAATTTTTTTTAAGGGTTTCATTGACTCAAAATCAATATAATCAGTTTTATTTTTCTTTTTGACTTTTTTGTTAATAATAAATAATGAAGAATTATTATGTTGTGTGCCGTTATAAAGATTTTTGATAATTTTTAAATCAAAACCTAAAGATTTTATAGTTTTTTCTAAATTTCTTACATAATTAAATTTTCTCATTCTTTTTTTTATTTTTTTGTTAGCATTTTCATAATGGGGCTCCATTAATATTGCTCCTTTATTTGATACCCGTAATATTTCAGACAAAATTTTTTTTTTATATTTATTGTTGGGTTCTAAAGCATGCATTGTGATTACTAAGTCGATAGAATTTGACTTTAAAGGAATAAATAAATGAGGATTACAAATATATCTTACTCTTTTAAATTGTTCTTTTTTTAATTGTTTTTGTAAGAATTGTTTCCCAATATACAATCTATTAAATGATATATCTGAAGCATAAAATTTTATTTTTTGACTTAAATTTTTAATAAAAAATGAAAGATTTGTCATTTCTCCAGCACCAAAGTCTAATATAGACTTGATATTTTTAAATTCATTTATAGCTTTAATAAAAGGAAGATAAATTTTTTGTTGTTTATTAAAGAATTTGTTAAAATACTTATTAACATATGCACCACTTTGAATGTCATATGAAATTTTAATGATTTCAGAATCTTTCAAGTTAGAATTTTTTTTTAAGTAAAGTTGAATATTTTTATTTTTCTCATATAATTTAATAAGCTTACTATAATCTAAATTTTCTTTTGTGATTTTCATTGAAATCATTATTTTATAATTTTGTTTCTTGAATAAAAAATCATAATAATATAATAAATTCAAAAAACAATCTAAACAAAATGAAAAAAAAACCTCCTTCAGTTTTCATTTTAGACGTCGACGGCGTAATGACTAATGGTCAGTTTATCTATACTGAAAAAGGAAAAAATGCCAAAATATTTGGTCCTGATGATCATGACGCTTTAAGTATTTTAAATGATTACATTAAAATAAGATTTATTACTGGAGACAAAAAGGGATTTAAAATTTCAAAAAAAAGAATTGTTGATCATATGGGTTTCAAACTAGATTTAGTAAATACTGTAAATAGAGTTTCTTGGATAATAAAAAGATATAAATTAAATGATGTGATTTATATGGGTGATGGTTTATTTGACTCATTAGTTATGAAAAAAGTGAGTTACTCAATTTGTCCAGTAAATGCAAATGAAGAAACAAAAAAATTTTCAAATTTTATAACTAAAAGAGGTGGTGGAGATAGAGCAGTTTCAGAAGCTTGTATTCATATCATGAATAAGTTTTTTAAAAAGTTTAGTTTAAATGATCTTCCAAAGAACAAAGTTGTATCTGGAAGTTGGAAAATATGATTAATGGAGTTTTACCCAAAATATACACTGATTATTTAAAAGATAAAAAAGCAACCATTTGTGCAGTAGGGCCTATGAGCAAAAATTGCGTCGAGGCGACAATAGAAATTGCCAATGAAAAAAAAGTTCCAATAATGATTATTGCTAGCAGAAGACAAATTGATAGTAAAGATTTTGGTGGAGGGTATGTTAACAACTGGGATACTAGAAATTTTAGTAAATTTATTAGAAAAAAAGACAAAAATAATTTTATTACTCTCTGTAGGGATCATGGGGGCCCTTGGCAAAATAATATTGAAATAAAAAAAAAACTAAATATTTCAGAAGCAATGAGGTCTGCAAAAAAATCATATATGGAAGATATAGACTCAGATTTTAAAATAATTCATATTGATACATCCTTGAGTTTAAAAGGTGTCGAAAATGACAAAAAAAAAGCATTAAAAAGACTTTTTGAACTTTATAAATTTTGTAATGATTATGCAAAAAAGAAAAATAAAGAAATTTTTTTTGAAATTGGCACAGAAGAGCAATCTGGGACAACCAATACTCAAAAAGAATTAGACGAAACATTAAAAAAAACTATAGATTTTTGCGACAAAAATAGATTAAAAAAACCTTCTTTTGTAGTAATTCAGTCTGGAACTAGAGTTTTGGAAACAAGGAATGTGGGTACTTTTGATATACCTTTTAGAGTAGAAAATGAAATTCCGGCAGAAATTCAAGTTCCAAAAATGATAGAGATTTGTAAAAAATATAATATTTTAATGAAAGCACATAACACTGATTATTTATCTAGTGATGCTTTAAGTTGGCATCCAAGATTAGGAATTCATGCAGCTAATATTGCACCAGAATTTGGTGTAACTGAAACAAAAAAATTTTTAGAAATTTTAAATATTTTAAGATTAGATCGTTTAAAAAAAAACTTTATCAATCTCTCACTAAGATCTAATAAATGGAAAAAATGGATGATTAAAAATTCTAAAGCCAATAATTACGAAAAATCTATCATCGCAGGTCACTATATTTTTTCAAATCCAAAATTTTTAGAGATAAAAGAAAGTGCAGCAAAATATTTGAAAAAAAAGAAAAATCTTAATCTAGATAAAGTGCTCAAAAAAGAAATTAAGAAATCAATATTAAGATATTTGTACAATTTTAATCTTGTAGAATAAATGAAATCTATAGCAACATTAATACTTAATAGAAATTTACCCAAAGTAACTGATAAATTATATATGAGTATAAAAAAAAATGAGGGTTATTTAACTGATATATTCGTCATAGAGGCTGGATCTTCTAAAAACAATCTTTCTAAATATACTACATGGTACGCAAATTCTAAAAGTGTAAAAAAGAATGGATTAAGATTTCCTAGAGGTATGAATTACGGATTATATAATTTATGGAAAGAAAATTTATTTCATAAATATGATGCTTTTTTTTTGATAACTAATGATACAGTTATTAAAGATAAAAAAACTTTGTTAAAACTTTACAGAATAATAAAAAATAATGAAAAAATAGGGATACTTGCTCCAACCTCAAAAAATTGGGGTGAGAATAGATTGATAGGAAGAAATAGTTTTAAATTTTCTTGGTATATTCATAATCATGCTTATTTTCTTAATAAAGATTTTTTAATAAAGATAATTAACACTGATGGTGGCTATCAGAACTTTCTTTTTGATGGCTCTAACTTTAGGGGTTATGGATTAGAAAGTGAGCTCATAGCCAAAGCTTATGCAAATAATTTTGCAGCAGCTATTACCAACAAAGTTTTTGTTGAAGAGAATGAAGATTATTTACTAAAATATGATGATCTAATAAAAACAGATAGTTATTCAAAAAATTTAAATCTTTATTATAAAGAGGGTCTAAAATGGATGAAAAAAAAATATGGTTTTAATAATAAGTGGTTATTGCAGAATTATGTTAAACTTTTTTATGATGATTTTTTTGTTAATTTTCCAAAATATAAGAAATATAAAATTTAATGATATTAGGTGGAAATAAAATTAATAAACTTAACACAAAAACTAAAAAATTTGTTTTAGGCTCAAGTAAATACTATTTTTACAATTATTATAATTTAAATAAAAATCAAAAAATTGATTTACCTAAAAATTTAATTTCAACCATTTATATTTTAGATAGTAAAAAAAATTCGATATTAGAGCTTAATAAAAAAAAGATTCTTATTAAAAAAGATACTTTTTTTTATTTAAAAAAATATGATAATTTTAAGATTATTAAAGGATCAATTAAAATCTTGTTAGTTGGAAAAAAACTAAAGAATTTAGGGAAATATTTTATTAAAGAAATAAAAAAAAATATTTATAAGGTAAAAAAACCATGGGGTTACGAACTATGGATCAATTCGTTAAACAATGAATTTGCTTTTAAAAAAATTTTTATAAAAAAAGGTTTTCAAACAAGTCTCCAATATCATAATTTTAAAAGGGAAACTAACTT
>MDTC01204277.1_pt1 | contig 12700 bp, 13 predicted proteins | sample 811181 | NCBI WGS metagenome assembly MDTC01 (sample SAMN05326644, study PRJNA326480) | marine metagenome | isolation source: seawater | place: Pacific Ocean: North | collected 2011 | reverse complement strand
TTTTAATCTCCTTCATTTAATACTCCGATAATTTAATCTCTTTTACATTACTATTATTTTTTAAAATTACTTGTTGCAAGGTTACATCTGACAGAAAATTATTAATTTCTGTTCCCAGATCTTCCCATAAATTATGTGATAAACATTGCTTATTATTATGGCAATTTGATTTACCACTACATGCTGTTGTCTCGACGCTTTCATCAACTGCTTTAATAACTTCAGAAATCACAATTTCACTAGCGTTTTTCGATAATTTATATCCGCCACCAGGACCTTTTATACTTTCAACAAGACCACTTTTCTTTAGCCTAGAAAATAATTGCTCGAGATACGATAGTGAAATACTTTGTCTTTCTGCAATTTCAGGTAAAGATATTGGGTTACCTCGATCATAGTAAGCTATATCGAGCATTGCAGTTACGGCGTATCTACTTTTTGTTGTTAGTCTCATATTCCTAAGTTCTTATTTACTAATATAGCAATAATGATTAAACCTAGTAAAGTTGTCAACTATTATTTATTTATATGTTATTGATTTTATTGAGAATGATTCTCAATTGCAGATAATATGCCTCTCAAAATACTTATTTCTTCCTCTGAAAGATTAGCTTTTTTGAAAATATGATTAATTTTTCTTTTAATCATTGGCCTATCGTCCTTAATAAAATCAATATCTTTTAACACTTTATCCATATGCTGAATAAAACCATTAAACATTTTGTTCGGAGCTATGTCGTTTTTATTGAATTTGTTAATGTCAGAAGCATCATATTTAGACTCAAAAAGTAACTCATATAATATTACTTGCACAGAAGAGGCTATATTTAAACTTGTATAATCTTTATTAGATGGTATGTGTAACCCAATGGTACATAATGATAATTGTTCATTTGTTAAACCTCTTGCTTCATTTCCAAATATTAAAGCAAGGTTTTTATATCCTTTAGATTTTAACTTTGTTGCAAATTCTCTTGGATTTATTATTTCTAAAGGAATATCTCTTTGTCTGGCTGTAGCTCCAACTATGTACTTACATTCACCAATAGCTTCATACAAATCTTTATATATTCTTAAATTATCTAAAATATCTCCTGCATTTGATGCCATTGCATAAGAAATCTCATTTACCTTGCATAGAGGATTTACTAAATTTAAGTTATTAAAGCCCATTGTTTTCATTGCTCTAGCTACAGATCCAATATTCCCTGGGTGACTAGTTTCAACTAAAATAATTTTTACTTCAGAAAAATAATCCATCTTATACTAATGTATGATTATGTATCAATAATGTATTATAGTAACACCAATTAATTATCTTAAACTAAAAAATTATGAACAATAATTATAGTCCCCAATTAAATACTGCCGCCAACGCTGCTATTCAGGCAGGAAAAATAATTATGAGATTTTATTCAAGACTAGAAAATTTAAAAGTTATGTCTAAAGGTCATAATGACTATGTCTCAGAAGCTGACCAACAAGCTGAAGCAATTATAAAAGAAGTTCTCCTAAAAGCTTACCCTGAATATAAAATTACAGCTGAAGAAAGTGGTTCAAATGAAATTAAGTCGGAGTACGAATGGTTTGTTGATCCTTTGGACGGAACGACAAATTTTATCCATGGTATTCCCCAATTCGCAGTATCTATTGGTCTTTGTAAAAATGGTAAACCGATATTGGGGGTTATTTACGACCCGTTTAAGAACGAACTTTTTTGTGCTGAGAAAGGAAAAGGCGCATTAATGAATGACAAAAAAATCCGAGTATCAAATTGCAGCTCTATAAAATCCGCGATTTTTGGAATGGGCATACCTTATAGAAAAAAAGATCACTCAGGCGCATATATTGAAACACTTAGAAAATTGATGGATGCAAGGTGTGGAAGTATCAGAAGATTAGGTGCTGCTGCTTTAGATATGGCTTATGTAGGTTGCGGAAGATTTGATGGGTTTTGGGAGTTTAATTTAAAATCATGGGATATTGTTGCAGGCTCAATTATAGTTACAGAATCAGGTGGGCATGTAAGTGATATTAAAAACTCTGAGGATTATTTAAACTCAGGGAATATTTTGGCTGCAAATATAAACCTGCATCAGGATGTTGTTCAAAAGTTAAAGCAAGATTTATCATAACTTTTTATGGGCTTTCATCATCTACCTCAATAACCACATCCTTAACAGAAATATTCATAATTAACAAAGTTGAGCTAGCAATATATATAGAAGAGTAAGTACCTATAATTACTCCTGATATTAAAGCGAAAGCAAAACCAAAAAGTATTTCACCACCAAAGATTATTAAAGAAATTAATACCAATAATGTTGTTAAAGAGGTTATTAAAGTTCTTGATAATGTTTGATTGATAGATTGATTAGTTAAAGTAGTTGTATCCACATTTTCAATAATTGAAGATTTAAAATTTTCTCTAATCCTGTCAAATACAACTATGGTATCGTTTAAAGAATATCCTATAACTGCTAATATCGCGGCAAAAACACTAAGATTAAATTCTATTTGGGTAACAGAAAATATTCCAATTATTAAAAGAACATCATGAATCAATGCTAATATGGCGCCTAATGAAAATCTATATTCAAAACGCAAAGCAATATAAACAGTTATTAAAGCTAAAGCTATTAATGCAGCAAGAATTCCTTGATCACGAAGCTCTTCTCCAACCTGAGCACCAACATATTCTACTCTTTTAAGGGTGAAGGAGTATTTTTTACTAAGTTCGCTAATTAATATATTACTTAAAGTTGATTCACTAGAAGATAAAATATTTGGCATTCTAATCAAGATATCTTCATTAGAACCAAAAAATTGTACCGATGATTTTTCATATTTATTTTCCTTTAAATACTCTCTTATATCCTCAATAGGTGCTTCGCCTTCAAAACTTATTTCTATTATTGTGCCACCATTAAAATCAACTCCATAATTAAGTCCTTTTGCAAATATACTTATGATGGAAATAAGAAGTAAAAATAAAGAAAAATATATAGCTTTTTTATGCCATTTCATAAAATCAAAATTAATATTTATATGTTTCATATATTTAATCTCTTAGTCTTAAGATTTTTGTTTTCATATATTATTTCAGCTAAAACCCTTGTAACAATAATTGCCGTAAACATTGAAGATAGAACGCCAATTGATAAAGTTACAGCAAAGCCTTTTATAGGTCCTGTGCCAAAAATAAATAGTATTATTGAAGCAATTAAAGTAGTAATATTTGCATCAGCAATTGTTGAAAATGCTTTTTTATAACCAAGCTCAATTGATGCTATAGGCGTCGATCCATTTCTTATTTCCTCTTTAATTCTTTCAAATATTAAAACATTTGCATCGACAGCCATACCAACTGTCAATACGATACCAGCAATTCCAGGCAAAGTTAGTGTCGCGCCTGGTATTAAAGACATTACAGAAACTATAATTAAAATATTTATTACTAATGCTGAATTCGCAAATAGCCCAAAAACTCTATAGTAATAGAACATAAAAATTAGCACGAGAATTAATCCAATGATTACTGATATTTTTCCTTTTTCAATATTATCTGCTCCCAAGCTTGGTCCTACTGTTCTTTCTTCAACTATATACATTGGCGCTGCCATTGATCCTGCTCTTAAGTAAAGAGCTAAATCTCTCGCTTGTTTCGGACTATCTAAACCTGTAATTTGAAAGGATTTTGATAATCTTTCTTGTATTGTTGCGATACTAATAATTTTTTCATATTTCTTTGTAATTCTTTTACTTTCACCATTAACAATTTTTTGTTCAGCTTTACTCTCAATAAAAAGTACAGCCATTAATTTTCCAATATTTTCCTCAGATGCATTAGCAAATCTTTTAGCCCCCGGACCATCTAATGTAATATTTACAGAAGGCCTTGAATTTCTGTCAAATCCAGACGAAGCATCTACTATATTTTCTCCAGTTAAAATAATATTTCTTTTAAGGAGAACTGGTTGACCAGAATCGTCATAATATAGTTTTGATTTGAAAGATAATGACTTAGATTCTTCGGCTAAATAAGGATCTGAATCTTCATCTACCATTTTAAACTCTAAAGTCGCAGTTGCGCCAATTATCTCTTTAGCTCTAGTAGTATCTTTGATTCCTGGGAGTTCAACAACAATTCTTGTTTTTCCACTCTGCTGGACAATTGGTTCAGCAACCCCTAGCTCATTAACTCTATTTCTTAATGTTGTTGTATTTTGTTTTATAGCAGCAATACGAATTTCATTTAGTGATTTTTCAGATATTTCAAGACCCATGGTGCTATCACCATTTCTTACAATATCAAAAGTATTTTGATAAATAGTGCTAAAAAGTTTTTCTGCTCTTTTATAATCATCATAGTTAAGAAAATCGATTTTTATTTGTGTAGATTTGCTACTAAAATTTTTATATCTTATTTTTTCTTCTCTTAATTGAGATCTAATATCACTTAATAATTTTTTTGATTTATTCGAAACAACTTCCTCTAAATCAACTTCCATTAGGAAATGGACGCCACCTTTCAAGTCTAGTCCTAAATTCATTTTTTTTGCATTAATATTAGTGAGCCAACTTGGAGTTTCGCTAAAAAAGGTAGGCAATGAATATAGAACGCTGAATAAAAAAATTAATGCAACCAGCACTTTTTTTAAAGAAAAATTTTTCATTTTTGAATTTATATAGATCCTTTTGGAAGAACAGTAGTTATTGAATTTTTTCTAACCTTAATATTTACACCATTTGAAACTTCAAGTTCAATGGCATCTTCTTTGACTTTTATTATTTTTCCCATTATACCATTTGAAACAACTACTTCTGCTCCGTTAGATAGCGAATCGATTAATTTTTTATGTTCTTTAGCTCTCTTGTTCTGCGGCCTAATAATCATGAAGTACATAATTACGAAAAACAAGACTACCATTATTAGCATGCTCATTCCCCCATCTGCCGGACCTGCTGCTTGTGCGTAAGCGTTATTTATAATATTCATATATTTTCCTATATAATTTTATTATTTTAATCAATATTTCCATTAATCCCTAAGAGAATAAAATTCTTTAGTAAAATCATCGAATTTGTCTTCTCTAATAGAATTCCTTATATTCACCATTAAGTTGTGATAATAATACAAATTATGAATCGTGTTTAGTCTTAATCCAAGTATTTCTTTGCAATTGTCAAGGTGCTTCAAATATGATCTAGTATAATTTCTACAGGTATAACACTGACAGTCCTCTTCTATAGGCTTCATGTCATCTTTATAACGACTATTTCTTAGCTTCAAAATACCTTTTTTAGTATATAAAAAGCCTGTTCTTGCATTTCTTGTAGGTATTACACAATCAAACATATCTACACCGCGTTTAACTGCCTCAATTATATCCTCGGGGGTACCAACACCCATTAAGTACCTAGGCTTATCAATGGGCATTTTATGGGCAATATTATCTAAAACTGTATTTCTCTCTTCAGAAGTTTCCCCTACTGATAAACCACCAATTGCGTAACCATCAAAACCGATATCAATAAGACCCTCCAGAGACTTATCTCTTAGGTCATCATATATTCCACCTTGCACAATACCAAACAAATTACTTTTTTCTTTTGTCAAAGATCTTTTTGACTGTTTTCCCCATAAAATTGACAGATCAAGAGATATCTCAGCTGTTTTTTTGTCCGCTGGATAAGGTGTACACTCGTCAAACTGCATAATAATATCCGAATTGAATTGCTCCTGTAGCCAGATAGATTTTTTTGGATCTAAAAAAACTTTTTTTCCGTCAATCGGAGAACTAAAATGAACACCATCTTTAGTTATCTTCCTTAGCTTAGCCAAACTAAAAACCTGATACCCACCCGAGTCAGTTATAATAGCCCCATCCCAATTCATAAAATTATGAATACCTTTATGTTGTGAAATAATGTCAACACCTGGTCTTAACATGAGGTGAAAAGTATTTGCTAAAATTATTTTATAACCAAAATTTTTAACTTCTGAGGCTGCCATTGTTTTTATTGTTGCGGCAGTACCAACTGGCATGAAACAGGGAGTTTCAATAATATTATCATTTAAAGATAATGTTGCTAATCTAGCTTTTTTAGATATCTTATTTATTTTAAATTCAATCATTATATTATTAAAGTTGAGTCACCGTAACTAAAGAATTTATAATTATTTTCAATAGCATAGTCATATGCTTCAAGAATTTTTTTTGTATTATAAAAAGCTGCGATCATAATAAGCAAACTCGACTTAGGAAGATGAAAATTTGTTAGCAAGCAATCTACAATCTTAAATTTATAGCCTGGCTTGATAAAAATATCTGTTTCATGAAACTTATCAGCTGCATATTTATTACTAAAAAAACTCTCCAATGCTCTCGCAACTGTTGTTCCAACACATATTACTTTGCCTTTATCTTTTTTGCACTGTTTGATTAATTTTAAAGTATTTTCAGGAACACAAAATAACTCGGAATGCATTTTATGTTGATTTATATTTGTGTTTTTAATTGATGAAAAAGTCCCCATACCTATGTGTAATGTAATGTTCGTAATTTTTATTCCTTTACTTTGTATTTTTTTTATAACCTCTTTGTCAAAATGCAGTCCAGCAGTTGGTGCAGCAACTGAACCTTCCTCTTTTGCAAATATTGTTTGATAATAGTTTCTATCATTTTTATTAGGGGTTCGTAAAATATATGGGGGCAAGGGAACATCACCAAAATTTCTTAAAAGATTTTTAACAGTAAAATTTTTTACAAACACATTACATAAAATACCATCATTTTTTTTAATTTCTAGTTCAATAGTTTTATTGATAATAATCTTGTCGCCAATGTTAAGTTTTCTGGTTGATTTTAATTGACATATAAAACTTTTTTCAGAAAGAATTCTTTCGATAAATATTTCAACTTTTCCTTCTGTTCCTTTTCTTTTGCCATATAATCTTGCAGGAATAACTTTGGTATCATTAATAATTAACAAATCCTTTTTCGAAAAAAACTGGTCAATATTTTTAAAATTTTCGTCAATTAACTGTTTAGTTTTTCTATTAATTATTAGTAGCTTTGATTCACTTCTTTTATTCTTTGCTTCCTGCGCTATAAGATCTTTTGGTAAGGAAAAATCAAAATTGTTTATGTTCATTATGTTATATTCTTATATGAAATTAGAGTTTATAATACAATATAATGAGGTAATTAATGAAAAAAATATTAATATGTGGGGCTACTGGTTTTATAGGAAAAAATATTACTTTTGGCTTATCAAAAAATAAAAATTATATAATTCACGCTGTTCGATTTAAAAGACCAGCTTACAAAACCTCTGACAATGTTAAATGGTTCAAAGCCGATTTAAGAGATCCAAAATCCGTTGATAAATTAATGAAAGGCATGGATATTATTATCCAGGCTGCCGCAACTACGTCAGGTTCTAAAGATATTGTTTCAAAACCATATATACATGTAACAGACAACGCTGTTATAAATTCTTATATGTTTAGATCAGCATATGCTCATAATGTAAAACATTTTATTTTTCCTAGCTGTACAGTTATGTACCCTTCTTCAAAGAAAGCTACAAAGGAGAGTGATTTTGACGGAAATATAATTGATAAATACAAAGGAGCAGGAGAGACAAAAGTTTACTTAGAAAAAATCGCTAAATTTTACTCAATGGTAGGTAAAACAAAGTTTACAATCATAAGGCACTCTAATATTTATGGTCCATATGACAAATATGATCTTGATAAAAGCCATGTTTTTGGAGCAACAATCACAAAAGTTATGGAATCAAAAAATAACTTAGAAGTATGGGGAGATGGTTCGGAAATAAGAGACTTCTTACATGCAGAAGATCTTGTTAATTTTATAAAAAAAGCTATCAGCAAACAAAAAACTTCTTATGAAATTTACAATTGTGGGTCTGGAAAACCAATTACAATAAAAAAACTTTGTAATTTAATAGTAAAAATTTCAAAAAAACGTTTAAAAATTTCCTTTAACAAAAATAAACCTACTATTCCTTTTGATATGTATCTGAATTGTAGTAAAGCAAAAAAAGAATTAAATTGGGAACCAAAAATAAATATCGAAAATGGAATTAGCAAAACCATCTCGTGGTGGAAAGCTAATATCAAAAAATGAATGATATAAAAAATAAAAAATGGGAATTAATTTCAAGAAAAAAGGTTTATGATGGGAGTCCTTACATAAAAATTAGTGTTGATAAGGTTAGACTTCCCAGTGGAGATATTATTGATGACTATCATAGGATAGAAGTAAATAACGCTGTAATGCTTCTAGTAGAAAATGATAAAAATGAACTTTTAGTTTACAAAGAATATCGTCATGGGGTTGGCAGTGTATCATATACATTTCCGGCAGGTGGTATAGAAAATAATGAAACTTTTGAAGAGGCTTCTAGAAGAGAACTTCTTGAGGAAACAGGTTATGAATTTAATGAATGTAAATTACTTAAAAACTATGTTGTTAGTGGTAGTTATATGTTTGCTGAACTAGCTATGATAAGAATTAGAGGTATTAAAAAAGTCATTGAGCCAAAAAATAAAGATATTGAAGATCCTGAATCAATATGGCTTTCAAAAGCCTTAGTTGAAGAAGCAATTTTAAAGGATAAATTTAAGGCCCTAACATATGCAACAGCGGGGCTTATATGGTTGTTATATAGCGCTAAAAATGACAAAACTATTTAAATTATTTAAATAGCTGTAAAATAAAATTATGGTAAAACAAAAAAAATTATGGGTTACAGGAGCAAATGGCATGGTTGGTCAGGCTATTTTAAGAAAATGTTCTAAAGATAAAAAATATGAAGTTCTTGCAACTACTAAAAATGATTTTGATCAGACAAATCAACTTAACACTTTTAAATGGCTTGATAAAAATAAACCTGATATTGTAATTATGACATCTGCATTAGTAGGAGGAATTCAATTAAATTCTAAACTTCCTGCTGATTTTTTGTATCAAAATTCTATGATAAATTTAAATATCATAAATGCAGCAAACGAAGTTGGTTGTGAAAAGATCATATTTCTAGGTGCTAGCTGCATGTATCCAAAAAAAGCAAAACAACCATTTGAAGAGAAGTCCATAATGAAAGGCAATATTGAGGAGACTAATGAAGGATATGGTATAGCTAAAATAGTTGGTTTGAAAATGATTCAAATGCTAAATCAACAATTCAAAACAAAACATCTAACTATTATTCCAGCCGCAAGCTATGGACCAAATGATTGTTATGATCTTAGTAAAAATCATGTTATCCCTGCATTAATAAAAAAGATACATTCCGCCAAGACACAAAATAAAAAAGAAGTTTCTCTATGGGGTACGGGAAATGTAAAAAGAGAATTTATTCATGTGGATGATATGGTTGATGGAATATTTCATATAATTAAAAACTATAAGGGTACCGAGCCAATAAACCTTGGGTCTGGTGAAGAGGTTACCATAAAAAAACTTTCAAAGATTATTTCAAAAATAATTTCCTATCAAGGAAAAATTTCTTTTGATACCTCTAAACCAGATGGGGTAAAAAGAAAAATTTTAGACAACAAAAAAATGAAAAGGTTACGCTGGAAACCAAAAATTACATTAGACAATGGTATCTACAACATATACATGAATTTGATTAAAAATAATTTGCTATAATTATGATAAAAATTATCCATAGAGTTAATACAAAAAATTCACTAAAAAATATATCAAATAACTATGGAGTAGAAATTGATATAAGATCAAATAATGGAAGGTTAATTTTAAATCATGATCCACATAAAAATGGAGAAGACCTCACTGAATGGATATCTTTTTATAATCATAAATTTTTAATCCTTAATATAAAAGAAGAAGGTATTGAAGAAAATGTTATCAAATTAATGAAGGCAAATTCTATATCAAACTATTTCCTTCTAGATCTCTCATTTCCATCAATCATAAGATTAAAGGCACAAGAAAAAAATATTGCAGTTCGACTATCACATTTTGAAAGTTTTGAGACCGTCGAGAAATTAAAAAATGAAGTAAATTGGATATGGATTGACATGGTAAATGACACTATACCTTTCTCCAAAAGTAACTATAATATTATTCAAGAATATGGTTTTAAAACATGTATTGTATCCCCAGAATTGTGGGGACGCCCAATTAGCTCTATTGAACGTATAAAAACTCAGCTAATTGATAATAATTATAAAATTGATGCAGTTTGTACAAAAGAGCCTGCAATATGGGAAAAATAATTAATATCATTAAAAATAAAAAATTTTATATATTTCTATTAACGTATATAACCTTGCTATTTTTTTCTTGGAATCTTTACCACTCTATTACTTTTAACGATTTTTTTATAAATAATATTATTTCAAGTTCTTCTGAATTGAAAAATATTTATAGTTGGGGCCCTATTCTAAAAGAGAATTTTTTTGAATTGTCGTCTAATGGTAATTATATTCCATTTATTACAATAGCGATAGCGAACATAATTAATGTTATTGGGGGTAATACACTATATTTATTTTTCTTTAATGTATTTTTTCCAATAATTAGCTTATTTCTGGTTTTTTTAATTTTTAAGAGATATTTATCATCAGATTGGGCTCTACTTCTGTCTCTTTTGTTGGTTTTAGTTTTTAAAGAACTCCCATTTAGAGAGTTTTTATTAAGTCTATTTACAAATAATTTAAATCTAAACGGAAATAGTTCCCCAGAGATAATATTTAGTCCCATTCCATCATTTTCAACATTTTCTTTTTTAATAATATTTTATTTATCTACGCTAAAAAGATCGATAGATATAAAGAAAATATATTTTTTTACAATAATTTGGTCTGTATTTATTTATATACATCCATTAGACTGGTTATACGGATTAGCATTTTGGTTTGCATATTTTAGTATAAAATACTTTAGAAAAGAAAAAAATAATATTGATTTTATAAAAAAAATAATTTTATTAATAACTTCAAATTTTATATTATCAGTTGCAATAATAACACCTGCGCTTATAAGTTTAATAGATTACGATAGTATACAAATTGCTAGAAATTCTGTTGCTGATAATATAAGTTTAAGCCCATACTATATAATTTCATATTTCTTAATTCCTGTTTTTTTATTATTAGTTGTAAAATTATCATACAAAATAGATACGTATGAGATAATAATTAACTTTTGGCAAGTATATCTGTTAATGTTTATTGAGCTAGTTATACTTTTTGTGCTAGCTTATTTTAATTATGAGGGACTATCTGACTCTCTTGTAAAATATAGAATAGTTCAATTTTTTTTACATGGTTATTACTTTGTTCCACCATTACATTTTATAACTAGAGATAAATTTATTGTAGATACGCATAATCAATTAGGGATCAATTCATTTTATATTTATGTAAGAAATATCCTGGATTTAATATTTACAAAATATAAAAATTTTATTGTTTACCCAATAATATTTTTAATTATTTTGCAAATATCTGTGGCATCATATGCTAATTTTCGTGAAAAAGATCTCGCCTATGAAAAGTATTATAGTCAAACATCCTTGCTAATAAAAAATATTAAAAATATTGTTGAGAAAGAATCTTTTTTTATAATAAATAGTAGCGTAATAAATATATTGTTGTTATCAGATTATAGTTTTAAAGGAAAATCATTACTTGTTAATAGATTTTCAAGTAATATTTCTGATAAAGAGTTTTATGAAAGAGTAATGATATTTTCGAAACATAATGGATGGTCCTACTCTGAATTTGAATCATTTATGTTACCTGGAAATATTCAAACAAATATTAATTTAAACTTTTTTAACGAATCTGAGTTCATTGAGTCAGGACTTGGCTATTATTTAAATTTTCATGATGTCTTATTAAATGCTGATCAATTAAAAACCTATAGAACTATGTTGCACGATTTATACAAAGCGACTGATTTACAAAGACTTATTGCTAAATATAAAGTTAAATATATAATCAATATTGACACAAAAGATAATACCATCGCCTTTGAGAAAAATTATGATTAATAAAAGTTTTGTATGGAAAGCTCCTAAAAATGCTGAATTAATTACAAAAAGTGTTGCAAACATAAACTCTGACTCAATGTTGGTAAAAGTAGAGGCATGTGCTGTATGTGGATCTGATTTAAGAATATTTAATCACGGTAATCCAAGAGTAAAACCGGGAAGAACCGTAGGACATGAAATATCAGGAGTTGTTGTTAGTGCAGGTAAAAATGTGTCAAAGTTCAAAAAAGGAGATAGATTATCTATTGGTGCTGACATACCCTGTAATAAACCAGATTATGCATTTGGTCATGAATTAGATGGTGGATTTGCGGAATATATAAAACTTAATAAGATTTCAATTCAAAAAGGTCCTATTCAAAAAATTAAAAAAACAACTTCATACGATTCTGCTGCTCTGGCTGAACCTTTGGCATGCTCCATAAATGGATACGAAAGAAGTGATATAGGTACACACATCAATAACATTGTTATTTTTGGTGCTGGACCCATCGGTCATATGCTCGCTTTGCTGGGAGAATTAAAAAAACCAAGAAAAATTATTGTAGTTGATCCAATAGAAAGTAAATTAAAAAAAATGAAAAAAATTATTAACGTTTCTACAGTTAATTCTTCAAAAAAAAATCTAAAAAAATATATA
>MDTC01194110.1_pt1 | contig 12700 bp, 6 predicted proteins | sample 811181 | NCBI WGS metagenome assembly MDTC01 (sample SAMN05326644, study PRJNA326480) | marine metagenome | isolation source: seawater | place: Pacific Ocean: North | collected 2011 | reverse complement strand
CTCAGCCCCCGCCGCGTTTCTCCACCACAATTGCCCGTCTTCCAGAGCCAGAGTCACAGAGTGCCAACCATTTTCGACAGGCTGGCGCTCGTAGACGCCCAACAAGGCCTGTTCGGTTAGCCCATTGATTACCATTTGGGCCGGGGATGCACAGTCACCCACTCGGCTCCTCTCTTGTCGAGTCACCACGGGCACGTACCCGACCTCTAAACCGGCGGGCGGTGTTACCAAGAGCCCCGTATCAAACGACGCCAGCTCACCGTGGGCAGGCTCCGGCAAATAGGTGGTCTCGATGGACCAATGCCGATGGATCTTTTCAATCAGTTCTTGCAGGTTTTCTTTCTCAGCTTCGGTCCAATCATACTGCTGAAACACAGGCTGATCGATGAAACGATACCAGCGATAGGTGACCTGCGAGCAATCATTGAGTGTGGTTTGATAGGTGTCTACTGTTGGACCGGGAACACTCCAGGCACCGTCCAGCGGCTCTGCGGTATAGGCGGCCGGCGTGGCACCTGGTGGTAAAAATTCTTTATGATGGAGCAAGGTCTCGACGGGTACATCTTCGGGAGCGACTGCGATTACACTGTCTGCAGTGTGCCGAAAGTACTGTGGCATTTTACCAAAGCCATCCTCCGCGTCGTTATGCCACTGAAGACCAAAAACGTTGCCCTCAAAGACAGAGGGTGTTGCGGCCTCATTGATGCCGGTGATCACTTTGTCACTCTGTCTGTATGTCACCGGTCGAGTTGAGACCGATGGCTTAAATAGAGCCTCATCAGATACCACTCCACTCGGCGCAGGCCCTCCATTTTTCCAGGCCTCGACAGCGTCAAAGAAGGCCGCTCGAGAGTAGAAGGTGACATCCCGTACGAGAATGGTTCTGTTCTCGGCATTCACGGGAAATTGTAGCTGGGGTATTTTCGAATAGGTCGTCCCCGTTGCATCGAACGCTTGAAACTGAGGGACCGTATTGATTTCCATGGAGCCGGCCAGGCCATCGCGGATGGGCCGGGCGTCCAGGCCACGTCCTTCATCAAAGGGATAATCAAAAGAAATTCGACTCCAGGTCTCTGGCAGATAATAGGCCAAAGGTCCTTTGAAGTTTGCTGAGTTTAAGAAAAGTGTCCAACTTTGATTGCCGGTGGGTTGCGGATCTGGCCTTGGGTTTGTCAGCGGCAGAGCAATATATCCATAGCCAATTAATTCACCGCGTGGCTGTCCATCGAAAGGCAAGCCGTCGGGCGGAATCAGCATGCGATTACTCAGTTGGGCAATGCCGAGACGCGTATCAGGTAAGGGCGGCGTAGACCCAAAGAATGGCCAGCCCGGCGATGCGATCTGATTTGTGTAGCAATCCGGGGTGGCATTCATGGCGTATTTGGGCGGGCCGTAGTGAAATCGATTGCCGACCCAATATCCAAGCCCGCCTTCCAGAGTCTGAAAGACATCTTGATAGGTCGGTGCCCGTTCCGGCCAATTATCACGAGCGACCGTGCCAACGGGACAGAGAGGGTCTGTCCTATTGTCTTCGTTGTTGGGCGTGAACCAAGTGCCAGGCAACCCAATTTGGAAATTCGCAATGGGCTTTTCGAGCAAAGACCAGACCGACGAATAAAAGCTTGCGCCATATCTGTGCGTCATCGGCGTCCGCGAGGATGAACTGCCAATGTAACCATGCAGGCCCTGGCTGCGATAGCGTGTCGGGTCTGGAATAGAAAAGTTCACTTCAGCGGTATTGTTGGTCTCATCGAGTTCGGACACTGAACAGGTGGCGTCTACCACAACATGTGCCTTATGGGCCCCGGCCGCCGCTAAGAGGGCTAAAACCGATTGGTCCAAAGCGACAGTGCTATTCACGGAGACTGTCTGCCCAGGGGCGATGGCCGCAATCTGGGTTGTCCCAGCGAAGTCGAGATCATCGCATGGCTCACCGACATCTCTGTTAAAAATAAAACCCACATCCACCGCAGACGAAGCGGTCTCACCCTGATTACTTAGGACGACCAAAACGGCATGTGTATCTGCATTGTAGGTGATTGATTGAATCAACAAATCCGGGCACTGCCCGTCTTCACAGGGCGCTGCGCAATCGTTGTCGGGGTTTGCATCGCAGGTACCACATTCGTCTTCCGTTGCCGCACCGCCCCAATCTCCAGCACAGTCTTGAATGCAATCGTTGTCGGGGTTTGCATCGCAGGTACCACAATTGTCTTGGATGGAATCGCCGTTGGCCACACCTGCGCAATCAGCACAAGATGACTCATCCCCATCACACACACCGCAGACGTCTAGGGTGCTGCTCGGGCACGTACTTGAGTCTGGGTCGGGGTTGGGTGTCGGCGTTATCGCTGCGTCTGAATACCCATCGGATCCAGAATCTGGCCCAGGACCAATCTCAGAGTCAGACCCAGAGCATGAGATCATCAGTACGCTGAAAAATGTCGCAGTTAAATGAATCTTGGTCATCTGTACGTTCAAGATCACAGCCTCCATAAAAATCGTTCGCCGAAGAACGTCCGTCGCTTGAGACCGTACTCGATAGCCACCCAGGCCGATAGTCTTGAGGTCTATTATAACAGGCAACATCAATTCTATAATTCACAGGCTCTCATCTGCTTTTGCTGAATGCCCAGACCGTTGAGAATGACGCATGATATTAAACTGGATTATTTTTTTGGAGGACAGAAACCTGGTCTATAAACCCGTGGACACCTCTTTGAGGACCAGTCATCTGAAGGTGGGCGTCAGCGCGAGCGAGGACGAGATTATTGGCCATTTTAGAGTGATATCTGGTGACGCGGTCATCTCAGTTGCAGATAGCTCTAGGTGGATTTACTTTGGTCTCAACGGTCAGCCAGCAAGGGGTCGTCCGTCTCCATGAGGTGGTCGGCGGCTTCAGACATCGTGAGAGTGACCGCTTGACCAGCCGTCACCATGGTTTTTATTTTCCCGAGAATCTCTCGAAACTGTTGGTGGACATCCGGAGCATCGATATCGGCGATGTAGTTTGTGTGGAAATTAATGACCAGGAGGCCGCCCACTTCCGTCGTTTGTTTGCACAGCCAATCAAAAATGCAAGATAACTGCGTCCGGGCAGGTCCATGGGCAACATCCATAAGTGCCATGGGCATTTCAAAAAGCGCGTTTCCTTGGTGAGCAAGTGGCCTGTACGGCCAGGCGGTCCCAGTCCTGAAACCCTGATATGGGGGATGAAAGCCAACATTACTCGACACGGTGAATCCGGCATCGGCCATGTGCCGCCAGGCGTCCGGAAAACTGGCTGTCAGGTAGTGGTATCGAATCGCTTTGACCGCCGTGCCTAGAGCATTCTCCAATCGAACCCGCTGCCGTTCCAAACCGAGGGTCGTATCTGACTCGTATCGGGCCGCGTGCAGACCCACTTCCCACCCACCGGAATGCAGTGACTTGAGAACTCGGATCACTCTCGGATCATCTGCTCGATAGAGTCGACCTTCCTTTGATAAGGCCTTCGCGAGAGAGAGAAAGAAGAAAGTCGAGCGAATCCCATGTTCGGCCTCGAGAGCCTGCCATGCAGAAATGTCATTGACAGGGTCTTTATTGGCCGCCCACCAGCGCGTCCATTGAGACGCTCGCTCCACCGTACTTCGAAATCGGTCCACCTGACCCCTGAGGAGTGCCTGAGCACTGGAAGCGACCCAACCGGCCGCTCGTAGACCAAAGTGGGACAAGCCATCAAAAAGATCGACATCATGGGTGACCGCAATGGCCATAGGTGCACCTGTTGGCCAGGCTCTCTTCTTTGTGTCCCCAAGGATGTCATCGAATGTTCGGTCGAGACTCGGACCGGCCACTGCAACACCGTTACTCAAGAATGCTGGTTCATCTGGCGGCACTTCGCCCGGGGTAAATTGCAGGAGATTATCAACATGTTCTGCGATCGAATCCGCCGGTAAATCAGCCGGCTGATAGCGGTCCTGAACAATGGCCCTTGCGAGACGCTGCCGGTCTGAATCAGAGAGTTCAACTGAGTGAGTCATGGGGATTTATGTCTCAATAATGGCTCCGCGGCAGAATCATCCATGGGCACTTCTTTTCTAGACACAAGTTTACGAAGCACACGCACATACTCAAGTCGTCCTGTGAGACGAAACCCCATTCGACGATGCGCCGCCAACGAGGCGAGCGGATCAACAGGTACATCAGCGACGATCCGGATCGAACCGATTTCATCCCGCACTCGATTCACGAGTGCGCCGATGAGCGATTGAAATAGGCCGAGCCCACGGCGTTCATGATCAACCCAGCCCCAGCAGAGTAGCACTTCATCGGGTCCGTAATCGACGCCCCCCCACATGCGCTTGATTTCGTTGCCACTGTGGACACCCCAAAAGTGTCCAGCAAACTCGCCATCCATGTACACGTAGACACCTAATGCGCCGTCGACCAAGAGTTGTCGCATGGTCTGGGCTGTCGCGTCGCCTCGCACCTTTGCGACATCGTTTACATTTTCCCACGTTACGGGGACGAGGTGAACACCCGTTGATTGCGTCCGCTCCGCCGTTCTGCAGTCATCGGCTAGGGCGACCATGTAGACGGCACGCGTGTTCACAAGACGTGATAGGGTGGACGCTATTTTCAAGAGCTCTCCTTGCAGGCCAGACGGACCCCTGATAGGTGTGGGTCTGTACGTACTGGAGACTAATTATGCTAACCCAGCATACAGCCGTCAATACCGCAGACCGGCCCAGCAATTCATTGTTTCAGCAGCCCTGGTGGTTGGAGGCAGTGGCGCCCGGTCAATGGGGCCTCGTTGAGGTACGCAAGAATACCGAACTCAAAGCTTGGATGCCGTACGTCTTGAAGAAGGGGCCGCTTTTCTTGCAACGCTGTTCAATGCCCCGTTTGACCCAAACACTTGGGCCATGGATAGCCCCATCCAACCGGTCGCCAGTCCGTGCGCTTACGGAGCAGCACGAATTGATGAACACCCTCATCGAACAGCTGCCCGATTCTGACTATTTCTCTCAAAATCTTCACTATTCTGTGCAAAATACGCTGCCATTTTTCTGGTCGGGCTTTCAGACTAAGGTCTCGCACACGTATGTCATCGAGGACTTGTCCGACCCAGATGCCCTTTGGGCTGGCCTTCACAATCGTGTTCGGCGACACATCAAGAAAGCCAGAAAGCTCGTTGAGGTTGAGTGGAGTGATGACATAAACACCTTCTTATCCCTCAACGATATGGTTTTCGAGAGGCAGGGCATAGTGGTTCCATATAGCCATGACTATGTGAAGCGTCTCGACCGGATTTGTGCTCAGCGTGGGCAGAGGCACATCCTCATCGCCAGAGATCACTCGGGTCATCCACACGCGGGATTGTACATCGTCTTTGACGAAAACGCGGCCTATTACCTTATGACGGGTACCGACCCTGAAACCCGAGGCAGTGACGCCCTGTCCCTACTGACTTGGGAGGCCATTCTAGCCGCTGGGAAAACGTCTAAAACCTTTGACTTTGAGGGGTCCATGATGCGGCGGGTCGAACCCTTTGTACGAGGGTTTGGTGCGACGCAGAAATCTTACTATAACGTGATGAAGTTCTCGCGCCGTATGAAGGCGATGATGGCTGGGCGTGACTTCGTATCTGCTTTTAAGGGCTGAGTACAAAGCACACCCGTCTGTGGGCTTATCGCAACATGGGGCCTGAATGTGTTCTCAGCATCAGAACAGGTACGCAGAGTCGATTGAGACCGAGCTCAAAATTAGTAGGCCGGTGTCCGCCTAATGAGACGGCCGCGTGATGTATCGCCCACGAAGACACCATCGCGAATCGCCACTTGACCACGGACCGTGACATCGGTGGGCTTTCCGTCTTGCTCAAAGCCTTCAAAGCCACAGTAGTCATTATTCACGTGATGATCCTTCATTGAAACAACACCACGATAGCTCGGATCGAAGACCACCAGGTCAGCATCGGCGCCGACTGCAATCCGACCTTTTTGAGTGAGACCGAAAATCTCAGCGGCCTTGGTCGATGCAGACTCAACAAACCGTTTTAGACTCAGATCCCCTCGAGACACACCATAGGTGTAGAGCATGTTCACTCGGTCACCGATGGCCGGAATCCCGTTAGGGATAGCCGTAAACGCCTCTCGGCCCATTGCTTTTTGGTCGATATCGAAGGGACAGTGGTCCGTGGCTACAGTATCGATGAGTCCCATGCGCAGGCCATCCCAAAGGGCCTTTTGGTTCGATTTCTCACGGAGCGGAGGAGACATGATCCACTTGGCACCTTCAAAGTTGGGCCGTTCGGCAAAGGTCTTGTCGAAACAAAAATGCGGGATCACGGATTCCACATATAATTCGACACCTCGAAGCTTTGCATCCACGGCGGCCTTGAGTGCCGCTTCACAGCTTAGATGCACCACATAGCCTGCTGCGCCCGTTAACTCTAGAAAGCTCGCAAAGTGTCCCGTGCCCTCGGCTTCGACTCGCGTGGGTCGGCTGGGCTCATGCCATTCGGGTCCGGTTTTTCCTGCAGCCAGCAGTTCGTCACAGAGCTGGGCGACCAATTCGGCATTTTCACAGTGAGCCGTGGTGATAACCCCGAGTTCTTTAGCCAACTTAAGGGTTTCATAGAGTTCGTCATCTTCGACGCCGAAGAAGCCTTTGTAAGCCAGGAAGACTTTGAAAGATGTGATGCCATCAGCGACGATTTCACGCAGCTGAGCGGCGGTATCGTCATTGAACTTTGAGACGGCCATGTGAAACGTGTAGTCGCAGGCACTGTTGCCGTCGGCCATACCCTTCCACAAATTGTAGCCTTCAAGCGTGTCTTCGCTTCTGTTTGGACAGACCATTTCGATGTAGGATGTCGTACCCCCATACAGCGCAGCGATGGATGCAGTTGAGTGCGTATCCTTTGCAAAGGTCCCCATAAACGGCAGATGAATGTGTACGTGCGGGTCGATGAACCCAGGAAAGACATACTTGCCGGATGCGTCAATTACCTCGGTATCAGCCGGTACATCAAGGTCGTGTCCAATGGCGGTAATTAGCTCGTCGGCGCAGTAAATGTCCGCTTCATAGTCATCTTGAGCGGTGATAATCCGCCCACCTTTGATCAGCAGTGGCATAATGGTCTCCCCGATGGTTTAGACGCTCACTATACCTCAAATAAATTTCACAAAAAAGTTCCTGTCAGAACAGCGCGGGTACACGCTGTCACAACCGGATCCGAGGGGATGCTGGAAACGCAGACATCCGCATCGCTGACTGAGTGTAGACATCTCTCTTTCTGAACTCGATCCTTGAGCTAACACTCTCGACATCGGTGGTGCATGGCTCTTGAGTTCATCGACCCATTCAATTGTTCGAACAAACGAGTCTCCGGTCTTTTTTGGTCGATGATTCAGATCTGACCGACGTGCCTCTCCCATACAGGAGATGGAGACTCGGGCTTAAGACGACGTTCTTAATCGCTGGCAGCGGTCTCCTGCAGCCTCGTTTTCTTGCTGACGCCATAAAGCGTCCGCAATGGCCAGCAGGTCTTTGCCTTGGGCCGTATCGCCCCTGAGCCTTAAAACATTACCGATGGTCTCAATGATTTGCGGAATCTGGGGATCGACAGCAATGACTTTCAAGTCGTCAATGAGTCGGATTGTCTCAGCACAGTGATCCAATTGACCGTCTATGCAATAGGCCCATGCTTCGAGAAGCCGACAGAAGGGTATGGCCAGACCGAGACCGGCCTGTAGGGCCACTGGACCGAGCGTTTTGAGTTCATCGACAACACCCTCTGTGTCCCCGTCGGTCAGTCGACACATCACCTGTTTGACGCGGACAAGTTCGCGTGTGTGTCCGAGGGCCAATTTGTCAGCATGATGAAGGGCCACATCGTAGGCTTGGCTGGCCGCGTGGCCATTTCCATTCAAGCGGTAGGCATCCCCCAGATCATGGTAGGCGATGGGGATGCGAGCATAGAGACCATAACGACGGGAGATGGCCAATGCCTCTTGATGCCGCGCAACAGCGTCCTCACTCTCACCGAGCCACGTCAGAATTGTGCCGAGCGCCCTAAGACTGCGGACCCGAAGTTGCGGCGTATCCATCGCTTCGTCCAATGCGCGTTCGGCAAAGGGAATCCCTGATCGAGGTAATCCCATGGCCAGACAGCAATAGACGGCCCGTTGAGCGGCGCGCTGCGCTTCTTCTCCCGGTGGCGCTTGATCTAAGGCTCTCACTGCATCGGCGAGCCCCGGTCGTGACCGACCGTAGCTGTTTTCGTAAATGGAACGCATGCGGAGGTAGGCACGTTCACCCAGTGGACTGGCACTGGAGATGACCGTATCCAGATGGGTCTTTAGGGCTTGCCAGGCTTGACCAGCCCCCCGATTTTCATAGACGTCTGAGAGGACTTCACCCGCTCGCAAGACCGTGTCGACATCGGGATTTGATTGGAGTGGCAAGAGCAGTACTTCAGCTCGGTCCAACTCGCCCATATCCAGTAGAAGTCGACCTGTTTTCAAAGCGCATTGAACGGACCGGGGGTCCTCTGGCCCGAGCGTCTCCATAATCTTGGTACCCCACTGAGCTGCACGGAGCGGGTCGCCATGATGAAACTGGAATTCATACGCATCAAGCCAAGCATTCATGGCTAAGTCTGCTTGGCCAGACCCTGCATAATGGTCACCAATCTGGCCGGAGACGGGACCACTGTCCTTCGGCCATAGCGAGTGATATGCGTCGATGGCGAACCTGTGGAGCGCCTCCAGTCGACTCCGGGTCATTTGCTCGAGATAGAAGTCTCTTAACAGGGGGGGAGATAGAACAAACCGTTCATAGTCTTGAGACCCGTCGCTCACAAGAATCCCGAGATCAACAAGATCCATGAGAAATAGGTCGATTTTATCCGCTGGGACCTCATGTTCGACGACGGATACCAGGAGTCGATACTCCACAGCCGCGCCCAAGATTGCTGTCCCTTCTATGATTTTTCTAAGTAATGCCCGATGGTTATGCGCGCGCAGACGACTGTCTACGCTGCGCGCCAGAAGCTTGGAGAGTGCAGGCGTCAAGACCAATGACTCCTGGCTGAGACCGGACCCCCACGACACGGGGGTCATTGACTCGGGCGCGGAGCCGTTTACATCAAACATCTCTGCTAGGTGGCAGGCAAACATGGGGCTGCCACCGGCTCGAACAGCTAAATCGTGGGCGATATCTGGGGGTAGTGCGAACTGCCCACGCAGTCCTTCAGCGAGCACAGCCCGATCGACGGGGCCTATGGATATGGGGACCAATAAGCTTTCATGAGCGTCGCGAACCCGTTCCAAGGCGATTGCCATCGGGGCCGTGGCGCTTGCGGGCTCCGTCGTGACGCAGACCAAGATAGGACACTGGGCGAAACTGAGTTCGAAGAGCGTATACTCAAAGAATGCAGCGCTCAGTTCACCGCCTCGATGAAAGTCGCCGAGAGCGAGAAAGACAGGGCGCTCAGTTGCCAGTCGCCGCATGGTTCTAAAGAAAAGGGCAAAGACCGCATTCTGGTTCCCCTCGGCGAAGGCGATCCCAGTTCTGATGGGTCTTAAAAACTGCAGGAGTGCATCGAATTCAGCTTCCGTATTGGCGGCATGTCGCTGTAGGTGTCGACGAATCAGTCCAGCAAGGTCATTGCGGTCGAGTCCGTGGCTTCCGAGATGACCTTCGAGTGCTTGGCGAAGACCACTCTCTGCGCCGGCCGAGTCAATAAAATCACCGCGGAGTACATGGCATCGCCCTTGTTCACTCACAGTCAGTGCCAGGTGTTCCATGATGGCGTTGCAACCCATGCCCACCGCGCCCTCAAGGAGTACAAAGTGACCATGACCAGCTATGGCCGCATCGACCATATCCTCCAATTGTGCGACCACATGATCTCGACCCCAGAGGAATGGATTCGAGTCACCGTCTCCCGTCTCCGCGGATTTATCCCCTTGGAACAGTGTGACCGTTTCGTCGCCTCCGGAGCCATCGAGCGTGGGGTCAAGCACGTCCATGCTGTGTAAGGGGGCCTGTGCAAGCTTTGGTAACTCGACGTAGGGCATGATCGCTTCAAGAGCATCGATGGCATATTGAAACCGATTCATCGGGTCCCGCTCAATCAGTTTCATCACAGCAGCGCTCAAATCAGTCGGAATGGATGCACTTGGTGTGATGGGGGCCGCGTCGAATCGATTCTTTTTAACGATGACCTCTAGGGGGTTTCCATCGAATGGACGGCTGCCGGTCATCAGTTCATAGAGCACGACCCCGACGGAATAGAGGTCGGCCGTTGGGCGAGGTGCACCCACTTGAGTCGCTTGCTCTGGTGCCATGTACGCCGGTGTTCCGAGAACAACGTTGCCCGTGGTCGCCAGGCTGTTTTCTGGCTCGAGTTCGATGGCTGCAGCCAGACCGAAGTCAGTCACTCTCACAGATAAAACGCCGGAGGATGCCCGCTCGATCAAAATGTTGTCGGGTTTGATATCTCGGTGAAGTATGTGCCTAGCGTGCATGTATGCGAGGGCTTGCAAGAGTTGTGCGACGAGACCGACGCGGGCACCGACCGATAGGGCCGCATTGTCGATGGCGCCCAGAGAGAAGCCCCGAACCAAGTCCATGACCAAATAGGCAGAGTCACCGGCTTCATCACACACACCGAAATCGAGTGTGCGCACGATGTGCTTATGTTTGATGGACCGGGCGAGCCGAGCCCCCCTGAAAAAACGGCGTAATGACTCTGACCGCTCACCTCGGATTGTCAGAAATTTAAGGGCAACCTGCTGGGCCCGCTGTTCATCGAAGGCTGAATAGACGACACCCATTTGGCCGCGTCCAATGAGTGACCCGACTCTATACCGCGTCGAGACCAGCGTACCCGTGATGGTCGATTCTGTATCCACAGACAGGAGTGTACACCGAACCAGACCGAGCGGCGATGTCCAAGGGGATGATCAGTTAATTTGGATGTCTTTGGTTGACGATGAGACGGCACCTATTGGCCTCGTCTCTTGCGGTCATGGACGGCGTCTTTTCAGCAAAACCTCGAAATGTAAGACCTTTGGTTGCACGATTGGTGGGAAAAGCTCCCCCATAAATCTAGTCCCTATCGCTTAGACATGGACGTCGAGTCTGCGAACGGTCACTCCATCTAGACAGAGACATTCAATTAAACCGCCTTTTGGAGACTGTGCGGATGGTTATCCAGACACACGACACAGTTAATAATCCAGCACAGAATGCCCGTAAATCCGCGTCCGCCTGTTCGTACGACATGAATCCATATATACCTGCGGGTAGGAGGGGGGACCTATGACCATTTTGGTTTTAGGTTCGGCTAGCATTGGCTTTGGAGGGGCGATGATGAGCCGTATTAATTCGATTAGAGCAATTATGGTGCTTAGCGTGATGTCGCTTTTGGCCTGCGGACCGGGCGGGAGCGGCACCGATACTATGCCAGGTGATGCACAGCGCCTGGCGGATGGTGGGGTCCTAAGAGACGCTCGGATGGCGGTGGATAGCAGTACAGCCATCGACATCGGTCACCTGCAGGATGGCACTGTCTTAGCCCGAGATATGGGCATCATACAGCCCGAAGACATGGGTTTTATGCAGGCCGAAGATATGGGCATCGTACAGCCCGAAGACATGGCTTTTGTTCAGCCCGATATGGATCGACCGCCCGAGTGTGGTGATGGCACCCTAGATGAGGGTGAAATGTGTGACGACAACAACCAGGTCGACGGTGATGGCTGTGACAGCAATTGCACTGAGACCGCCTGTGGCAACGGCATCACCACCGAAGGCGAGGCCTGCGATGACGGCAATCTCGTCGCCGGTGATGGCTGTGACCCCAATTGCACCGAGACCGGGTGTGGCAACCGCATTCAGACCGAGGGCGAGGCCTGCGAAGACGGCAACGGCGTCGATGGCGATGGCTGTGATTCAAACTGCACAGAGACCGCGTGCGGGAACGGCATCGCTACCGAGGGTGAAGGCTGCGATGACGGCAATGACGTCGAGGGTGATGGCTGTGACAGCAATTGTACGGAGACCTCCTGTGGGAATGGGATCCAGACCGAGGGCGAGGCCTGCGACGACGGCAACGGCGCCAACGGAGACGGCTGTGACAATAATTGTACGGTGACCGCCTGCGGCAACGGCGTCGTGACCGAGGGCGAGATCTGCGATGACGGCAATGAGCTGGATGACGATGGCTGCGACACCAATTGTCTCTTCTCCGGGTGCGGGAACGGTCGGGTCAGCGAGGGCGAGGCGTGCGACGATGGCAATCGCATCGACGGGGATGGCTGCGACAGCAACTGCCGGGCAACTGGATGCGGAAACGGGATCGTCTTTGGCGATGAGCTCTGCGACGACGGCAATGACATCGCCGATGACCGTTGTGACAACACCTGCACGCCGACGCCCTGCGCCCACGGACCCTACGCCACCCCTCAGTGGACCGACGGGTTTCCCAGTGAACGTTTTGGTGTTGACGGCCGTGGGAGGGTCCGACGCCTGAGCCAGTATCTCGAGTTTAAAGACCTCGACGCCGATGGCCAGGACGAGGCCCTGATGGTTTTGGGTAATTCATTTACCGAGAGGACATTCCAATGCGGTCCGACTTGCTACATTGTCCACTTTGCTGTGGGTGTCAGGGCCGGTGACGCCTGGCGATGGATCAGCGTCGATT
>MDTC01063527.1_pt1 | contig 12700 bp, 12 predicted proteins | sample 811181 | NCBI WGS metagenome assembly MDTC01 (sample SAMN05326644, study PRJNA326480) | marine metagenome | isolation source: seawater | place: Pacific Ocean: North | collected 2011 | reverse complement strand
TTTTGCCAAGAAGTTTTAGTTGCAATTCCAGATATCAACGAAACCATTATGTGCTTTGAATGGAAAAATAAAGGCGAAAAGGTGTTGCTGGCTCATGGCTGGAGTGGTAGGGGAACACAACTCTATGCCATTGCGGAAAACCTCCACCAAAAAGGCTACCATGTAGTTTCATTTGATGCACCGGCACATGGCAAATCTACAGGAAAAATTACCAATATGCTTCAATGGATTGCCGCTATAAAAATGCTAAATATTCATTATAGGGGATTTGATATTTTTATTGGTCACTCACTTGGAGGTATGGCCATTTTAAAGTTTTGTGAACAGCCAACTAATGCCAAAAAAATTATCACTATTGGATCTGGAGATCTAATGCGCACAATTTTTGATAACTTTATTAATGCAATTGGCTTAAAGTTCGAAACATCTCAACGTATGAAGACATATTTTCAAAACAAATACAAACTCAAAATTAATGAATATGACGCAAGCTATGTAGTAAAAAAACAACAAACACCAACATTAATTATTCACGATGAAGACGACCGTGATATCGATATAAATTGTGCTTTAAACATACACAAACATCACCCCAATTCAACTTTAATGATAACTTCAGGACTGGGTCATAGAAGGATTCTAAGAGATGAAAAGGTAATTCATAAAATAATGTCATTTATCCAAGCATGATGAGAGCATTAGCTTACCCCATATTTTTATGCCTTTTTATAATGCAACATGCTTGCGCACAAGAACCTACAAAACAAAAAATAACAGAAACTGCTCAAGAAATGAAAAAAACAGATGCATACTGGAGAGACAAACTTAAACCTGAGGCATATAAAATACTACGCCAAAAGGGAACGGAATATCCCCATACAGGTGAATACAATCTACACTTTGACAAGGGCACTTACAGCTGTTATGCATGTAAAGAACCTCTTTTTACGAGTAGCTCGAAGTTTAAGAGCAATTGCGGGTGGCCTAGTTTTGATTCAGCTATTGAAGGAAAAATAAGGTATGAGAAAGATACCACCCATGGTATGGTACGTACCGAAATCATTTGTAACAGTTGTGATGGACACCTTGGTCACATTTTTAACGATGGCCCTACAGAAACTGGTTTGCGCTATTGTGTTAATTCATTATCCCTTGATTTTAAATCTGAAGACAATGGCAAAGAATAGCCATCTGTTTTGTATTTTTGCCATAACTTAAGCATATGAGCAAATACGACATCATTGTTTTGGGAAGTGGACCTGGTGGTTATGTCACTGCTATCCGCGCTTCTCAATTAGGACTTAAAACAGCAATTGTTGAAAAAGAAAGTCTTGGGGGCGTATGTCTGAACTGGGGCTGTATTCCTACCAAAGCACTTATTAAATCTGCGCAAGTTTTTGAATACCTACAACATGCTGAAGATTACGGACTAAAAGTAAAAGAATACGACAAAGATTTTGATGCAGTAGTCAATCGCAGTCGTTCTGTTGCGGATACAATGAGTAAGGGCGTTCAGTTTTTGTTAAAAAAAAATAAAATTGACGTAATCATGGGCTATGGCTCATTGTTACCTGGCAAGAAAATACACGTAAAAGCAGAAGATGGAAGCGAACAAGAACTATCTGCTCAAAATATCATCATTGCGACGGGTGCTAGATCACGCGAATTACCAAGCATGCCACAAGATGGTGAAAAAGTCATTGGCTATCGAAAAGCCATGACACTTGAAAAACAACCCAAAAAACTTATCGTTGTAGGCTCTGGAGCCATAGGAGTAGAATTTGCATATTTCTATAACGCCATGGGGACAGAAGTAACCCTAATTGAATACCAACCACGAATAGTTCCTGTTGAAGATGAGGAAATTTCAAAACAAATGGAGCGTTCGTTTAAAAAGAGTGGAATTAAAGTTATGACTAGTGCTGAAGTCACTTCAGTTGATACTAGTGGTAAAGGCGTAAAAGCTACGGTAAAAACCAAAAAGGGGGAAGAAGTACTGCAAGCAGATGTGGTACTTTCTGCAGTGGGCATTAAAACCAATTCTGAAAACATTGGCCTAGAAGCTGTTGGCATTGCAACAGATAAAGACAAAGTTTTAGTAAACGACTTTTATCAAACCAATATTCCGGGCTATTATGCCATTGGTGATATTACTGCAGGTCAGGCTTTGGCACATGTTGCCTCAGCAGAAGGTATCTTATGTGTTGAAAAAATTGCAGGTCAGCACGTTGAACCACTAGACTACGGTAATATTCCTGGGTGTACCTATAGTAGCCCGGAAATAGCTTCAGTGGGATTAACCGAAGCACAGGCTAAAGAACAGGGCTTGGATTTAAAAATTGGAAAATTTCCCTTTTCTGCCTCTGGAAAAGCGCAAGCTAGCGGAACACCAGACGGATTTATTAAGGTGATTTTTGATGCTAAATATGGTGAGTGGCTGGGCTGCCACATGATTGGTGCCGGTGTTACGGATATGATAGCCGAAGCAGTATTAGGACGCAAATTAGAAACCACTGGACACGAAGTTCTAAAAGCAGTGCATCCGCACCCAACCATGAGCGAGGCCATGATGGAAGCCGTAGCAGATGCCTACGACGAGGTAATTCATCTGTAATAAAAAGCAAGCTTTTGTTTTTTTTATAATACCCAAATCCGATAATAGTACTACTTGAAAAAACAATCTACATACTGCAATCCGCTGTATACCCCGTAGTATTCTTTAAGGTTTAGGAAACTAAATTTTTAATGATGAAAACAAGAATATTCGTTATGTTAATAATTTTTGGTCTATACATGAGTTATGGCCAAAGTAAAATTAGGTACAAACACAATAGTAATTACTCTAATAGTGAAATGAGTGTAATAACAAATGACTTTAATAAGCTCAAAGACTTTGATTTGTATAGAACAATGGACTTTTTCAATATTCAAGAAAAAAAAGTTACATTATCTTTTAAAATTAAAAGACCGAAAGGGTTTAATAAAATCCTTGATGATTACTCCCAACTTGAAAAGGAAGAAGGAATCTCACTAGATTATAAATTTGACTATTCAAAGAGAAAGAAAAATAAAGTAAGAAAATACACATTTACAATTCATGGAAAATCAAGTAAGGTTGAAGACTTAATAGGCATAATGAAAAGCCATATTAAACACATAAGCAGCACTTAATTAAGTCAAAATTTACAGACAATTATATTTAAAAAGCAACCTAATAGTTGCTTTTTTTATACATTAGATCTAATGAAAAAAAATATTGTTATCACAGGTGTTTCTTCTGGTATTGGACGTGATGCCCTACGACTGCTTCACAGCAAAGGCTATCATATCTACGGCAGTGTTCGTAAAGAAGCAGATGCCAAATCACTTACCGAAGCATACCCACAACGCTTTACCCCGCTCATTTTTGACGTACAGGATCAGGCTGGGGTAACCCAAGCTGCTAACATTGTTTTTGATGAATGCGAGCGTATAGATGCGCTTATTAACAATGCGGGTATTGCTGTTCCCGGACCATTACAATTTGTTAAAGAAGAAGATTTCGAAAAACAAATGGATATCAATCTAAAGTCTGTAAGACGCATCACCAATACTTTCTTACCCATACTTGGCACCGCAACTGATTTTAAAGGAAAGCCGGGAAAAATTATTAACATCAGCTCTATATCTGGGTTATTAAGTGTCCCATTCAATGGCGTTTATTCAATCTCAAAGCATGCCTTGGAAAGCATGACAGATGTATATAGAAGAGAATTACGGCGTTACGGTATAAAAGTAATAGCTATAGAACCTGGACCAATTAAGACAAAAATATGGGGAAAGAACTTAAACAGCATGGAGCAATTTGCAAACACAGATTACTACGACATTTTGCAAAAGGCCAATAAAATGATTGAAAATACGGAGAAAAATGCCTTTCCTGTATCACGCACTTCTGATGTTATTTTAAAGTGTGTCACCAAAAAAAATCCCAAAACACGCTATATCGTTCACAAAAACGTTTTTATTTTTAAAGTATTTGCAAACTACTTTCCTGATAAATTATTGGATTGGTTTATTAACAGGGGGTTGTTAAAAGGAAACCGCCACAGGCCAGTGTAATTAATTAGTGTTAAAGCTCTCTATTGCTAAACGGTATACATCCAGACCAAAACCGAGAATTAAACCCTTAGCATTGGGCGTAATAAAAGAAGTGTGGCGAAAATCTTCACGAGAAAACGTATTTGAAATATGCACTTCCACCACTGGTGTTTCAATGGCTTTTATGGCATCGCCAATTCCAACAGAGGTGTGCGTATAAGCACCTGCATTTAGTATAATCCCATCTACAGAAAAGCCGTCTGCATGAAGCGCATCGATTAATTCGCCTTCAATATTAGATTGCACATAAGTGATTTCAATGTCTGGGTAGCGCACTTTAAGGGCTTCTAAATATCCTGTAAAACCTTGTGAACCATAAATTTCAGGCTCGCGTTTTCCAAGTAAATTGAGGTTTGGTCCATTGATGATAGTAATCTTCATATGATATTTTAGTCAAAACTAATAAACTCTTGTCAATCAATCCTTATTTTTGGGTATGCAATGGGAAAAAGCTTTAGAAGATTATGGATATTATTTGCGTTTGGAGCAAGGCTTATCTGAAAACACTATTGAAGGCTATCGCTTTGATGTGAGGCGTCTAATGCGTTATTGCAAAACCTTAGACCACAACAACAAACCCCAGAATGTTGATGTGGAAACCCTTAAAGATTTTGTATATCAAATTTCAAAGGAAGTGCAACCACCTACCCAATCACGTATACTGTCAGGTATCAAAGGGTTTTTTGGGTATATGGAACTAGAGGGCTACCGAAAAGACAACCCAACCTTATTAATTGAAACACCTAAAACGCGGAAAACATTTCCAGACACCCTAGCAGTTGAGGAAGTAGATGCACTAATTCAATCCATAGATATGGATAGCAAACATGGCATGCGCAACAAATGCATTCTAGAATTACTTTACAGCTGTGGACTAAGAGTAAGTGAGCTAACCGAACTAAAGTGCGCAGATTTATTTTTTGACAAAAACCTAATACGGGTAAAAGGGAAAGGAGACAAAGTACGTTGGGCACCGATAGCCGATATGACGATAAAAATTATTAGAGAATATAAAAACTTAAAAAGGCATAAGCATGCGGCAAAAGGCTTTGAAGACGTCTTATTTCTAAATAATAGGGGCAAATCTATAACAAGAGTGATGGTTTATACAATTGTAAAGAAAGCTGCAGTATTAGCCAACATCAACAAAAACATCAGCCCACACACGTTAAGGCATTCATATGCAACACATTTGGTAGAAAACGGAGCAGACATTCAATTGGTGCAGCATATGATGGGGCATGCCAGCATAACCACTACAGAACGGTATATTCACATGAGCCAAAGGCACTTAAAAGATGTAATTACAAAATTTCACCCTAGATCAAGCTGAGACTGTCATTCGAAATCCTTCGCCATGTATGTTGCTGATTTCAATATTGGGGTCAACCTTCAAATGTTTGCGGAGTTTTGCTATATAAACGTCCATTGAGCGTGAAGTAAAATAGGTGTCATCTTTCCATATCTTTTTAAGTGCAAGTTCTCGTGGCATCAAGTCATTTAAGTGGAGGGCAAGCAATTGTAGTAAAGCGCCTTCTTTTGGAGACAACTTAACCGGTGCGTTTTTTTCAAAAGACAATTCACGCAACTTTGCGTTAAAAGAAAATCTACCAATATCAAAAAGAAATTCGGCTTTATCTAAGTTAAATACTTGATGCGCCATGCGTTGAAACATGGCTTTCATTTTTAATAAAAGTACGTCCGAGTCAAACGGCTTTGTCAAATAATCATCTGCTCCAATTTTATAACCCTTTATTACATCTTCTTTCATAGATTTAGCAGTTAAAAAAAGTATGGGCACAACAATATCTGTACTACGAATTTCTTTAGCTAGCGTGAATCCATCCTTGTAAGGCATCATTACATCTAATAAACAAATATCAAAAACTCCTTTACTAAACTTTTCACTTGCTTCAACCCCATTGCGAGCCAATACAACCTCATAGTTATTGATTTCCAAAAAATCGCGAAGAATATTCCCAAAATTCAAATCGTCTTCAACCAACAAAACTTTTTTCTTTTCCGTGATCATAATTTGTGCTTGAGGGGGAAACTTACTGTAAAAGTACTTCCCTTTTTTAATTGACTTTTAACATATATCGTGCCATTGTGTAATTCAACGATGCGCTTGACGTAAGAAAGTCCTAATCCATGTCCTTTGACAGTGTGAATATCGCCAGACTCTTGCCTGTAAAAACGATCAAAAATCTTTCGCCTGACGTAGCTACTCATCCCTATCCCTTTGTCCTTTATGTCAACTGTAAAGCCTTCGTTTTTAACATTGGTTGTTAAATCTATTTCAACGTTTTCATCAGAGTATTTGATGGCATTTTCCAATAGGTTAACCCAAACATTAGTCATATGCGATTCCGACATTGGAAGTTTAATTTGCATCGGGTCTAAAGACACTTCAAGAGAACCTTCTCGTTGATCCACCAAAAGACGGACATGCTCAATAGCTGTCTTTATTGGAATATGGGGGTCAATTTCTGTGGTAGTAAGTTCTAACTCACGCCTGTCTAACCTAGAAATTTGTAAAACATTCTCAACCTGGGTGTTCATTCGTCTACTCTCATCTCTAATAAGACCAAGATATTGTGTAACCTTATTGGGTTGCTTGGCAATGGCTACGGTACCCAATGCATCTAATGCCAATTGAATAGTCGCTATGGGGGTTTTAAACTCATGAGTCATATTATTGATAAAATCTGTTTTTATATCTGATATCTTCTTTTGTTTTAGGGCTTGGAAATAAGTTATTGCAAATACGGTTATCAAAATAACGGTAAACAAAATAGAAAGCGCGATGGAACTAAAAACAGATGATCTCAAAAAAGCGGTTTTTTCAGGAAAAATAAGGCGTAACTCATACTTGCTTAGGCCATTTTCATCTACAAAAAGTGGCATTCTATATGTAGCCTTATTGCTATTTTGAAGGAACTGATCAGTCCCCAAACTAGACATACGGTTACCCTCAAAAACACGAAATTCAAAACCAACATCAATATCACGAAGTAAAAGCTCCTGACCTATCAGCAATTCAAGTTCAAAATTGCTAACACGTTTTTCAATGACCTTAGTAGCTGCTATATCCATAAAAATGCTTTCATATTTGGCTTTATCCATCGATGACAAACGCTCAATGCGTTGCATACGTTCAGATGTAGACATCCTATTGATAGTCCCCTCAAGATCTTCTTCAAGAAAAGTAGTGGCTTTAACACTACGATAATCCAAAATTGGTGTAGAGTCGCTAGAAATAGGATCAAAGAGTTCTGGAAAAATACCATAAGAGTCTTCGATTATACCCCGCGAAACCAAAAGGGTTTTATTGTCTATTGTGGAACGGTCGATATATTGAAATACTTCCGTCAATTGTGATACTTTTGGGGAGCCTAGACTATCCATAATTTTTTGGGTAGCACTAATATAATCGCGAAGTTCTCGTTCTTTAATTTGTTCAGAAACGGCAGCCAAGGCATTGTTAACACTCAATGTAAACTGACGATCACGATTAGATAGATTGGTTTGAATCCAAAAAGTTTGCACCACAATAATCCCAAGTAAGGACAATGCCATAAATGCAATCAATATGCTAAACAAACGCTTTTTCATTATGATAAAATATAATGGAATTTAATTTCTTGTAATAGACATTGCTATTATTTTGAAATACAAAAATACACAACCTTTACGACAACGTTCATGTGTGCATCAATTGCAAGTGAAGTTTATGCACCTGAGAAACGGTTTCGTCCATAATATCGTTGTGAATAACCATATCGGCCAAGGGTTGCTTTTGCTCATCAGTCCATTGGTGAATTATCCGTTTACCTATGGCGTTTTCAGATATATTGTCGCGTTTTTTCACCCGTTGTATACGTAACGACTCGGGGCTAACAACCAAAATAACACCATCAAACCTATCTTGTTCGCCAAGCTCAAATACAAGAGGAAATTCATAAATGGTATAGGGGGCATCTTGCTTTTGTTGCCAGTTTACATAGGCTGCCCGGGCTGCAGGGTGCACAACTGCATTGAGCTGTTGTAATTTTTCTTGATTGCCAAAAACCTTTTGCGCAATAAATGATCTGTTCAACTTGCCTTTGATGTAAGAGGCTTCACCAAATATCTTAACAATTTGCTGTTGTATACTTGCATCTTGTTCCATAGCTTTTTTTGCAGAGTCATCAGCTGCAAAGGTGGGTACACCTAGTTCGTTGAATAATTTTAGCACAGTTGATTTGCCGCTGCCGATACCACCTGTAAGTGCGTAATGCTTCATTCGGAAATGAAATAAGATACAGATGGTGGTGTTATGACAACTTGTTTGGCATTATCGGGTAATCCGGAAATAGTAACAGGAAATTGACCATTGGTTGTTTGTTCATATACGACTTCTGCATGAAAGTCTTTTGCGTTAATAGTTTTTAAACTAGAAAGGGGGGCGGCAAATTTTAACTCTACCTGAGCTGAAGTTAATTCAATATCCAATGCTGTGGGCACATTTGTGATGGTTAAAGGCAGCATAAAAGAGATATCTGAATAGCGATCAACAGTACCACGTACCTCAATTTCGCTAGTATTCCATCGTGCCATAGCAGAAATTGAGTCTAAAAGAAAAGCCTTAAGCACAAAGTCTTCTTTAATAATATCATCGCTAAGGAGTTTAAAAATCGCAGTGTCCAAGCTTTTAAGTGGCTCTTTACCACCAGTTGCAGTTACTTCTTCTAAGTTGATTTGTAAAGGGGAAGTCATATGGTAACCCTCTGCCAAATTAGGTGGTGCTGCTAAAACGGGTTTAAAGGATTTAACTATAGCTGGAGTCAGTGGTAATGTTATTGTACTCTGGATAAAGCCATTAAGGTCATTTCTACTAGAGAATTGTTGTCTATAGGAATTGACTAAATGCTGAGTGCTCAACAAGGGTTTGTCTAAATCAATATCGGGTAGCTCATTAATAAAGAGCACCAACTTACGTGGAAAAAGACGTCGATATAGAATGGAGAAACCAGATGCAGAAATACTTGCATCCACGCGCAATTGCTCATCTAATAAAATAACAGCAGTTGCATCGTTATTTATTTCAACAGAAACAGGAACAATAGCAATATATTCTTCAGACAAGGCACTGATTACCCATATGAGAGCTGCAAAGGTTAGAAACAAAAAACCCTGTTTTGAACCTAAAAATCGTGCTTTATTCGTTTGCTGTTGTTTGGACATTATTATTGTTTATTGATCCTCAAATGCTTGCATAACGGCATCGCTAACACCCATATTAGAAAAACCGCCATCGTGAAACAAGTTTTGGAGGGTTACTTTTCTAGTCAAATCAGAAAATAGCGTAACCGTATAGTTGGCACAGTCTAATGCCGAGGCATTACCAAGCGGTGACATTTTTTCTGCATATGAAATAAAGCCATCAAATCCCTTAACGCCTTTCCCTGCTGTAGTGGGTGTGGGTGACTGTGAAATGGTATTGACACGAACATTTTTATCTCTACCAAAGAAATATCCAAAGCTTCGTGCAATAGATTCTAAAAATGCCTTATTGTCAGCCATGTCATTGTAATCTGGAAAAACACGCTGTGCAGCCATGTAAGACAAGGCTACGATGCTTCCCCATTCGCTCATAGCGTCTTGCTTATAAAGAACTTGCATCACTTTGTGAAAAGAAACCGCAGAAACGTCCCAACCCTTAGCGGTCCAATCGTATTTTTGATCGGTATATGATCGTCCTTTACGTACATTTACAGACATACCAATGGAATGCAATACGAAATCAATTTTTCCGCCCAGCACTTTAACAGATTCAGACACCAAATGTTCTAAGTCTTCCAAAGAAGTAGCATCGGCAGGGAAAATGGTAGAGCCTGTTTTTTCAGCTAACTGGTTTATCGTGCCCATTCGCATGGCTATTGGTGCGTTTGTTAATACAAAGCTCGCACCTTCTTCATGCACACGTTCTGCCGTTTTCCAAGCAATAGAATTTTCATCTAATGCACCAAAAATGATACCTCTCTTTCCTTTAAGTAGTCCGTAACTCATATGTTGTAATTTAAATTATACGTTTCGTAGCTCACGTGCATGCATACGGGCAGACGCCTTAACGTCTTTACCACTAAGCATTTCAGCAAGTTCTTCAATTCTATCTTCTTCGTTTAAGGGGGTTAAAAATGTTTGTGTAGATGCCCCGATCACCTTTTTATAAACCTTATAATGGGCATCAGCTAAGGCTGCTATTTGTGGGAGGTGCGTAATGGAAATTACTTGCATGTGGCGACTCATTTCATGCATACGCTTACCCATGGCTTTTGCCATTTCGCCCGAAACTCCTGTATCAATTTCATCTAGAATTAAGGTCGGGAGTTGGGATTTTTCTGCCATAATTGATTTGATAACCAGCATTACGCGAGATAATTCACCACCAGAAGCAACTTTATTCAATGGAGCAAAGTCAACGCCTTTATTGGCAGAGAACAAAATCATGGCATCTTCAGTACCATTGGTTGTGGGTGCATTAAGGTTTTTGAGCGATATAGAAAATTGAACGTGCTCCATTCCCAAATCACGTGATCGCGTGGCAAGTGCTTGGGCAAGAGGATTGCAAGCCTGCTGCCTTTGGATATTAAGTGTTCTCGCAGCCTTATCTAGCGAAATTTTAGCATGTGCTGCTTGTTTTGATCTGGTTTCTATTTGTTCACCCAAAGCCTCTGCACCTTTGCATAGCTGCTGTAAATTTGCGCGTTTTTCAATGAGTCCCTCTTCATTTGAAACATGGTGCTTTTGACATAGGTGATGAAGGGTGCTTAACAACCCCTCTAACTCTTGTAAACGTGCTGGATCGTCTTGAATAGCGTCACTTAGTTGTTGTGTTTCGGCAATAATATCAGAAAGTTCAATTTGAACGCTAGATATGCGTTCATAAAGAGATTGGTATGCTGCACCAAGATTTGCTATTTTATCCAATAATTGGGAAATGCTAATCATTTGATCTTGAACACCATGATCCTCGTGATTACTTATGGAAACAACCTCAGCAAGTGCAGATCTAAGTCCAATAGCATTTTTAAGAATATGTAGCTCCGACTCTAAATTTGATATCATGTCAGGAGTTAGACTAAGCTGTTCCAGTTCATTAAGTAAGAACTTATGATAATCCAAAGCTTCGTCGGACTCACGCTGACGCGCTTTTAAAGTTTCGAGTTCTGTATTTGAAGTATGCCAATGTTTGAATGCGGCCTTGTATGCATCAAGTGATTTCTGATTATCGCCAAATGCATCAATAAGACTTAGGTAAAAGGCTGGATCGGTGAGTTGAATGGTTTGCCGTTGGGTATGAATATCTACCAATACATTGCCTACTGTTCTGAGGGCTTCCAAAGTAACAGGCGTATCGTTTATAAATGCACGTGATTTTCCAGTTGCGCTCAATTCCCGACGTATGATAGTATGTCTTTCATTGTCCAAATCAAGTTGGTCAAAAATGGTTTTAACTTTGTGCTTTTCAATATCAAATGTAGCTTCCACTATACATTTTGAGGCATTTGATCTAATGGTAGACAAATCGGCTCTTTGTCCTAAAATAAGAGATAATGCTTGTAATAAGATGGATTTTCCAGATCCTGTTTCTCCAGTCAGTATAGACAAACCATTATCAAAAGAGACCTCCAAGTCTTCAATGAGTGAAAAGTTTTTAATAGAGAGAGAAAGTAGCACAGTTGTATATTGTCAATACTTCAAATATAATGCGTTTATATCACTTAAATACATCAAGTTATTAACGCGTGATACGGCCCCAGTAGCCAGACATGCTAGGTACAAATCGATTTAAAAAACTAAGCAGTGCTTTGGTCTGAACTTCCGGACCGTCACTATAAAGCTGGCTTATCTCTTCGGCTTTCGCATCAAAAAAAGATTGAATCAGGTATGCATTGGGTTGTCGACGCATAAGATTCTCTAGTGTTATTAACTGTGAGGCGATGATTTCCTTGGCTTCTTTAGGCGCATCTGTCATCATATCCAAGCCATTGCGGTGGTAATTGTAATTAAGGTTTCTAAAATCATTAAAAGCGGATGATGTCAGTGCATCAATTAAGTCATAACGTCCATTCTGACCTTGATTGGCTTGCCAACCCGGTGCTTTGCTTGCCTGCGCCGCGTTGGCAATGATTCGTGCTCTTTCAAAATATACCGTACCACCAAGAGGAGAAAAGCTATCAAGCTCCATGCCTATAACCAAGTTTATATAGTAGGACAATACCGAAATAAGGTTGTTGTTATAACGGTTCAAGTCATAATAAAAAGGTTGAAACTCTTGATAAGTAAAACCAAAAGAATTATCGAAAAAATTTACTAAAGGAGAGTTGTAGTTGGTGTTATATATTAAACGTCCTGATTGTACTTGTAAGGTTGCGGCAAATGAGTTGTCATTAACACTAGAAATGGTAAGTAGCATTTCAACATCTATTTCAGCTTCATTCAGTTCACGGCTAGACGTCCACTTGGTATTGTTTAGAAAATCTTGGGCTGCTTTTTCTAGATTTGTGACTGGATT
>MDTC01105751.1_pt1 | contig 12701 bp, 11 predicted proteins | sample 811181 | NCBI WGS metagenome assembly MDTC01 (sample SAMN05326644, study PRJNA326480) | marine metagenome | isolation source: seawater | place: Pacific Ocean: North | collected 2011 | reverse complement strand
GTTTTCTCTTTCTTTTTTCTTGACTTAATTAGTTCTTCATCTAGAGCAATTGGTAGAGGAGATTTTTTACATAAATACCTCATTTTTTCAAATTGATTTACTTCAATAGGTTGTTCTACAGAATGCAAATCTAACTTATATAGTTTATCTAATTTTTCAATGGCATCATCGTAATTAAAGGCTCCGTTTGCATCCACTCTAATTTCAAGATCATTTTTGTTGAATTCACTTCTTATGCTTTTAATTATATTTAACTCGTCTTCAAACTTTAATGCACCAATTTTTAATTTAAGACAACTGAAACCAAGATTAAGTTTTTCTGCAATTTGATTTTTCATTGAAATAGGATCTCCCATCCAAATTAATCCATTGATTTTAATAGACTTTAGCCCCTTTGAAAAACCATTTTTAAAAATGGTTCTTGTCCCATTGTTTTTTAAATCTTTAAGTGCAGTTTCTAGGCCAAATTTAATTGAAGGAAATCTTGTAATATCTACTTTTTTGTGTTCATTTATGTTGGATGTGAGCTCTTTTAATTTCGCTGAAATCTCTCTAATATTATCAACGCTTAGTCCATTAATAGGACCACATTCACCAATTCCAAAAACTTCTAAATTATTTTTCTTATAAATTTTAATAAACCAACTTGGTTTTTTATACAAAACTCCTCTACTTGTTCCACTAGGTTTTTTAAATACTAAGTCATATTTGATAGATTTTGCTTCAAACATATAAGCAAATAATTTCTTGTAGTTAATTAAGCGATAGGATTAAGAACAATGCTGTAAATTACAATTGAGTTAATACTTCTTCCAAAGTAGAACTTATCTAAAGCATCCATCATATTTATAGCTCTGAAATGAGATTGATGAATTTTAGTATCACCTTTAACTTTCCATTGTATTGTAAATGAATCTTCAATAAAAAGCTTATTATTTGAATATTTAAGCATCAACTCTAGTGCCTCAATTTTATCTCTTCCCTCTGTTGAGTGAAAGAAAAATTGTTGTTTATGAACTTCATTTATTGTAAATAGATCGAGATCAACATAATCTGGCATCTCATGATATTCAAAAACTAATTGGTCTAGCTTGATGGAAAGTGAATGTGCAATCTTGTTTTCAATTTGAGAAACTCTATCTTTAATGTTTGCAATCATTTATCAGTTTTAAGAATCTAATTTACTGAATTCAGAATTGTTACTAACAAACTCTGGAACAATTAACTTCATTTGCTTTACAATTTCTTCATTCTTTTGATCTTCAACAAATGTAATTAGTTTAGTGACTAAACCTTTAATTGTTTGATGATCTTTTGAAGAAACTTTACCTATCATAATTTTTGGATGATGTGTAGAGATTGTATTTTCTTCATTACTTAGAAGTTCTTCATACATTTTTTCACCAGGTCTAAGTCCTGTTATTTTAATTTTTATGTCTTTATCAACCTCTAGTCCTGCAAGTTGAATCATTTTTTTAGCTAAATCAATTATTTTAATGCTTTTGCCCATATCAAAAACGTAAATTTCACCACCTTTCCCCATTGTAGATGCTTCAATAACAAGTTGACAGGCTTCAGGAATTGTCATAAAAAATCTTGTTACATTTTTGTGAGTGACTGTTAATGGACCACCATTTTCAAGTTGTTTTCTAAATAAAGGAATTACAGAACCATTGCTTCCAAGAACATTTCCAAATCTCGTGGTTATAAATTTAGTATCATGAACAGTATCGAGAGATTGACAGTACATTTCTGCAATTCTTTTAGACGCACCCATGACATTTGTTGGATTAACTGCTTTATCAGTTGAAATAAATATAAATTTTAAAATTTTGAAATCTACTGCCAAATCACTTAATATCTTTGTTCCTTGGACGTTTGTTCTAATAGATTCAGCTGGATTTAGTTCCATAAGAGGAACATGTTTATAAGCGGCGGCATGAAATATAATGTCTGGTTTGAAAAATTCAAAAAGTTTTCGCATTCTCTCTTTTCTCGTTATATCTCCAATTACAACTTCCCAGTTAATTATTTCATTGTCAGATATTAGCTCTTGATTCAAATCATAAAGTGAACTTTCGGCCTGATCTAATAAAATTACCTTACTAGGATTGCACTTTACTATTTGTCTTGTAATTTCACTTCCTATAGATCCAGCAGCTCCAGAAATTAGAATTACCTTGTTTAAAAATTGATTTTTAATGTTTTTATTAGTTATGATTATAGGTTTTCTTCCCAGTAAATCATCGATTTTGATGTCTTTAATTTGTTTAGAAGAGAAATTACCTTCATACCAATTTTCCAGAGATGGTACGTTTTTGACCTTTATGTTTTGTACTAAACATAGATCAATCAAATTTCTTTTGTTATCAACATTTGGATCTTTTATCGCAAGTATAACAGCATCAACATCTAAATTTTCTAGTTTATCTTCTAAATTTTTTGGATGTATTATTATTTTCCTTTCAATTAATAGACCTTCTTTTTTAATATCGTCGTCAATAAATCCCACTATATTAAATGAAGCTTCTTCATCTCGCTCAAGAGTTGTTTTTGTTATTAATCCCATCTTACCAGCACCATAAATTAAAATATTATTTTTCTTTCCTTTATTTTTTAGCTGAGACAAATAAGATATTTTAATCAAAAATCTGTAGGAAAGTAAAAAGAAAAGAGTACCTAAATATTCAATAATAATTACTGATTTTGGAAGTAATACAGTATTATCAATTAAGAAATATCTCATTGCTGATATAACAGAGATTATAAGTGTGCCAATTGTTATTGAAACAAAGATTCTTTGTGTATCGTCACTTGAAAGATGTCGAATTATTGATTTATGAGTTTTAGTAATTGTAAAAATCACTGTTCTTACAATTAATAAAGTTGGTATTCCCCATACTACACTATTGAATTCCTTAAGCCAAAAAAGATCGTAAAAATCTATAAAATCAAATCTTATTAAATAAGATAAAATTAATGACAATAAAGTGAATAAGATGTCGAGAAGAAGGATTATTCTTTTTGATAAATACCATTCAGGAAATAACATTCATCAAATATACAATTTGTAAAGTTTTTTTTTAAAAAAATCTAGGTTAAAATTATTAATTCAATTTGCTGAAAAATGAAAATCATTTATAAATTTACTGTCCGATATAAGAGTCAAGTTGAAGAAAATTTTATTTATTGCTCACCACCGTAAAAATAGAGCACCCGGCCAAAAGTACAGGTTCGAGCAATACTTTGATTATTTACGAGATAATAACATACAATGTGAATTAGCATTTTGGATTAATGAAAAAAATGATAAGATATTATACCACAAAGGAAAATATTTTTCAAAAATTCTTTTGGCTTTTAAAGCATACACAATTAGAATATCAAACCTTACCAAATTAAATAATTATGATTTAATTGTTGTATTCAGAGAGGCTCTTCCAACTAGATCAATATTTTTTGAATGGTACATTTCACGTTCAAGAGTACCTTTAGTTTATGATTTTGATGATGCAATATGGGTTAAAGATATTTCAAATGTAAATAGAAAACTATCTTGGTTTAAAAATGAAAAAAAAATTGAAAAATTATTACCTCTTTGTTCGCATATTACTTGTGGTAACAGTTTCTTAGCTAATTATGCAAAAAAGTTTAATACAAATATTTCGATAATTCCATCAACAGTCGATACAACCCTTTACAAACCGCTTAAAAAAAAATATAGTGACGATGAAATTATTATTGGTTGGGTAGGTAGCCATACAACGATAAAACATTTTGAGCTAATAACAGATGTTTTTTTGGATTTGAAAAAAAAATATAATGATAGAATTAAATTTGTCGTAATTGGAGACGAAAATTATGTAAATAAAAAATTAAATCTAAAAGGACAAAAATGGGACAATACTAAAGAAGTTGAATTGTTCAATTCATTTGATATTGGAGTTATGCCATTACCTAAGGATGAATGGGCTAAGGGGAAGTGTGGAATGAAAGGGTTACTTTACATGTCTGTAGGAAAACCTGCTGTACTTTCAAATGTTGGAATGAACAAGGATATAATTAATCACGGTGTAAATGGTTTTCTGCCTGTTGGTCATGACGAGTGGGTTGACATACTTTCTAAATTAGTTGAGGATAAAATGCTCAGAAAAAAAGTAGGAGACGAAGGACGAAAAACAGTAATTAATAAATATTCAATAGAAGTAATTAAAAATTCTTACCTTGAGTTATATAGATCTTTAATGAAATAAACTATGAAAAAAACAGCTCTTTACAATAAACATATAAAACTTGGAGCAAAAATGGTTCCATTTGCTGGATATGAAATGCCAGTACAATATAAAGGAGTTAACACAGAACATATAAATGTTCGAAATAATGTAGGTGCTTTTGATGTTTCGCATATGGGAGAAATAATTGTTAGTGGAGAAAATGCATTATCACTAATTCAGAAAATATCTAGTAATGACGCTTCACTTTTATTTCCTGGGAGAGCACAATACTCATATATGCCAAATCATAATGGAGGTGTAGTAGATGATTTAATAATCTACATGCTTGAAGAGAATAGATATATGCTGGTTGTTAATGCATCTAATATAGAAAAAGATTGGAATTGGTTAAATCAACATAATGATGTGGGCGCCAAACTTGAAAATCTTTCAGATAATATTTCTCTTATCGCCCTTCAAGGTCCAAACTCTATGAAATTACTTCAAAATATAACAGATACTGACTTAGAAGAAATAAAATTCTATCATTTTAAAAATGGAAATGTTGCAGGTATTGAAAATGTAATTATTTCTGCAACTGGATACACAGGTTCTGGAGGATTTGAACTTTATGTTAATAATGAGAATGCTGAAAAATTATGGGATTCTATTTTTTCAGTCGGACAATCATACAATATATCTCCTGCAGGTCTTGCTGCTAGAGATACTTTAAGGTTAGAAATGGGTTATTGTTTATATGGAAACGATATAAATGATCAAACATCGCCAATTTCAGCTGGTTTAGGATGGGTAACTAAATTCAGTAAAAGTTTTATAAATGATCACCAACTTAAGTATCAAAAAGAAAACGGGGTTGGGAAAAAATTAGTTGCATTTAAGCTTCTAGAAAGAGGGATACCAAGAAAAGATTATATAATTGAAGATGAAAATAATTCTGAAATTGGAATTGTAACTTCAGGTACCATGGGCCCGTCTGTAAAATTTTCTATTGGTTTAGGATATGTTAAAACACAGTTTGCGGCTCTAGGAACTAAAATTTTTGTTAGAATTCGTCAAAAATCATTACAAGCAGAAATTGTCAAACTTCCTTTTTACAAACCATAAATGATTTCTAAACCTAGGGTAGAGGTCTGCTTCACTCCTAATCTTTTCCCGTTACATATAGAAGACTTTCAAGTTGTTGTTGTTATTGATGTTCTAAGGGCAACATCTGCAATATGTACTGCTTTTCATTATGGTGTAAAAAAAATTATTCCTGTAAGTAAGTTGGAAGAAGCAATAGAATACAAAGAAAAAGGATATTTAGTTGCTGCAGAAAGAAAAGGTAAAATTGTACCTGGGTTTGATTATGGAAACTCGCCATTTACTTACATGAATCAAAATCTTAAAAACAAGACTTTAGTTTTAACAACTACTAATGGAACTAAAGCAATAAATACTGCTAAAAATGTAGAATCTTTAATTATAGGATCTATAATCAATTTAAATGCCGTATGTAATCATTTAATTGAATTAAAGAAAAATGTTTTATTGCTCTGCTCTGGCTGGCAAAATAAGTTTTGTCTTGAAGATACAATTTGCGCTGGTGCAATTACAGACCAACTTCTTAAATCACGAGATTTTCTTAGTGAAAGTGATTCCTCCATTGCATCAAAATATTTGTTTCTGTCCGCAAAAGATAATTACTTCGGTTATTTAAAGGCGTCATCACATAGAAAGAGATTAAAAAAACTCAACCTAAATCAAGATATAAAGTATTGTTTAACTCCCAACCAAACTAATGTAGTTCCAAGAAGAGAAAAAAATTATTTAATCTCTTAGACCAGAAATTACAAATTCTACTTCTTTTTTACTTTTTTTCGGATTAGTAAATATTGAAGTAATATATTCAGGAGGTTTAGCAAGTTCTCTAGCAATCATTTCTTTGTAAATGTCATAATATTGAATAGAGTTTTTCCCAATAAGTAGGGGATGTAATGATTTGCCAGAATCCCATAGTTTCAATATTTTTATAAAACCCTTTAGATATAGATGATCTTTCGTGAAACCACCACCTCTGAAAATTCTTGTTGTTAAAATAAAAGCATCTTTGGGTTTAATATAATAGGAGTTAACCATTTCGTGGTATACGGATTTAAAATCCAAACCATTGATCATAAGGTCAACACCAACAACTCTAAGAGCAAGTTCTTTTAATCGTCTAATGGTTAAGTGGCCTGAAAGATATTCTGTTAAAACAGCGATTCCTTCTTGTGTGTATGTGTTATTTGGGAAGCCGAGTTTGAAAATATTTAAAGGCTGATTAACGGCGTTTATCGTTGTTACCATATGGACTCCAATTTCATGATGTACTAGAGCTTTAACACTATCTAAGCTTAGCTTGCAATTATGCTTAAGTAAAACTTTACGTTTGAAATTAAGCACCATAATTTCTGCTGTAATGTGTTTCGTAATTTCTATTTCAGCATTAAATCCATAGTGACTAATTTCTTTTTCAAAAATGCTTTTAACTTCCTCAATGTTTACCATTGTCCCTTTTTTTTCGTCGTCAGGACAGTTGAGAATAAAATGAGCGTTTCTTAAATCTGTTTCATTAGGTTGACCAAAATATCTAAGAGAATTGAAAAAAAACTTTTCTGTTCCTATAGTGTTAAGCATATCAATTTTATCCGAGTAGCTTTGGATAACGTCAGTATACATTTTTGCAATAGATACATCTTTAACATTTTCAAAGTTTAGATTGTATAATTTCCTCTTAAATTCAAATGGATGATCAATAATCTGACGATATTTAAAATTTGGATTTTCAACACCATTATTTTTTAAAAACTTTCTTTGTTCACTTTCCAAATTTAAAGGTGTTACATAACTTAGCACTTCCAATTTTTTAGTAAGCTGATAAAGCTCCTTATCAACCATCAATAATTTGTCTTCAATTCCCAGCGCGAGTAAAGATTTTCTTTTGACTTTGATATTTAGTTGATTTTCAACAAAGAAGTAACTAGTTTTCAGAATAATTCTTTTGAATTCTTCTTCTAATTCATTAATTACTAGCGGATAATCATTACCATTTAGTTCATCACAGTATATTTTTTTTACTTCAGTTGCTAAGACCAATGTATTACTAAACTTTTTTGTAATATGTTTTAAAAAGTAACCGTTTCCTTTAAATGGACCATTAACTTCAGTTGTGTTTTCTACACTTCTTAATTTAATGCTATGCAAATTTTTAACCCAAAAATTAATAGTACTATCAAATTTTTTTTGATTTATATTTATAGTACCAAGATTGAAAACTGGTAAATTACTTTTATATCTTAGGTAATTATAAGAGTGCATGTCATATACAATACAACCATTATATTTTTGTTCTAAAACAGTAATAAGTGCATCAATTACCTTGTAAAAATTGGAGTGTTTCTGTAAACTTTCTTTTAAAATGGTTTTGGATAAAGGTCTTTTCCATACAGCCTTTCCCCATGCATCTTTATATACACAATTTTCAGGATCTCTATTCAAATCATACTCAAATCTTGAATCAAGACCAAATATTGTAAGTGGCATAGATGAAATGAAAGTATCTGTATGTGGGTCTTCTTCGTACCATCTTTCATAATCATTATGAATGATTTTATCCCTTAAATTAATTCTAAGATTGTTTCCCGCATGAACAGCAGCGCATAAAAATGGTACATAGTCTCTTATCTTTATATGGAAGGATTTTTCAAAAGATACCGCTTCGAAGGTTTCTTGAGCATTTATTTTTTTAATAATTTCTTTAACAGTAAGCGTTTCTAGTTGTGCCATTTATTTTTAAGAAGTCTTTTTTTCAATTGTTTCTTCAACAAAGTTTAGGACATGTTTTTGCACCTTGTCTTCATTAGATTTAGTTTCATTGATCTCTACAAAACCACCAGGGCTACATACATTTACTTCAATAAGTTTACCACCCATTAAATCTATACCTACAAGAAATAATCCATCTTCAACTAATTTTGGTCCAACAACTTCACATAATTTTAGTTCTTTTTCTGATAATTTATGTTCAACGCAATGCCCACCAGCATGGACATTTGACCTATGGTCATCTTTTGCAGGGACTCTTCTCATTGATCCAATGGGCTTTCCATTCAACATAATTACTCTGATATCTCCTTTAAGTTCGCTTTCTATATATTCTTGAAGTATTATATAATTGTTTTTTCCGCCTTGATTTATGTAAAAGTCTAGAAGGGAGTTGACATTATAACTAGATGTTTTTGATGATTTGTCCATCAAAACCACACCACTTCCGCCAAACCCATCCATGGGTTTTAATATAAACTTATCTAAATCATATGCCTCTATTACTTGTTTTAAATATTTAATATTTCTTGAAACTGTAGTTAATGGAATTAATCTTTTTTCTGGATCATCATTATCGTGGAGAGAAGCGAGAGTTGCAGGATAAATTTTGTTATTTGCTTTTCTAAGTCCAGAAATAGAATTGATGAAAAAAACATCATTTTCCAGAGTATCCATAAAATTTAAGACGTGGTTATCAAGAGGCGGATTATCTCTAAAAAAAATAACTTGGTGATTATTAAGAGGAATTAATTCTTCGTGGAGAGAACAACTTTTATAAAATTCAAGATTATCCTGTGCATTAGGACTTGTTGAGCTCACTATCCTGCAATTTGCCCAAACCATGGTTCTTCTTATTGCGATTTCGTTAGGGTATATTAAGGAAACCTTGTGACCTCTAGAAACTGATTCCTGAATTAACCTAATTGTACTATCAAGCTTAGGCTTAACTGTATTCCAATCATACATTACAAATCCAATATTCATCACTAATATTTTTTCTTTTTATAATAATACTAAAAACATTATTTAATGTTCTTATAATCGAAAAGTAGTATTTTTCTTTTAAAATTGCTCTATTATTTTAAATAAACTAAACGGGAATGAAAATTTTATTATCACCAGCAAAATCAATGTCACCTAATTTGGTGGTTTTTAAATCATTAGTTACTAGTCCGCAATTTAAAACTAAGTCTTTAGAAATTGTAAATATTTTAAAAAAATGGAGTAAAGACGACTTTAAAATAAATATGAAACTAAGTGAAAATTTAGCAGAAAAAACTTTAGAGGAATTTCAAAATTTAGAAATTAATGAATCGAGCAGTGGAACTCCTGCCATAAATTTATATAGTGGAACAGCATTTAGAAGCCTTGATATACAAGAAATGAATTTAGAGGACGCCTTATTTGCACAAGATAATTTATTCATTTTAAGTGGATTATATGGATTATTAAAGCCTTTTGATATTATTCAGCCATATCGTTTAGAAATGGGTTTAAAATTTAAAATATCTAAAGACATTGAATCATTATATAAATTTTGGAAAAATGAGCTTACAAATTTTTTAAATGAAAGTTTTACAAATGAGCTAATATTAAACCTTGCAAGTAATGAATACTTTAAAGTAATAGATTTAAAGATGTTGAATTTGGATGTTTTAAATTTTAATTTTTTAGTAAAAAAGAATGGCAAAGAAAAAATAGTTGCTAATTATTCAAAAATGGCAAGAGGACTAATGGCCAGATTTATCATAAAAAATAAAATAAAAAATAAGGAAGATTTGAAAGATTTTAAAAGTGAAGGATTCAGCTTTATACAGAGGTTATCTACAGAAAATATTTTTTATTATTCTAAAAAAATCATTTAGTTAGAGAAACATAATCCTTCGCAAAGTAAGTTAATATTATGTCTGCACCAGCTCGCTTTATAGAAATTAAGCATTCTAACATTGATGATTCATAATCTAACCATCCTTTTTGTGATGCTGCATGTATCATTGCATATTCTCCGCTAACGTTATAAGCGCTTACAGGAAGATTTGTTTTACTTTTCACAGCATGAATTACATCTAAATAACTTAGTGCTGGTTTAACCATTAGAATGTCTGCTCCTTCAAGTTCATCTAATTCAGCTTCTAATAGAGCTTCATTTTTATTTCTTGGGTCCATTTGGTATGTTTTTTTATCCCCTGATTTAGGTGCTGAATCAAGAGCCTCTCTAAATGGACCATAAAAAGCGCTAGCGTATTTAGCAGTGTAGCTCATTATGCTTGTGTTTGTAAAATCATTGCTGTCCAGCTCATTTCTAATATGCTCAACCCTTCCGTCCATCATGTCAGATGGACCAATAATATCAATTCCAGCCTCAGCTTGAGCAACAGCCATTTTACCAAGGATAGGTAGTGTTAAATCATTTATTATTTTACCATTTTCCACATAACCATCGTGACCATCTGAAGAGTATGGGTCCATTGCGACATCGCTCATTAAGGTAAATTCTGGAAATTTGTTTTTGATTTCTTTAATTGCTTTTAGATAGAAGTTTTTTGAGTTGTAGCTATATGTTGCTTTTTTATCTTTTAAATGTTCTTCAACAGCTGGAAACAAAACAAAATTTTCAATTCCTAATTTACCACAATCTTCGATTTCTTTTAACAATAAATCTAATGACCACCTGTAACAATTTGGCATAGATTCAATTGCAATTTTCCTATTAATTCCATCAATTAAAAAAAGTGGATAGATTAAAGCTGAAGCGGATAATTTGGTTTCTGAAACCATATTCCTAATTGCACTTGACTTTCTATTTCGTCTGGGTCTTTGGTTCATTTTAAATAGTGGAAAGATTGTCCTTTTTTTATAGATTGAAGAGATTGATAAATCAATTCAATTACTGAATTTACGTCATCTTTAGCGCACATTTCAACAGTTGTATGCATGTATCTTAGAGGCAGTGATATTAAAGCAGATGCTACCCCCATATTTGAGTAAGCAAAAGCATCAGTGTCAGTACCAGTACTTCTTGATGCAGCAAGTCTTTGAAAATTAATTTTGTGTTTCTCGGCTTGTTTGATAATAAATTTAAGTAAATTATTTTGAACTGCTGGACCATAGCTTAAAACCGGGCCTTTTCCAGAGGATAGATCCCCTTCTACTATTTTTTTAATCATTGGAGTATTAGTATCATGACATACATCTGTGACAATTGCCACATCGGGTTTGATTCTTTCAGCAATCATTTGAGCACCTCTTAAACCAATTTCTTCCTGTACAGCATTTGTAATATAAAGTCCAAAAGGTAACTCAACTTTATTTTTGTGTAACAACCTTGCCACTTCAGCGATCATAAATCCACCCATTCTATTGTCTAATGCTCTTCCTACATAATTTGTTTTATTTAGAATCATAAATTCATCTTCATAGGTAACTACACAGCCAACGTGAACTCCCAATGCTTCAACTTCTTTTTTTGTTTTACAACCACAATCAAGAAATATGTTATCTGTTTTCGGTACAGCTTCTTTGGCTCCCCCTAATCTTGTATGAATGGCTGGCCATCCAAAAACAGCTTTGACCGTCCCTTTTTCAGTATGAATATTGACTCTTTTTGAAGGTGCAATTTGATGATCGCTACCTCCATTCCTTCTCAAATAAATGAATCCATTTTCAGTAATATAATGAACAAACCAAGATATTTCATCTGCATGAGCTTCAATAACAACTTTATACTTTTCATTTGGATTTATTACACCAACTACACTTCCATAAGTATCTACGATATAGTCATCAACGAATGGTTTAATATACTCTAACCAAAGTTTTTGTCCTTCAGATTCAAAACCTGTAGGGGAGGCTGTGTTTAGATATTTGGCTAAAAACTCTTCAGATTTTTTATTGATATGATTAATTTTTTTCATAAAACTATTTTATTTTTTTCTACCGAGGTGAATATTGATTCCAAAATCAAAATCTATAGATGAGTTTTTGTAACTTCCATTGTTTATAACTCTCATTCCTTTTTCTAATAATGCGTCAAAACCAAAAGAGAATAGTCTGTTAATTTCATAATCAAAACCAACTCCATAAACTAATCCGTAATCAAAATTTTTGAACTCGCCTATTCCAAGTTCTCCTCTTATTACAGCTTCATCAATTTCATTAGATGATGTTATTTCATCTTTAATTTTAAATCCAAAATAGGGGCCAACATTTAAATCAACTTTAAATCTTTTACCGAAACCAATATGCATAAACGCTGGAATATCAAAATAATCTAATGTTTGTTTAACATCTGTAAATTTTGGAATTGGAATCCCATTATTTAATTCTTGTCCTAAAGTGTTCATTTCCCAGCCTCTATTTTCAATGTCAAAATCTGCCTTAAATGCAAAAAACCTATTGAAATGATAGACTACAGTAAGACCATATAGAGTACCTTGAGAACGAAGTTCGTTTATATTAGAACTATCACTAATTGGATTATTTATGTTAACACCTCCGTTGAGTCCTATATCCCATTTATTGATTTCTTTTTTTTTATTTTCTGCAGATTGCGAAAAGTTTAAAATTGGGATTAAAATTAATAATACAATAATTTTATTCATTTTTCAAAATTAATATTAT
>MDTC01008912.1_pt1 | contig 12702 bp, 9 predicted proteins | sample 811181 | NCBI WGS metagenome assembly MDTC01 (sample SAMN05326644, study PRJNA326480) | marine metagenome | isolation source: seawater | place: Pacific Ocean: North | collected 2011 | reverse complement strand
ACAAAATCTTTTGAAACTACCGTTGATAAAAAAAAAAAAATAAAAATATGAGTGATTTTATTAAAACAACACATAATTCAGATAAAGCCGATTTATTTGATTCATATATGGCACTAGTTGATAAATCATATACGCCAAATATAAAAAGTAAAGATACTTATAATATTGTTTACTGTTTAAAATGTCAAATTGAAAAAACAATAATACAATCAGAAGGGATTCTAGTATGTTTACAATGTGGCAACACAGAAGAAATTGTAATTGATAGTGAAAAGCCAAGTTATAGAGAACCATTACAAGAAACATCTTATTTTTGTTATAAAAGAATTAATCACTTCAATGAATGGCTTTCACAATTTCAGGCTAAAGAATCAACTGAAATACCTGACTTTGTTTATGAAAAAATTTTATCAGAAATTAAAAAGTTGAGAATTACAAATCTAGCCAAACTAACACCTGATAAAATGCGCGAAATATTGAAAAAACATAAACTAAATAAATATTATGAACATGTACCACATATTATCAATAAACTAAGTGGATTGCCGCCACCAATTATGAGCCGTGAGATTGAAGAAAAATTACGATCTATGTTCAAAGAAATTCAAGAACCCTTTTTGGAAATTTGTCCCAAAGATCGGAAAAACTTTTTATCTTATTCTTATGTTTTACATAAAATGTGTGAATTATTAGGTTTGGATGAATTTTTAAATTGCTTCCCATTACTAAAAAGTCGTGAAAAACTTCATAATCAAGATATTATGTGGAAACAAATTACTAGTAAATTAGATTGGCAATTTATACCATCTATTTAATATATTTGGAATTATATTTTAATGGGCATGGTATTTATATTTGTTTAGTGGATTAAAAAAAATATGTAGGATTTTTTAAAAATAATCTAAAATGTGGCAATTTTAAAATATATGATTTGAATAATAATTTATTGGAATCTTGCTTTTATAGTAATGAGTAGTTTATTAATTAATAAAAAAGTATAACAATTTACACAATCGATTTTTTGCGATACTTTTTTTCTAAAAAAGTATATTATTCACCTTTAGGAACAGTTTCTCCCAATAGAGCCATACGTAGCTTAAGTACTGCATCTTGAAGAGTTGGACCTACAAATCCTTTGAATGTGGTCGATTTTTCACCTTGAGATGTTGCTTTGATTCGAATAATTTGTTCGTATTTAATATCATCTGGTATATCAGATATTACCTTCAAATAATGACTATTCGGTGTAACGGAAATACCCGATAAAAGACTCTCTACAATATGATGTGAATACGGTAAAATCATACAACCATGATCATACACTTCATAGATATGAATTGTACCAAAACCATTGATTGATGCAAAATACTTGAGATTATCTTGTGAATTTTGAGAACTAGTAGTGTCAGTATGATTCATGTAAAAAGGATGTGCTGCGAGAATGCGGAGTGTGTGAGTTGATTATTAATGATGTAATCCTGTATTCTTGATTTCAATTTTTTAATTTGCACTAATTACACGAATATTCGATATTAATCAAATATATATTTTTTTTTTCATTCTAATTATATAGAAAGAAATATATGATTGTTCTATATTTTTTCGTAATTATAATTACATTAGTTGTTTGGAAAATATTATATAATAAAAGACTAAATATAACCTATATTAAATCAAATATTGACAATAATTATTATTTAGTACGAAATGATTCCAAATTTACATATGAACAAAAACAAGAAGCAGCAGATTTTTTAGCCGATTTAAGAAAAGACCTAATTGACTTTACACTCTTTATTCAAGATCGTAAAGAAAATCAAAATAAAAAAGAAGATTTTAATAGATTCTTTTCTAGATTAGATCCAGATAATATTATTGAAGCACCCGATGATGATTCAAGTACTTCGTATTGTATTAATAAAGGTGAAGAAATTGCAATATGTTTAAGAGATAAAGAGGATAATACTAAATTTCATAAAAAAAATACAATAATATATGTTATTCTTCATGAACTTGCACATGTCATGTCTGTATCTATTGGACATAATGAAGAATTTATGGAAAATTTTAGATTTTTATTAAGAAATGCAATTAAAGCAAAAGTTTGGAAACGAGTTGATTATTGTAGACCAAACAAAGGAGAAAAATATTGCGGAATAGAAATTAGGGAGTGTATGCTTGATTAAAATATAGAATTCCATATGCAATAAATACTAAGATAATAGAGAAATACAATAGCCAAATATCATTATCATCATAACCATAGTAATTACTTTTATTTAGTTTCTTTAACATATACTTACCCTTATTTTTACCGCCAACAAATTCAAATCCTTTTTTCCTATAATAATTTCTTGTACCAACACCTGCAATCACAACTATTTTATTCAACTTCCAATCTTCAAATGTAATTCGTTGAGCAATTTTAATTAATTCCCAACCAATTCCAAGATGTTGATGTTTATCTTTAACACGATTTCCCGTATTAGTCATAACACCTAACACATGTAATTCTCGAATTATTCCTGCATTATTTAACACAGAAAAAACTGTGTTTTGATTAGGCGAATTAAATCGAAGACGTAAAAATCCAAAAAGTGTTTTCATATCAAGTGAATTACAGCTAATAAAATATTCTGTACCATTTGATCCTAGGTAATTCTCTATATGATACCTAATATTTTCATTCCTATTAACTTTATGATATCCAACTTCGCGACAACGAATACATCTACATTCTAAATCTAAACGCTTCATTTTATCATGTATAATTTGACGTAAATTTGTTTGATTTAATCCTCCTAAAACACTTGTTCCTGGAAAATCACGAACAATACGATTTAATCGTATCCATGGTTTCATTTCCGATTTAATTTCAATTAGAATATCACATAATATATTGGGATTTTCTTCAGCATATGGTTTATATTTACCTTCTTCATACCATTGTTTAATTTTAGTATAAGGTAACACTTGACACGGATAAATTTTCCAAAAATCTGCTTGTAATCGCTGGTCATATAAAAATTTATATAACATATCTAAATCTTTTTCTGGAGAACTTCCAGGTAAATCTGGCATGATATGAATATCAACCTTGAAACAATTGACCTTTAAAAATTCAATTGCATCATATGCGGATTCTATAGTATCTTCGCGATTAATTAATTTTAAAATTTCATTATCAGTATGCTGAACACCTAATTGTACACGAGTAACACCGTAGTCACGCAAGCGACGAATTTCACGTTTATTAATACTATCTGGTCGTGTTTCGATTGTAATTCCAATTAATTTAATATCGGATGATTCATTTAATACTTGTTCTTCATCTAATGTTTTACATTTTCTAAATTGAGAATGATTTTCTTCATTTTGCCATAATTCATAAATATTGTTATCACTAGTAAAAATATTAGCTGCATAATAACATTTTAGCATAAATTCATCAATATACTCTCGTGGATAATAACAATATGTTCCACCTGAAATTTCTAGTTGAACCTTTTCAATATTATGTCCTAACTTACGCAATGCAGACAATCTACAAAACATTTGTAAAATAGGGCAAAAATCATTTTGTTCGGCTCTTTGCGAAGCTGGCTCAGCTGGATCATAACTTTTTGGTTGATTTGGAAAACTTGGACAATAAGCACAATCTTTTGGACAACTTGCATCACCTTTAGGTGATATCATTTTACCAGGTGCAGTAAAAATTGTTAATACAACAATTCCGGATGCACTTCTTACCAATTTTTTAATAATATGGAATTCGAATTCAATTGATTTTTCAATTGTACCATTGGAAATTAATTGTTTGTAACAATGATGCATATCCAATTTAGAAGGACAACAACGACATTCTCGACGACATTCTCGATATGCATCTTTAAATGACATCTTATCATACAAAATCAAATGATATAGTAATTTAGTAAAATCTAAATTTTTACGATTAATAACTGGTTCTTTTAAAGTTGCTTTATGTTTAGGTTTTTTTATAACTAGATCCTCTATATCTGAAATCATATTATTGCTAGAGGAATGTTTTTTATATATATCAGAATTATCTGAACCCATGTTAGTTTATGGTGAAAATTTGACTTAATATAACAATAATATAATATTCAATTTTAAAATTGAATATTGTATATAATAAATATATAATTGATATCCAGAGCAAGTAATCATGTTTAAAAAACATACAAACCCAATTGTTAAAGATGTATTATATAAATGCTTAGAATTATATGTTTTAACCTCAATTCTGTATATATTAGTTGCAAGTTGTGTAGGTGACCACGATAAAATAACTTATAATTGTATATATATTGTCATATCTACGATTATAAATGCAATTTATGTATTCTTATTATATTATTATCAAATTAATATCAAAAATCGAAAATTAATACAAATAACACAATTTATATTGAGTTCCACAATTGTATTTTCACTATATTTGATAATACAATTCAATAAGTCATGGATACAAAATAATCTAAGTATGCCACAGGTTGTTGTTAGTTTTATTTATCAGATTTTATGCTTAATTCTAACAACAATTTGTTATTTTAATCTAAAAAAATTCTCATATCAGCCTACTTCAGATGAAGATGATAATAATACGACTGTATATGGTGAAATATAATCTATTCAAATTTAATTTTGTTATAATTCTATTGTATTTCCATTCTCTTCTTTACTATTATTTTCTTTTTTATTATCTATTTCTTTTGTATTATTGACATCTGAATCATTTGTTATATATATTTTACGATCTACCTTATGAGATAGTAATTCATCGACTTTTGTTAAATCTTTTTTAATTGAGAATAAATATACTAAATTTGCAAAACTTACAATTATCATAATTAATAAACTATATAATAAATTATTTGATAGTGCTATATCATCAATATGATAATTTTTAAATATACCATAAACATCAAATTGCCAATAACATAAATATAAAAATATATATAAAATCCACATAACAGAAAAGATTATTGATTCTTTAATGTTAAAATTCTTGACACGATAATGTATATAGCGGAAATTAAAAATAGTCCAGAGTGGTGTAGCTGCAACAATATAATAATGAATAAATATATTACCAATTTGAGGTAATCCTTTATTTGTATAATTCATTGACTCATCATGAACTAATGTCGGATTGTAATATAATACATACATAAATTGTAAAAAAACATACCATGTAATACCAATTACCATACCAAAAATATACATTTCTACAGGTGCTGAAATATTTTTATAATTTTTACTAAGTTGTTTATTGCAACAAAATTTTGCTAATATTGATCTTATTTTTCTATAACAGATTGATTGTTTTAAATGCATATAAGTATAAAATATACATTGCAGTGTCCATGACCACCATGTTAATTGATCATATAGATGATTAAGAGTTCCTGTTTTATATATTGTATAAATGAATGGTGTCCATAAAATAAAAACCCATAGTAATTGATAAAAACTACTGATATAACTAATAAATTTTATGAAACTCATTTGTTTATAAAAATACAATCATTCTTAAATAATTATGTATATATATATATATGACTCAGAAAAAAACATACTATAGCAAATTAATGAATAATAAAAATATTTTGTTAAAATCAGTTTTTATATGGATACTATCAAGTTCATTTCATATGTTTTCAGTTATATACTTTTATAATAAATATTTAAGAAATCCAGAAGTTAAATCAAATAATAAGCCGATAATATTTTCAGTATTATCATACTACGCATTTAACATAATTATGGCTTCAAATTTTAAAAAAAAGAAAACAGCCGAAAAATGGAAACTATTAAATAAAAATAAAACAAAAATCAATAAAGTAAAAGTATTTATGCTCTGTCGTTTAATATTAATTGGAATACTTGTATTTATATGGATCATGCCTTTATTAGAAGGATTATATAAATAATGAAATCAACAATATAGATGATAGTAATTTATAGATAAATTGAAATTATTAATTTAATACTTTAATCATATTTGAAATAATTAATAATTAACAATGTATATTTATATATTAGAATTACAGAATAATAAATTCTATCTTAATCTAACTAATAAGTCCAAATTTACACTTTCGGATTATGAAAACCGTAATGGATATCAATGGACTTATCAAAATCTTCCCATGAAATTAGAAAAAATAATACCATATTGTGATAAGTATGATTTAGATAAATATGTGTTGATAATGATGCAAAAGTACGGAATTAATAATGTACGTGGTGGTAGTTTTTCTGAATTGAGCTTAGATTATCATACAATAAAATTTATTCGAAAAATGATTTGTAATGTAAATAATTTGTGTGCTAATTGTGGTAATAAAAAACATGATGACAATCAAAAATGCAATTGGAATGATGATATTTTTATAAAAAAACCTATCAAATTTGATTTTTATAATAAAAATATAAATTTGATAGAAGGAGTACTCTATTTTCAAAAAAATGATTATGAAAAGATTAATTTAATTCTAAATTCACGATCTATTAATAAAGATTGCAAAAATGAATTACCACTATTCAATATTAAATTAAATAGTGATAAAATTTTAGAAAAACACCCTAATATTATTGAAATACTACAAAATATAAAGAAAAAATATGGGTATTATACACAATGCAATGATATATTTAGATCTGATTGTGTCCATTACGCAAATGAAACAATATCTAAATTGCAATTAATTGATATTGATTGGAAATATCAAAAATATATTCAACAAGCTATTTATTATCAATCTCTAATATATTATTATAAATTTATAGCAAAGCAGAATATATGTAATATAGAGAAAATTAGATTCGTAAATTTTAAATATATTATTAGAAGATATGGACAAACAACCTATTTTATTAGTATAAATTCAAACTTTCTAATAAATAATTAATTAACTTTTTAGAAAAAAGTTAGCAAAAAGTTATATATATTAACTTTTTACTAACGTTTTCCCAAAAACCCAACAATTAACTTTTTGCTAACTTTTTTCTAAAAAGTTATTTTCTACAAAGTTATTATATGAATAGACCATTTAAAATTATTTTTAAATATAAAAATCCTAATGGTTCTGTACAATATAATCCTTATATTTTTGTAGGTAACATACCACCAAAAATTAATGTTATTTTAAATAAAATAACAAAAATTCCACTAATAACAACATTAAAAACATTATCAAAGTCTGATATAAAAGAATTAGTATTATATTACGGGGAATATTGGTATAAGTTTTTTTTTATTTACAATCATTTACAGCATAGTATATCAAATATATCTTCATCTGATAGAAAAGTTCTACAGAGCAAATTTGGAAAAGAATGGATCTCAACACATTTTAATAAATCAATAATACAAAAAGGAGGTGCAAATGACGAAGAACAAGAAGATAATGACGAAGAACAAACAGATAACGACGACGAACAACAAAATGAAGTGCCAACAAATAATGATAATATAGAAGACGATGGTGATTTATATGAAGAAGAAGAACAAGAAAAAAATGAGGAATTAGAACAAGAAGGTGAAACTAAAGATCTGAAAAAAAAACAAAAACAAAATAAAGTAATTGAATCATTAATAAAAAAATCAAATATAAAAGATAAAAAATCTATAAATAATATTTTAGCATTTGATATTTCTAAAAATTCTAATTTTAAATCAGAAGAATTACATGAAGTTTTTAATAAAATATATATTAAATTATATTACATCTATGATGATGATGATATATTAACTGTCAAAAAAAAAATATGTGCGAGTATTATTAATGATAAAGCTATTAATAAAGATGCATATTTATTACCATCAAGACAATATATGTTTAGTCAATATATTGAATTTGGAAAAATTAAAAATTATATAATTGGGCACCGTTTTTTAAAAAAAGATGAAATATTTCAAATGATTCATCCTATTCCAGAAAACAATATTGATTACTATTATAATAAAAATAAAAAAACAGAGCATATTAAAGATTATATTAGTTTAAATTTAATTAAATTAGAAGATAATAATGATATTATATTAAATGATTTAAATCAATATTTATTAAATAATGAAATATTTCTTTTAGATATTTACCATGAATTATATGAATTAAAAGATTATAATGAGATATCAGAGAAACAAATTCAGAACTTATATGATACTTATATAAAAATATATTTTCCGTCAATAAAAAAACAAGACATATTACAAATAATTAATTATATGAATAATGATAAAAGTACTGAATATGATATAATTAAAATTAATTATAATAAAATTAATTTAGAATTATTTACATATATAAAACCATTTAATATTTATTCAAATACACTTTATAATTATGATACATATAAATATATTAAAAATTTGTATATTACATTAGCAATTGTTAAAACTTATATTCATCATAAATTAATTGATTTATATGTAATATTTGAAAATTTCCAACCAACTAAAACAATACCATTTATAAGATATCATAATACAAATCATAAAAATTTTGTAAAAATATATACAAAAATAACAAAGGAAGAAAAAGAATATTTTTTAAAATGGTTTGAAAACACACCAGTAGGTATATCTATGAAAATATATTTAGATAAATATAATAAATATGTTACATTAAAAATCTATGATACAGGTAGAATTGAATATACAACTCAGTGGAAAGAAACTGATAATATTACAATTCAAGATATAGAAAAAACTTATCCAATCATAATAAATATAATTAAAAATATTAATAAATTTAGTAACAGATTAAAACTAAAAATACCAACAGTAGATGATTTTAATATTGAATTTGTAAATGCTATTCAAATATTTGAATTACCTAGTAATAAAACAATAAATTATTCAATATTCAAAATATTTTCTCAATATTTTAATCCATTTGTATCATATGTTTCTCAAGATAATGATGCTAATAAACACGGTGCTCATCTCATATATAAAAGAATAAGTAAATATCAGCAAAATGTAAACAAACGTATTGAGAATAATATTGTTGATATATTAAAAAATTATGAATACACACCAGAAAATTTATTAACTCATATTATTACGCAACTAAACATTTCTAGAGATGATGCAATAAAAGAAATAGAAAATGTTAGATCAAAATATAGATTTTATAAAAAAAAAAAAATAAAAAAAGGTAAAAAAATGGATTCATTGCCTAAATATAAACAGCCTGGGATAAATGTAACTATTCAGGGATCGCATACAAATAAACAAGTTATTAGAATATCTGGATGTAAAAATAAATTTTTACTTTATAAAATTATTAAATTCATGTCTGTTTTTATATTTTTATTTAATGAAATTGTTTTATTAAACAAATATCCAACTATTAAAAATGAACTTGAATCTATATTAAAAATAGCATCTAAACTAGATAATATCACAGTAATTAAAAATACTGTAAATACTAGATCTAATATTAAATATTTAGTTGATTTAGATAAAGATAGGTTTGGCTTTACTCCAAAAAAAGGAAAAAGTAATTACAGTAGAATGTGTTTAAAAGAATATCAGCCATTAGGATTTACCACTGCCAATTTAGATAAATTACAAGCATTAGGTTATGTTTATGATGATAAGGCTGGAACTTATGTTTATAAATCAAAAACTACTAAAAAAAGAAATAATAAATTTATAGATCAAGTTGTTACTCTATCTGCTATAAAATTAAAAAATAAAAGCACTGGAGAAGATATATATTATGCATGCCATCCTAAATTTAATAAAAAGGGATATCAATTTATATCATTTCAAGATACAAGTAAACATCCAAATAAATTATGCATGCCTTGTTGTAATAAACAAGACCAATTACAATCAAATAAACCAAATATAAGAAATAGATATTTACAATGTACATCGCAAATATCTAAAGCAACTGAAATTCAAGAGGATAATAATATATTATATATATCTAAAGATACTAATAAATTAACACATGGTCGTTATGGTTTATTACCAGATCAATTAGATTTATTTTTAAATAATTTAACTACACGGAAATTAATTTTGAAAGACATTCATTTTTTAGATGAAACAATTCCATCTTATTTTTTAAAATATGGTGTTCATCAAAACTCAGATTCATTCTTTAATTCAATTGGTATTTGTATGAATAAATCTACAAATATAATTATTAAAGATATAATTGATATCTTAAAAAAAGACAACAAAGAACGGTTATTTATTTCATTATATGCTGGAAAAATAAAATTATTATTTGATAATATTGATAATTACATTAAATATATAAAAACTTTTGAGCAAGTAGATTACAAATATCTAATTGATATAATATCAAATATTTATAAAATTAATATATTTATTTTTAAGCGTAAACAGATGTTTATTGATATAAATGATGACATGACAAAAAAAATCGATGAAATTAATTTAGATTGTTATTCAGATTATAATACAAATCATTTTTATGATAAAACTAGAAAAAATATAATATTATTATATGAAAATAATTATTTCAATCCAATATTTCAAGTAACTAAAATTAAAGAGTCTAAAAATTTAACAAATGCTTTTTGGTTTTATTATGATGATAAAAATATAATAAACCATATATTAGATTATTATAATATATCATGCATTAATAAAATTAATACACATGATGTTCAGAATAAATTTAATAATATCAGTTTTAATATCTATAAAGAACTACTTTCAATTAAAAATAAAATGTTTAGACCAATTGGTCAAATATTAGATAATAATTATAAATCAATTGGATTTATTTTAAAAAACAAATTTATGCTAAATATAATACCATCAACTTCTATTGAAGATATTCCTCATATCTTGCTTGAACAAAAAGATCGATTTATCTATACATTTCAAGAAACATATGATTTCTTAATTTTAATTTCTAAAGAAATCAATATTAAATATGATTACAATCCTATAAATGTTTTATATTCATTAGAAAAAAAAGATAAATTATATGTAAAATATATTCAATGTAATAATAATATCAAATTTGAAATAAAACCAGAATTTATAAATAAAAAAAATATTAGTAAATTAAAATTAAATACTAAATTTTTTTATACAATTGATGATATGGTTAATAAAGAGATACTAAAAGGAGCAACAAATATTTTATATGATAATCGTGTATCTAATATTAATGAACAGAACTATGTAAATGAATCATATGAATTACTTAGATTACATATTAGTGAATTTATCAATAGTAATAAAACTATATATTCTTCAATAAATAATATACTAGATAAACCATTATCTTTTAAAGAACAACATCAACAATTATATAAAATTATTTTAAGTGTAATAAAACAAAAATTTAAAGTAAATTCGGGTAAACCATCAAATAATATACTAAAAAAATATGAAATTGCAAATAAGAGAACATTATGTTCTACATTAAACACTAAAACATGTAAAGAAAATACACATTGTAGTATTAATAAAAATAAATGTAGTTTTGAATTATTTGAAAATAAACAAGATTTTTTTATAAATAAATTAATAGATGAATTGATTAATAATCCACTTAAAAAATCAGAGTTATTATCTGTAGATGATTATTACGTTTCAAATATTGTAGATAGAGAAATATTTACAGAACGGGAAAAACAACAAATTATTCGTGAAGATGTCGTTTCATTTGAGAAATCATTATATAATATTTTTGGTAAAGATGCTGAACCTATTATTGGAAAAAAGGTTAATAAATTAAATATTAATGATAGTACATATTTACAATTAAATGAACAAAATAAACTCAAATTTTTAAAAACATTTTTTATACAAAATATTATAGAAAATAATAATACGCTTTTTAGAGCTTATGCAAATGGATTATTTTGGATTAAAAATTCTTATGAAAATATAAAATATCGAAATTTTGGGTATTTTCATCCTACCCAAACTGACTTTTCAAATTATTTACGAAGTATAGCTGTTGAAAATTTATTAAAAATAGATAATATACCACAGAAAAAAAAAATTATTAATAAATTTATTAATAATATAATCAAATATAGTTATAATTTATATAAATATCCGAAAATATATACAATATCAATACCTGAATTATTAGCATTACAAATGCATTATAATATACCTATTTATATATATAATCATAATATTCAAATATTATACATATTAGATAATATTAATATAATCTATGATTATGAAAAAAAAAATAAAGTAAAATCTATTTATTTAGATGATAAATTTAAAGAAAACTCAATTCATTTAAAATTTACTATATTACCAGACACAAAACTAAAAATAATTAATATAGATGTTATGTATTTTATTAGTAAAAAATAATTATTTTTGATTATAAATTTCATCTAAATACTTATATCTATTTTTGACAATATAATCTGCAGTTTCGTTTGAATTATCCATTGATTCTAAATATTGTTTTATTTTACTATTATCATGTTTTGATAAATCTAATGTTGATATATAACATAATTTTTTGACTTCCTTAATTGTTAAATCAACATAATTATTATTAAATTTATTTAGTATAATTATTTTTCCATAAAACTTTGAATCATCTACTTTTGTTTTATCTTCTTGCTCTTCTTGCTGTTCTTGCTCTTCTTGCTCTTCTTGCTCTTCTTGCTCTTCTTGCTCTTCTTGCTCTTCTTGCTCTT
>MDTC01176631.1_pt1 | contig 12703 bp, 9 predicted proteins | sample 811181 | NCBI WGS metagenome assembly MDTC01 (sample SAMN05326644, study PRJNA326480) | marine metagenome | isolation source: seawater | place: Pacific Ocean: North | collected 2011 | reverse complement strand
TTTTCATAACCCCAAGAGAGCAACGGGTGTGCCAACTGTTTAAAGAATGAGAAAAATAAGATTAAGGTATTGAAATTAATAAGTTTTTAATTTTTATGTTTTCGGCGGCGTTTGGAGAAGTGAGAACACATGTTCGCAATTGGACACCAGATGTTCACACAGTGGTGCAGTGGTGCTCCACAGTGGCGTACGCCTATGGCATGCCTCGAACTAGCCCATCATTGCACGAATCATCAACCCAACGGCTGATACGCTTGCAACAGTTAAGACAGCCCTTCGAAATGGCTCACCTTCAATGCGACCAATCAGAAAGCGGCTCGCGTAAAAGCCAATTCCGATGGCTGGCAGCAAGAAGGCCGCGAGGAAAACATCAGTCTCAGTGATGAGATCGCCCGATACGCGGGCGCCAATGGTCACAAACAGGCCGATGATGAAGATTGTGGCGAGGCTTGAGCGCAGGGTTCCACCACCTGAGTCCCGATAGAGTAGTGCTAATGGAGGACCACCGATGGATGACACCAGTGCGCCCGTGCCAGATACGGTCCCAGCCAGCAACTCTGTCAGCGCGTTTCTGGGAATACGCTTGACGAGTGTGAGTGACATGACAGCGATCATGACCACGGCAGCGATACTCATATCCAGAATGAATTGACTGGCGAGCTTAAGCAGGAGTACGCCCAAACCGGCACCAAGACCGCGGCCCACCAAGACCCAGCCCAGACCCTTCAAATCCAGTGCTGAACGCTCTCTCCAGGCCATACTCACCGCGAGTGGCGCGATCAAAAGGAGTTGAGGAACCGGTGCTAATTTTGGATCGATGAGCGACAAAACGGGGACCGACAACACTGCAAAACCGAATCCAATGGTGGCTTGGAGAGTTGCAGCTACGCTGGTGACTAAAAGCGCAATAACATAGACAGTCGGAGAGACTGGTAGCCATTCTAGAATTGTTGACATAAACTCGCTCGGATCGGATTCCGTCTGGAAATCTAACTGAGTAAATTCCATCGGGGGGTCGGTGGGAATCTAGCACAGACTTGGTTTTCGGTCAGACATTTTACAGACTCGATAGAGGGTGTTATCGACCGTATTCATTACAGCTCACGTAATCGGTGAATTCATGTATGTGTCTCAAATGCATGCTGACCAAAGACGGCGCATAGGTCTGCCCAGACATATTGACCTTATTGTGAGGTGTTTGGGCTCGAGTGTGACCGCTCTGGCCTATGCCTTTTTTATGCGTTCAGCTGGCTATGTAATCGACTCTGCGGTTTTGCTGATCGCGTCCATGGTGGCGGTTGGATTGTTGGCTCTTCGGATCTTGTATTCAATGGGCGTATGGGTGTCTGAGAAGGGGCTGACCGTAGACCGGTTTGAGGTCCGCTATCGAGGTTTTATTAGATCTTGGAGTGTTGGTTGGAGCCAAATAGACCGCGTTGAGGCCTTGACCCTTGTCCAAAAGAACGGAGATGAGATTTCGGTGGGGCGAGGATACAGTGTCCTCCAAACAGCGGACATGACTCACGCCCTGCGCCTAGGATACCAACAATCTCGACTCTTCGCTGCATCGAACTACCCAACGTGTCCACCTCTAATCGAGACGGAACGACTGCAACTGAAACCGTGGTACCCCGACGATTTTGACTCATTTAAAAGCCTTTACACATCGGCAAGCATACGTCGCTATATGCGTTATCGACTCCAACGAGGTAAAGCCCTCACCACCCGTTTCAAGGAGCTCATTAAACCACCGCCATCGGCTCGAGGTTGCTGTTGGAATTGGTGCATATCAATTTTGGATGAACAGTCAGGTCAACCCATCATCGGTTTTTTGGACGCATGGCTAGCGCCTACTGAAAACGCAGAACTCGTGATTGCCTATGGTCTATCATCCAGATATCAAGGCCAAGGCTTGATGAGCGAGGCGCTGGACCGAATGTGTCTTTTGTTCTTAGAGACGTGGGGCATGGATGCTGTTCGGGCCGTCGTCTTATCAACGAACCAGCCCAGCATAAAACTTCTAGAGAGAAGCGGGTTTGAACGACGGCGTCAGATCAAAGAAAGCGATACCGTGACCTATTGTCGCCGACCCCTACTTCTGTCTCATGATCAGGTCACCGAGAACCTCGAGCGCTTCTAGGGATTGTGGACTCAGCTTTTTGTCATCGTCATCGTCTTCGTCTTCATCTTCTTTTTTTGAACGGTCCGGGTCGTCTAAGATTTCTGAGATTTTAATAATGCCTTTGTTCTTGCGTGCCTTGTCGAGCTCTTTTTTTACTTTTCGAAGCTCCGTATTGGTCCTCTGGCGTTCAAGGGACAGTGCGTTTAGCGCGTTGACATCGGTCTCGCTGATGACCCGCCAACCCGTTCCATTGCTTGTTACGTTGACGTTCTTACCCCGAAACGCCTCGATGGTTTTAGGGGGCAAGGCATACGGTTGATGCCGTTCACCATAGTCTTCGTTGTTAAATCTCGATGGGACGACAATATCGGCTGCAACGCCTTCATTTTGGGTTGATTGTCCACCGGGTCTGAAGAAATGTGCGGTTGTCACTTTCAACGCACCAAACCCCAGAGGCAAGCTCACGATGTTTTGGACTGTACCTTTGCCGAAAGTGTGGTCGTCTCCGACGATAATCGCCCGACGATAGTCTTTCAGGGCACCGGCCAGAATTTCTGATGCGGAGGCACTGACTCTCGACGTCGCAACCACCATCGGGCCAGAGAAATTAATGGCTCTGTCGGTGTCTTCTAAGACCTGTTTACTGCCCGTGGACGGTCCAGCTATGGCCACCACTGGGCCTGTGGCTAAGAATAATCCCGAGATGTCCACAGAGGCTTTCAACAGCCCTCCGCCGTTCCTCGATAAGTCGAGCATGAGGCCATCGGCCTTCTTTTGTGAGACTTCGACCAACAACTTCTTCATGTCGGTCGTACAATCTCGTGCCCCTTTTCTGGGGTCACCCCCATAAAATGATGGAAGCCGAATGACTGCAATTTTGAGCTTTTTGCCATTTCTCTCAATGGTCTTCCACTCGAGCTTAGCGGCAGATTCTTTCAGGTCGATTTTATCTCTCGTGATCAGAAAGTGATGGGTCTCAGTCTTGTTTCGCTGCCTTAAAATCGTGAGTTTGACTTTCGTCCCCTTCTTGCCTCGAATCAGTTTGACGACCTTTCGGAGTGGCATGTCGACGACGTTGACTGGTTCACCCTTGTCACCCTGCGTCACTGCAATCACCTTATCTTTGCGTTTGAGCCCCCCCTGTCGGTCTGCGGCGCCGCCCGGAATGACCTCGCGGACGATGGTGTAGCCGTCTCGGCTGCTCAATTGTGCTCCGATGCCTTCTAGCGATAAGTCCATGGAGATTCGGAAATCAACCAGATCGTCTGCGGAAAAATAGGTGGAGTGGGGATCCAATGCGTTTGAAAACGCGTTTAGAAAACCAGCGTAGACGTCTGCTAAGGTCTGCTCCTTGACATCTTTGGTGATCAACTCGTATCGATGGATCAGCTTTTTCTTAGCCTCGTCTAATTTGGTCCCAGCAGCGACGTAATTTGCCAGTTGGAAATGAATGAGCTTCTTGCGTGCCTCCGCTCTCTCGTTTTCGGTTCGAGGTCGTACACGCTTGTCAGCATCCATTTGCAAACTGAGGCCTCGGTCGATAGCTAAATCCGGTTCACTGACCAGCTTTCGAACATGGTCTTCCATGGCCGCCTGCCATTTGACTTGCTCTTTGCGCAACCATTCGAAGGTTTCGCAATTGCCTTCTTGGACGTTTGCCAATGCAGATTTAATCTTTGATTTCACTGTGGAGAATTCGTCCGCCAATAGCATGACCTTCGAGGGATCCATCCGCTTCGAATAGAGTTCGACCACGCGTTGGTTAATCTCTCCACTCTCTTTCCGATACTGCACATGGCTATCATGGTAGCGTGCCATGAGGCCCGGAAGGGACCAGCAAACCAGCGGACTTTTTACGTCCTTTGACTGTGCGAAACCCTCACTGATGCTGATAAAACTCGTCGCTATTAGCAGGGTCAGGACATGATATTTCATAGATTTGGCGCCTTCACAGAGAATCTCAAGTTCGAATAGAATGACTGCGTCTGGAAAAATTCGTCAGCCCGTGTTGATTACTAACGCATCCGATCCGCTTCTTATTTCTGACGCACGAGCGGAATTTATAGTTACGGAAAACTACATCTCACTCACGCCATCGAATTTAAAGCAGCCACGAACGCTCGCGATCTGACCGTCTGCTCCTCGACAGCTGATATCGAAAGACACATCAATGCCTTGAATCATTTCTTCGACTTGTTCAAATTTACGAACTGTGAGTTCACCGGCCCACTCACCCGTCAACGGCGCATTGCATGGTTCGGGCATGTCTAAGCTTTCACTGCTGGTCACAGCCACATCTTGACTACTCAAAATTTGCTGAGCGGTGTCGTCCGGGTCAACTGTGAACCGAAATGAGATATTTGCATCATTGAGTTGTAATGTAAGCTGCTCGCCTTCCGCGGAGTAGACGATTTGTGAGGGTCCGAAGGTCTCACTCGTCTCGACCACTTGGCTCAAATCGGGTCGATAGGCAATTTGGCCCTTATTTTGTTCACAGCCATCGGGGGAAATGACGCTCATGAATTCCGCTGTCGGGTCGACCAGTTTAATCGGATTTGAGTATGCGAATGGCTCAAGTGGGTTGTCTATAAACGCCGCATAGAGGGTCACAAACTCAGGACACTGTATCGTACCTCCTGCTCGACAAGTCACGTAGACTGTCTGCGCAAGCCCGTCGATAAATTGGACGATGGATGGATCCATTCTGCCCGCCTCGATTGGACTCGGGAAAATCAATAATTCACCGGAGTATGCCTCGCCATTGGCGCTCTGGTTGGCTTCAATAAGAATCGGGGTGCTGTCGATCCCGTCTGCCCGCATGTAGCGGTCTGCGATCGTGAACGTCAAATCTAACGCTCGTTCAGGATCCGCCTCCGGTGGGACCTGGCATCGACCCCCCGTACAGCTGAGTCCGTCGGCACATGGGTCCATACCAATTCGGCATTCAGCTCCGTCCTCGCCGGGCTGCAAAACCGATTCGTCACAGCCAAAATAACATCCGATGACAGCGATTAATAAAAGTGCTTTGTACCACATAGTGAGCAGTGTAACTCGATTGGACCCGAAAGTGCTAATCCGCAGTGGGTCCAAATTTAAATTGACCGTATGGCGTCTGACCTAGGTTCAGTAATACCAGGGGATTTTGCTGAAATCCCTTGGTCGCTTTTCTAAGAATGCGTTGCGGCCTTCAACGGCTTCATCAGTCATGTAAGCAAGTCGAGTCGCTTCACCAGCCAGTAACTGCTGGCCGACAAGTCCGTCATCGATGAGGTTGAATGAATATTTGAGCATTCTCTGGGCTGTGGGGCTCTTATCGTTTACTTCGGCGGCCCATTGGAGGGCCGTTTTCTCTAAATCTGCGTGGGGGATAACGGCGTTGACCATACCCATGTCGTAGGCTTCGCTTGCAGAATAACTGCGTCCGAGAAAAAATATTTCTCGGGCGCGTTTCTGCCCCACCTGGCGGGCAAGATAAGCAGAGCCAAAACCGCCATCGAAGCTTGCTACATCAGCATCGGTTTGTTTAAACACTGCGTGTTCTTTACTAGCGAGAGTCAGGTCGCACACGACGTGGAGACTGTGGCCGCCACCGACAGCCCAGCCAGGTACAACGCAGATGACGACTTTTGGCATGAACCGGATGAGGCGTTGAACCTCAAGAATGTGGAGACGTCCGAGCCGCGCTGGATCAGGTGCCCCAGTCTCATCACCTTCATACTGATAGCCGACTCGGCCCCGAATTCTCTGGTCACCTCCGGAGCAAAAAGCCCATCCACCATCTTTTTTCGAGGGGCCATTTCCCGTCAACAGAACGCAGCCCACATCACTCCATTGTCGAGCATGATCAAGGGCCAAATACAATTCGTCGACGGTGGCTGGTCTGAATGCGTTTCGGACTTCAGGTCGGTTGAAGGCGATCCGAACTGTGCCGTGGTTAACCGCCCGATGGTAGGTAATGTCTTGAAAATCAAACCCTGGTACGTCTCGCCACTCCTCGGCGTTGAAAATCGGCGAAATCATAGCGTATGCTCCTGCTTAATCTTGGTCGCGCTGGGAAATCTACACTGAAAAATGAGTGATTGCATCAGCCTTCCTGAGTAAGCCACTGGATTTTCTCGTTGGCGCTGGGCCATTTTCTTAGGCCCCGGCCGGCTCTTCCAGCGGGTCGCTCAAGCATCCGTACTGTCGAGCATTCTCCATCACCACAGGTGTGGATCCAGGTATGTTTTCACAAACATTGCCCATTGATTCAGTCCTTCAAAAAGACTGGATCCGCTATTTATCCGGCTAATTTTATCTCAAGTTTTCTTAAAAAATGCCGTTGTGGTTAAGGGAAGCAAAACATAATTGGCCCGGTGTTTGCTTTGTTAGCCAGTTGGAGAGGCTCAACCCAGTTAAATTGGGTGAGTGCAACTACAGTAGGGGACGTCTTATGAGTACTGACTCACATCCGAAAATTACCAACCTAGATGAGCTTATTAAGCGAGGTGAACAGCACTTCGCTCAGGGGCAGGTCGAGGATGCACACCGTTGTTTCGCCGCCGCCTTGGAGTTGAATCCGGGACACAGTGAAGCGCTCAATAATCTGGCGGTCTTGTGTCATCATTCTGGCGATCTGGACCAAGCGGAAATATTTTTCCTTCGTGCAGCCGCCTTAGCGAATGATCCATCCGATGCGTTATTAAACTTGTCTGCCGTTGCGTGGCAAGCCGCGCGGATACCCGAATCGACAGGGTATTTGGAGCGGTGTCTCCGTCTCGAGGGAGAAACGCCCCGCGTTTTGGAGCAGATGAGTTTTCTATGTGACTCCATGGGGGACCCCCATGCGGCAGCCGCGCTCTACAAGAAGGCACGAAAAATCAGCACCTCTACAAAGACGGACTGGTATGCCTCCTTCTGTGAAATCGATATAACGCCTGAGCTCGACGATAAGATTGAATTGCAAGGCTACTTTGGACCCTCACGTGTTCCGGAAGAGATTTTGAGTGAACTTAAAGCTCAGGTCCTGCTTTTTGAGGATGCCTTTGGCAAAAGAGCGCTCTTTGTGACCGCCGATATTTTCGGGTTTGGTCAGGAAATGGTCTCTGTGATTCGGAAATTTGCAGCCATTTGGGGAATTGATCCATCGGCTGTGATCTTAAACGCATCCCACACCCATTACGGGCCCGGGACGGTCTCACATACAGTGGCTGGTTTGGGCCGGTTTGACCATGATTTCGCCAATGATGTGTGTCAGGCGATCGGGCAATGCCTCCCGCTTCTGTACCAAAACCTACAGCCTGCACAACTCACGCATACCGTTGCACATGCGCAGATTGGCTTTAACCGTCGACGCAGCATAGATGGTCTTGTGAAAATGATCCCGAATCCGGATGCTCACTATGAGACGACAACGCCCGTCATGTCAGTCAAGCTCGACAACGGGCAACGATTGCTGATGGTCAATCATGGTTGTCATCCAACCGGATTGGGCGCGTTGACAGCCATCAGTGCTGATTACCCAGGAGAGATGAGAGACGCTTTGATGGGCGCTGACCACGCTGATGTCGTGATGTTTTTCCAAGGGGCTGCCGGTGATATTAAACAGGGTGTTCAAGTGGACAATCAGGTCGGCTGGATCGGTGATTATCAATCGGTTCAGATTCTTGGTCGACAGTTGGCCACCGCCGTCGCAGGCAGCTTGTCGGACCTGAAGGCTGTTGAAGGACCACTTCGTGCCATGCGGCGCGACGTTGTGGCCCCCCTAAAAGATAGCCCAGCAGACCTATCTGTTTTGGAACGCCCAGAAAACGCTCGGGTCAGTCGAGAAATGATTCAAAATTGGGCCGCCGTCGTAAAGCTCTTACATCCCGATGCGGTGGATTCGCTCTCTATAGAACTAGGATGTGTCTCCATTGGTGACGTTCTCTTTGTAAGCATGCCGGGTGAGCCCATGGCCATCACAGCGGCCCGCCTACGCGAGATAAGTACACGTCATGAATCGGTTTTCGCGCTCGGCTACACCAATGGATTGGCGGCTTACTTCCCGGCCGATGAGATGATTGAAGAGGGTGGGTATGAAGCGCATAGTTCCTCTTTTGTGTACTCTATGCCGGCTCCCTTTGACGTCGGTGTAGAACATCAGCTCTTGGAGGCGTCTTATATTGCGGGGATTGGAGTGGCACCGCCTGTGGAGACATCTCCGGCCTATCCCCGGCCTGATTCTGTGCCCGGGTCATTCTTTGTGATGTCAACTGGACGATCCGGCACACAAACACTCGCAGCGATGCTCAAGATGGCTGAAAATGCCAACGTTTGGCATCATCCCCAGCCGTACATGATTCAAGAGACGCTCCATGCCTATCGTGGTGAGATTGATCCTGGTCCGACGTTTTGGGCTGGTCGTGGACAAATCATCAGAAGTGCATGGGATCAGGGGTTGATCCACGGCGAGACCGATCACAATATGACCCCATTTTGTGGTGAAATTGCCAGAGCAGTCCCAGGCGCTAAATTTGTGGTTCTTGTGAGAGACCCACGGGAATTTGTTCGCTCGGGCATGCGACGAAACTATTATCGAGGCGTCGGTGAATGGGAAGAGGGTCGTCTACGACCACGAAGCGACGACCCTACTTTTGAAAGTTGGTCAAAGCGTGACCAATTTGAGAAGGTTTGTTGGCTGTGGCGCGAAACCTATGAGCATATCGAGCGAATGTGTCGCGAGATCGGAGACGACCGTGTCTATGTCTTGCGATTTGAAGATCTGATCGCCAGTCCCGATGCCACCCGAGACCTTTTCAATTTCATCGGTCTTGACGGTTATGATGAAACGCAAGCTCGCGCCATTCTCGGTAAAAAGATGAACGCTCAGCAGGTAGGTGATTTCCCACATCCATCAAAGTGGACAGACGAATTACACAATCTGTGCTGGGATGAGGTCGGTGAATTGGCCAGTGTTTATGGCTATCCGGAACAATATCCTAAGCGTCGTGCAGTCGGAGCGGCTTAGCACAAATTTTCTCGACGATAGAACGATGTTGCATAATGAAGGAGTGGTAATCAATGAGCGAGAATTCGGAAAATCCAGTTGATGGAATCGACTTCTCCCTTTGGACCCTCGATGGGTCTGATAAAAAGGGTCCGGTTGAGAGTCCTCAGGCAGATGGTCCAGATGAGGGTTTGGGACAGGTTGATATATCCAATTGGTCGTTGGCAGCCGACGCGCAGTCAGCCGTGAGTGCTGATTCGGAGAGCTTAAGTGTCTCTCCAATTCAAGACACATCGGCGCCCAAGAGCGCAGACGAGACGGACTTGAGTGCCGACGATTGGGTCGTTGGTGGTGAAGATGCGTTTAGTCGGTCAGATCTAGCCGAAGCGGGACGCTGTTTTGAAAGCGCACTTGTACTCGACCCAATCAATCCTATTGCGTTGAGCAATCTCGGCGTTGTTCATCATACGCGAGGAGAGTTAGACCAAGCGGAGAGGTTTTATCTCAAGGCAGCTGCCTTTAATGAGACTCATGCCGATTCCTATTACGGCTTGGCGCAGCTGTGGTGCGACCGTGGTAATCATGGATTGGCCCTTCGCTACGCTGCGCGTGGATTGACTCGCCAACCAGAGAACGAGGAATTAATTCAGTTGGCCACCGCGCTGAGTGAAGTCATCGATGCGCATTTAACTGAGCTCCACCCGAGTTAGGACACAGCGACTCCGGCTTCGGTGAGCATATCGATGACATAATCTTGCTCAGCATCCGTCATTTGCGGATAGAGCGGCAGGGCGATAGAGAGTTTCTCTGCGATCCATGCGTTTGGCAAATCCATGGGTTGATAGCCAAATTCATTACTGTATAGAGACAAGCCATGGATCGCCTGAGTGCCTTGGCGTGTTGCGATTCCTTTCTCGGCGAGCCTATTCATCAGGGCGTTTCTTTTCTTATAGAGTTCTTCCCAATTACTCTGATTTGGTTCTTTTGGAGTAAAGAGGCATACATATGCTTGGTACGAATGGTCTCCGCCAGCTTTCACCTTTGGGGTCCGCAGCCAATCTAGAGATTTGAGATGGGTGTCATACCGATGAGCGAGCTCTCTCTTACGGGCTAAGATCTTAGGCAGCTTTTGCATCTGAACTCGACCGAGCGCGCCTTGCATATCGGTCATTCGATAGTTATATCCGAGTCGATCGAAGTCCCCTAAGAGAAAGCCGGGTGTATCACCATCGCTACTCTTCTGTTTTGGTGAGATGCCATGGGACCGCAGCGACCGAATTGAATCCATATAGTCCGTATTGCGGGTAATCAGCATGCCCCCTTCCCCTGTTGAAATCACTTTTCGAGGGTGGAAACTGAAGACGCCAAATTCCCCAAAAGTACCGACATGCTGGTCTTGATACGTGGTTCCCAGAGCGCATGCTGTATCTTCTATAACAGCCAAATTATGCTGCTGGGCAATCTCCATAATTTGGTCCATAGGTGCAGCTTGACCAAATAAATGAACAGGCATAATGGCTCTAGTTTTGCTGCTGATGGCGGAGTAAATGCTTTCGGCTGTCACATTAAACGTGTCCAGATCGATATCGACCAAGACTGGTCTTGCCCGATTGTATAAAACCGAATTTGCGCTTGCGACAAATGAGAATGACGGGACGATGACTTCATCGCCTAGGCCAATGCAGAGTGCGTTTAGAGCCAGGTGTAGTCCTGTCGTAGCCGAGGTGCATGCCGCGGCGCCAGCAGCCTTTGTAAATTCACAGACGGATGACTCAAATTTTTCGACTTCCGGTCCTTGGACAACCCAGCCGGTCTGCAAAGGCTTTTGAACGGCTTTATACTCGTCCTCATCAAACCATGGTTTCGCGATAGGTATCTGCATTGCTTGCCGTCTAGATCCATCAGTGATTGGTGAACAGATGTAGGATAATGTGTTCTCTAGAGATAGGCCAGCAGTATCTAAAGATTCTATGGTTTGTCGGCGTATGCCGCTCTTTGAATTTAACCGACGTAATTGGTAGCCGACTCCCGCTTCCCCACGAATGGGTATTCCGGCTCCGACCAATGTTTTGATATCTCTGTATACAGTTCTCTCTGAGATCCCAAAGATTTGGGCCAACTCGGTTGCTCTAACGACCTTAGGCTGAGAGAGCATCTTGATCGTCTGTAATAATCGCCTGGTTTTCTGCATAACTGGACCACCCACCGCACTCAGTTGCTAACGATGTTTCTCATGTATTTTATCTGAATATATGTTCAGTATTATGAAAAGTCCAAAAATCTATGTCAATGTGCTGATCATGAAACGCGTATTTTCTGTCTTTTTCGCTCTCATTTCGACCGCAATTGCTGGACCAATCTCCAATTTCGAACAGGCGGATAAGGCCACTTTTGGATTGATCGTAGACGGTGAATTAACGGGGTCTGGATTTATTATCGATCCGGCTGGCTTCGCATTGACCGCGGCCCACCAAATTGCCCTCGGTCAGGCAAACCTATACGCTCAATCGATCCATCTAGATGGCGAGCGTCTGGAGGTGATTGCTCTCGATCGTGGCAGAGACGTTGCGCTGGTGAAGCTTAAAGATCGTAAAACGCCCTATCCATCTCTCAAGTTGGCGGCGCGGACACTGACCGTCGCCCAGCCGATCTATTTACTCGCGACAGCGAATTATCGGCACAATCTGCTTCTTTCTGGTCGAGTAGCCCGTACGCGCGGTGGCTTCGAATATTTCCAGGGTCTTGGTCACTATGTCACGATCACTTATGTCTCCGCCAATGCACCCTCTGGGACCTCGGGAGGCCCATGGCTTAATACCTCTGGTCAGGTTGTGGGTATGCAGATGGGTTTGATGCACACGGGTAAAGACACTCAACCTGCACCCGTGGGTGTGACCTATATGGTGCCTATCGCCGATGTAAAGGCACTCGTTGATGAACGCGCGTCGATTCGGCGTCCCAGCTTACGGATTGGCCTAGAGGAACTCTGGGAACAAGACACTGACTATCGCCAGCACTTTCCGATGAGACGAGCCGGTCTTGTCGTTGCTCGGATCTCGAAAGCGTCGAGGGCGTATCGCGCCGGACTACGACGAGGTCATCTGATCGTTGCCATCGATGGCCAAAGGGTGTCTTACAGAGAACATTTCCTAAAGTTGATTCGTCAAAAACGGGTCGCTGACCATGTCACATTCACCCTGATTGGCAAAAACGGGCCAAAACAGACGATTAGCGTTGTATTAGACGGCATATAAAACTCCTTTATTTTCAGGTACTAATGAGGTTTTCCGAAAAAAAGTGAGTCGAATGCACAAAAAAGATTGATCAATCACTGTCCGTGGATCTAAAGTCGCGCGCTCTCCGGGCATTCCCTGGGGAGACTTTAGGCGCAGCCTGAATCCGGTTCTTTGAAAATCTAGTTGAATAGAGTCTGTATAAAGTCAGGCTCTCGTCAAAACTTAATTTACTGAACGCGTGTTTGTACGAAAATTACAGGCAGCATTTATATGAAGCTATAAGATTAAACTGGAGAGTTTGATCCTGGCTCAGAACGAACGCTGGCGGCGTGCCTAACACATGCAAGTCGAACGAGAAAGTTCCTTCGGGAGCGAGTA
>MDTC01145127.1_pt1 | contig 12703 bp, 11 predicted proteins | sample 811181 | NCBI WGS metagenome assembly MDTC01 (sample SAMN05326644, study PRJNA326480) | marine metagenome | isolation source: seawater | place: Pacific Ocean: North | collected 2011 | reverse complement strand
GTGCAGCTGACCAGTACTAATAGCTCAATTGGCTTGATTTATGCACTGAAAAAAATTTTTATAATTTTTGATATTAAAAAAATGCGATCATTACATCAGTTGATTTATCACTAAATTAAACTAGATTAAGTTCATTTGAAGAAACTAACAATCACACTTTTTGTTTTAATAATTTTAAGTTTGTTTTTACTTTTTGGTTTTTTGTCTGAAATTAATAATCAAGACAAAATTTCTAAAATAAGCAAATATACGCCTTCTTTTTTAAGTAAATTTTTAAAAGAGACTTTATTTAAAATACCTTTAGATCTTAAATATCAAAAACAAGCAATAATCGACTTAGAAATTGATTTGGAAGAAGCCAAAAATTTTTCCGATAGTTTAGTACTTAAATTTAGAGATAATATTGATCAGATTAATTTTTCTCGTAATCAAAATTTTTTAATCAATGACTCTTTTCTCAAAAAACATAATTTTAAAATATTTAAGACTGACTATCTCATAAATCCAAAGAATATTGGCAAATCATCCTTTTACCTAGAATCAGATAATGACAATATTTACATAATGTCAGCAGATGGAATGATTTTATATTTTAACAAAGATAAAATCAATTCGGAAAATTTTAATGCATTCCAAATTAAAAGCAATTTTATGGATCTTGTTCAAGATGAAAGAGTTTACAAAATTTCTAAAGTCGGTGTAAAAGATATTTTAATTGATGGAAAAAATTTATATGTTTCTTACAACAAAAAAATTGATAATGATTGTTATACAAATTCAATTTTACGAGCAGATTTAAATTTTTCTTATTTAAATTTTGAAACTTTTTTTTCAAGCAAAGAATGTGTTAAAGTGAAAAACGAATATGGATTATTTGTAGGAAACCAAAGTGGTGGTAGAATTGTAAAATATAAAGATAACAAGTTGTTGTTTAGTTCTGGAGAATATAGAAATAGATTATTAGCGCAAAATGATGAAAGTATTTTTGGCAAGATTCTCTTAATTGATATTAATACGAGAGACGTAAAAATTTTTTCAAAGGGACACAGAAATCCTCAAGGTTTATATTATGATATAAACGATGATGTTATTTTATCCACAGAACATGGACCCGCTGGCGGGGATGAAATAAACAGAGTTATCAAAGACAAAAATTATGGATGGCCTATTGCTTCATATGGTATACATTATAAATGCGCTGACAGAGATAAAACTCTAAAAAATAAAAAACCTGTTAAAATTAAAAATTGCAAATATAAAAACCTATCAAATTCACCTTTATACAAAAGTCATAAAGATCACAATTTTGAAGAACCATTAACTTATTATGATTTATCAATTGCAATTTCAGAAATAATTCAAATTCCAAATACAATTTTTAGTAATAAAAATAAAAATTATTTTGTTGGTGCTTTAGGAACAAATATCGATGAAGGTGATTTGTCTTTACACCATATTATTTTAGACAGCTCACATTTAAAAGTTATTAACAGAAAAATATACAAGGTATACGATCGTATAAGAGATTTAAAATTTATAGATACTCATAAGATTGTTATAATGTCTTTAGATAATAACGCAGCAATTGGTGTTTTAGATTTAAATTAACTTCTAGTTATTTGATTTTCTCTAAATATTTTTTTTTCTTTTAAAAATATTCCTAACTTTTTTTAAATCCTCTTTAGTATCTACCGCAATTGAATTGTTTGACATTTTAATCATTTTTACTTCAAGACCTAATTCTAGAAATCTATTTAATTCACAATCTTCAATCGATTCTAATATAGTTTTGTTTTTTGATTTATAAAATATTTTTAACGCTTCGTAAGGAAGAGAATATATACAAATTTGTCTCCAGGCTTTTTTAAACTCATGTTTTTTGGTAGTGGGAATTGCTGCTCTAGATTGATATAGTAATCTACCATCATTTCTAAAAACAACTTTAGGTATATTACCTGAAAAAAATTGTTTTTTATTAGTAATTTCTGCATATCCATTGATGATTGTTTTTGGGAATTTTAGAGCTTCTTTGATAAGTTTTTTTAGATCACGAGTGTCACACAAAGGTTCATCACCTTGTACATTTATATAAAATTTGGATTTTATTTTTTTTGCCACCTCAGCTATTCTATCAGTTCCTGTTAAACATTTTGCAGAAGTCATCAAACAATTAATTTTATTTTTTTTACAAACTTCTAAAATTTTCTTATTTTCCGTAGCAACAAATATTTGACTTCTCTTCGCAACTTTTAAACACCTTTTAAATGTTTTTACAATCATCGGATCTCCAGATATGTTTAATAGAGGCTTTCCAGGGAGTCGTGTTGAATTATATCTTGCCGGTATAACAATTATAAATTTGTATCGTATCTTCTTATTCATAATAAAATTTAATATTTTTTTTTGAGTTTATAGATCCACTTTGTTTCACAAAGGGTTGTATGGAGCTATTTTTAATTAAATTAAATAAATATTTTAATGAGATATTTCGGCAATTATTAGTAAATTTTTTGAAAAAACCATAATTATTGTAATAATCCCCTTTTCTTGGAGTGCAGTGTAAAATCTTATATTCGCACATAATAAAAATGACAAAGTATATTCTATATCTTATTAAATAATAATAAATATGAAAAAATTATCAATTTTAATATTATTTAAAGGTTCTGCTGGTGAAGGAGATTGGTTGTTACCTATCGTTTCAAATTTGTCAAAAAAATATAATGTTTTTACTTATTTCAAATCAAAAAAAGCTTTTTTAAATTTTAAAGAAAATAAAATTATTTACTTAAAATGGAAAAAAATTAATACCGAACACTATATTGATAATCTTTTAAGAGGCACTTTTTGGAAAATTACCAGAAAAATTTTCTTTAAGTTAAATATTAATTATAAAATGAATAAATTAAATAATAAAATTCACGATATAAATTTTTTAAAGAAAAAATTTTTAAAAGAATCATATAAAAAAAATTTTTTTAAATTTATATTTAGTGAGTTTAATTATCCAAATAGCTGGTATGAAAGTGCTTATAGTAATATGGATAACTCGTTAGTAGTTCATTATCCACATTCTCCTTTCATTACTTTTTTAAAAAAAAAATATAAGGGCAGATACAAACTTAATGGAGATATTTTACTATTAAATAGTAAATTTGATAAGAAAAGATGGATTGATTTCATTTCAGAAAAAAAGATATTTTATTTTGGCATTCCAAGATTTGATCCATTGTGGGTTAAAGAAATTTTAAAATTAGAAGAAAATAATTTAAAAAAAAAAGGTAGGTTCATTGTAACTATTCCTTATAAATCTTATTTTAATTTTTTTCCTGATAAAAAAATATTCTTGAGAAATTATTTTTTAGAAATTATAAAAATAATAATGAATTATCCAAAAAGCACCATTTATATTAAACTTCATCCCAGGATGAGATGTGAATATTCAAAAAAAATGATTTTACAATTATTAAAAAGATATAAGAAAAGAATTATTTTAACACAGAGCCACTTATTCAACTTAGCTAAATTTTCTGATCTTTTTTTGTGCCCAACAAATACAGCAACAATATTAGACTCTATTTATTTTAAGACTCCAACATTACAACTTGAAATTCCAATAAAAAATTTAGATGATGAAAAAAATTTTAATCCTTCTCTTGAGCAAAAAAATATCTCAATTATTTTGAAAGATTTAGGATTATTTAAAAAATTTTTTAAAGATTTAAGCGAAAAAAAAATAGATAAAAAGTTTAAAACTCAACAGCTTAGATTTAGAAAATATTTTCAATATAGACATTCAATCCAAAGAGTTGTAAATTTTCTTGAGTCAAAATATGATAAAAAATATAATTAAGATTATATTTTTAAGAAAAATAAATGATTACAAAATATTTAAAGGAAAAATTTAAAATTTTATTGTTTAAACTTAATTTTAAACTTCAAAAAATTTATATTCAAAAAGATTATAATTTTGAGTCACCACCGCTAAAATTATTAGAAAAAATGCGTGAAAGTAAGGGTATTTTTCATATTGGGGCCCATCGGGGCGGGGAGTCCCCGATTTATGAATGGTTTGGGAAAAAAGTTATTTGGGTCGAAGCAAATCCAAAGATCTTTATGGATTTATTGATTAATATAAAACCGTATAAGTTTCAAAAAGCTATTAACGCACTTCTCACAGATAAAGATAATGAAGAAAAGAATTTTTATATTTCAAATAATGATGCGGCCTCATCATCAGTTTATAAATTTGGAAATCTTAGCCAGGGACAAGACTCTTTATGGAAAAATAAAAAACTTAAGATGGTTGATGAAATGACATTAATTTCAAAAACACTAGATACCGTTATAAAGGAAAGTAAAATAGATATACAGAATTATGATCATTGGGTTATTGATGTTCAAGGAGCAGAATTAGATGTTTTGAAAGGATCTAAACAAAATCTTAAATTTTGCAATTCTCTTTATATTGAGGTTAGCAAAGGAGATGTATACAATAAAGGTAGTCAGTGGAATGAAGTAAAAAATTTTCTTCAAGCTTTTAAATTAAAACCAACAAATGAAATTCAATCTGAACACGAAAACGTTTTATTTACTAAAATAAATTCTTAAAAGAAAAAATTTTTTAATTTTTTTAGGTTAAAAGTTGAGACAGTATCCCTCCCTTTTTTTTATCTTTATTAAAAATATTTTTATTTGTATTTTTTTTCAGGTCCATTCTTAATCTGACAAAATTAGGCGTGTAATGAGCGACTAATAAGTGTCGGTCTTTTTTTGCAGAATAATTTGGAGCTCCTCCATGCCACATTAAAGTATTTAGAATCACCATTCCTCCTTTAGGCACTTTAAGAGATTTAAATTTTAATTTTTTTACATCTGAAATGGTAGGAAATTTTCTTAATTTTTGACTCTTTTCTAAATAGATTGGACCATAACTATCTTTTGCAGAGTCATTAAGATAAGTAAGAATACCGCAACTTAGCAAAAAATTTTCAGAACCCATTCCAATAGGTATTATGTCTCCAGGTTTATTATAACTTACATAAGGATAATCTAAATGAAGACTTTGTCCTCTAGATCCTGCAATTGAACATTGTGCTGAATAATAAGTGCAAACAAAATTTTCTCCAAGTAATTTTCTAAATGCATTCATAGCAACTTTTGGTTGTATCATTTTTCTAAAAATATCATTTATATTTAATAGATCAAAAAAATTTATAGATTTCAAAATTTTGTCTACCTCATATTTTGATGTAGCTTTCTTATAATTTTTATGCTTTTTAAGTTTACTATCGATTATTTTTTCTGCTTGGTTTATTAAATTTTTTTTATAAAAATTTTTTACTATTATATATCCTTTGCCTTTAGTTAATTCATGAATAATTTTTTTTTCTAATTTATTGTAAGTAATGAATTTTTTTTTATTTTGTATTTTTTTTTGATAAAAATCAATTTCTTTAGACGACAAATTTTTAATTGTATTGAAAGAAAGCTTTCTTTTATAACTGAAGGGATTGAAATTTTTGATCTCTATAGCACCATATTTAATAGGATCAAAACCTTTAGGCCATTTTGTTGTTTTATCGTATATTGCATCTCTAAGGTTTATATTTTTAAGTTGGGCAGTGCTAAAATCTACTCCTCTTAAATTAGAATGAGTTAAATTAGTATTTTGAATAATCGTATTTTTAAATTGAGAATTCAATAAGAATGCATCTGTGAAAACAGAATTTTTAATAATTGAATTTTCAAAAAAAGAGTCCTTTATATTTGACTCCCAGAAATTAACTTTTTCTAATATACAATTAGAAAATTTTAGGTTTTTTAGTTTTAATTTTAAAAAACTTGTATTTTTTAATTTTTTTTCTGCATAAAGATTTTTTTGTTTTCTGATCATAATTAAATATGTGTATTATATATATAATATTTGTTATTATTTACAAATGATGTAAATAATATTGAGATTTGTTCAAATATTTAAGTTATTTATAAAATTTAAAAATGCAAAAAAAAAAATTTAAATTAGCTTTTTTAGGTGGGGGTCTTAATTCTACAATTGGAAACATTCACAATCTTGCATCTAAATTAGATTCAAGATGGAATTTAGTCTCTGGATTTTTTAGTAGAAATAGACATATCAATTATAAAACTGCTAAAACTTATGGTATAGATTTAGACAGAACTCATAACAGTTTAGGGGACTTTATTAAAAATGAAAAAGATAAAGTTGATGCAGTTGCTGTTTTAGTGCCAACACCAGATAGATATAAATATATTTCTAAATTACTCAAATTCAATATCCCAATAATTTCAGAAAAACCTCTTGTAGATAACTCAAAGGATTGCATTAAATTAAAAAAATCTTTAAAGAAAAAAAATTTTTTAAGAGTGTCATATAATTATCTTGGTTATCCTCTTATTAGAGAATTACGATGTTTAATCTCGAAAAATTTTTTTGGAAAAATCAAACAAATTCACTTTGAAATGCCCCAAGATGCTTTTACATTTAGCACATCAAAAAAAATAAACCCAAAAAAATGGAGATTAAAAGACAAATATGTACCAAATATTAGTCATGATTTGGGATCACATCTTATTGCCATCACCTCTTATTTGTTAGCAGAATATCCGGCAAATGTAATGTGTAAATATTTTCAAAGTAGTAATTTTAAAAGTTTAATAGATAATGGTTATTTTTGGGTCAAGTTTAAGTCAAACATTAAAGGTACTTATTGGATCAGTAAAAGTACACCAGGAATACGAAACGGTTTAAGACTAAGAATATTCGGAGAAAAAAAAGGAGCTGAATGGCTTCAAACAAAGCCAGAGGAAATTTTTATTTATAATGAAACAGGTTCAGTTGAAAAAATTGATAATATGACATTTAAACTAGAGTCATATAAAAAAAAATACAATAGATACAAGGTAGGTCACCCAACAGGTTTTGTGGAGGCATTTGCAAATATGTATAATGACTATGCAGACCAATTAGAGTTGTTTAACCGATCAAAAAAAAATAAAGACAAAAATATTCAATTCGATATTGATAATTCTATAAATATTTCTAAATTTTTTGATGCAGCATCAAAATCAAATATAGAAAAAAAATGGATAAAGATTTAGCAAATAATGAATATAATTATATATGGTGCAGGTGCGATTGGAAGTCATCTAGCATACTGTTTAAATGATAATAAAAATCAAATTGCCATAATAACAAAACAAAGATATTTAAAAAAATTCAAAAAAAGTGGAATAAATATTAAAATTTTCTCAAATAAAAAATTCAAAAAGAATGTAGTTATAAAAGAAAATAAAAGAATAAAATTTTTTTCTAACACAAAAAAATTAGAAAAAAATTTTTTATCAAATATCGGGGCTATATTTATTACTTTAAAATTAAAAGATTTTGAGTCTGTCACTGAAAAAAGAATATTTTCATTAGCAAATATAAATACAAGTATAATTGCACCATGTACATATTTATCAAGATGGTGGTTTTATAGTTTATTTGAAAATCAGAACCTTATACATAAACATTTTAAAAAACCTGATTTTTATTATAAATATAAAAAAAATATTGTTGGGATGACTATGTGGCTTTCTGCCAAAGTAGTCAAACCAGGTTTTGTTGAGGTTAAACATATTCAAAGAGGATATCCAATAAAAGAATTTTACAAAAAACAAAAAAAAAATACTGATTACTTAAGAAAAATTATAAAAAAAAAATGTAAGTCACCTAAAGTATCAAATATTTTTAGTGAACTTTATATTAAGGCAATTAATTCTTTTGCTTTTAATCTAGTGGCTTTAAAAACAGAGTTCAATAATGAACAGTTGTTACAAGATAAAAAGTCAATTAGATCAATTAAGGATATTTTTTATGAATTTGATACGATGATAAAAGGTTTAAATTTACCTATATTACAAAGCAGAATGTCAAGAATTACACAAACTCTTTCAAGCACAAAACATACTTTAAGTATGTTATATGATTATCAAAATAAAAAAAAAGTAGAATTGCCATATTTGTGGATTACATTAGAACTGCTGTCGAAAGTTTGCAAAAAAGACATTAAAAAAACAAAAAAAATTTATAATGAAGTTTTAAAAAAATTAAATTGAATGAACTATCAATTAAAAAAAAAAATTAATGAACTATTTAAGCCAAACAAAAAGAATTGCTTTATTGTTGCAGAAATTTCAGCAAATCACGATAAGAATATAAAAAATGTCATTAAAATTATAAATAATGCTAATAAAATTGGTATAGATGCAGTTAAGGTGCAATTATATAAACCTGATAAAATCACAATAAATAGCAATAAAAAAGATTTTAAAATAAAAAAAAATAATTCCTGGGCTGGATATAATAATCTTTATAATCTTTATAAAAAGGGGTCTACTCCATACCATTGGTATCCTAAATTATTGAAACTATGTAATAAAAAAAAGATAATCCTCTTCTCCTCTGTTTTTGATTTAGATACAGTTGATTATTTAGAAGCACATAATTGCCCCATATACAAAATAGCCTCTCCTGAAATTACCGACATTCCATTACTCGAGAAAGTGGCAAAAACAAAAAAACCAATTTTTATATCATCTGGTTTGGCTGATAAAAGCGATTTAAGTTTAGCAATCAAAACCCTAAAAAAAAATAAATGTAAAAAAATTATTTTAATGAAATGCACGAGCGCTTATCCAGCTCCTGTAAGTGAAATAAATTTAAAGACAATGAAAGATTTTAAAAGACAGTTTAAAGTTGATGTAGGTTTTTCAGATCACACAACAGGCAACGTTGCAGCAATAGTTGCTGTAACATCTGGTGCAAAAGTTATAGAGAAACACATTAAAATAAATAAAAATATTAAAACTCTAGATAATTTTTTTTCACAAGATTTGAAAAATTTTGAAAAATTTGTAAAAGAAATCAGGGAAGCAGAAAGTTGTTATGGTAATATTAATTATAATATTTCAAAATCTTCTAAAATAAATTTAAACGGACGTAAATCTTTATATGTCTTCAGGGATATTAAAAAAAATGAACTTTTTACATCAGAAAATATCAAAGCTGTCAGACCTTCAAAAGGGCTTCATCCCAAATACCTTAAAAAATTCTTAAAAAAAAAAAGTAAGATTAATTTTCAAAAAGGAGACAGGTTAACCTTGAAGGGCTTGAATTAAATGAAAATTTATAAAGCTACAGAAAAAAAATTAGAAAAAATTTTAATAAAAAATAACTTTAAATTTGATAAAAAAATTAAATTCAAGGATATTAATATTGTAAATAATTCTTCAGTAGATTCTCTTAAACTTCTATCAATAATTACTGATATTGAAAAAGTATTTAAAATTAAATTTCCAATAAATTTTTTCAAAAAAATTAAAGAAAAGAATATTGATTATATTATTAAAAAAATTATAAAAAAATAAAATGAATTTGTATTCTTTGTTTTTAAAAAATTTTTCAAAAAATAAAAAAATTGTTTTTAATGATGAGATATTAACATACAAAGACTTTCGAAATGAAGTAGACTCTATTTTGAGAAGTAATTTGATCAAGAACAAAAATAAAATTGCAATTATTTCTAGTAATCAAAAATATTTATCAAGCTTACTTTTTGCATGTTCTTACAGCGGTATTAGCTTAATTCTAATTAATAAAAGTTTAAAAATAAATCAAATTAATAAACAACTTAAATTAACAAAACCAGATTTAGCAATATATGATGGGGATGATTTTACAAAAATAAAATTTTGTAAAAAAAAGATTATCTCAAATGAATTTTTCTCTCAAAAACCAAAAAAAGATAATAAAATTTTCAGATCAAGATTTAAAAAGGATAAAGATTTTATAGTTACTTTTTCTTCTGGAACCACTTCATTGCCAAAGGCAGTAGTATATAGTCAAAAAATAAAATATTTGAGATATTTGCATATGCAAAAAACTTATAAAGTTAAAAAAAGCGACAATATATTTTCGGCTTCACCTATAGATCATTCATTAGGTCAAAGACTTTTATTTTTGGCTTTATTAAATGGATCAAGCTTTGTTTATAGTGGTAAATATAATTTTGTTGATATAAGTAAAAAAGTTAAAGAGTTTAAAATCTCATTTGCTGTTCTTCCGTCTAATTATTTGGCTTTATTAAAAAAAAAAATAATCAGTAAAAAAATTTTTATAAAAAAAATTGTTTCAGCTGCCTCTACACTTAATCTAATTGATAAAAAACAAATGATTAAATCTGGTATTGAGCTTTATGAAATGTATGGTGCAGCAGAAATAGGAACTGTAACAAGTATTAACTTAAAAAAATTTAAAAATAAAATTACCTCTGTTGGAAAAATTTTAAAAGGAATTTCAATAAAAATTGTAGATAAGAAATTGAGAAATAGATCCACAGGAGAAATTGGTGAAATAATTTGCAAAACTCCCTTAAAATTTAAAGGTTACTATCAAAATAAGATTTTAACAAAAAAATCAATTTTAAATGGGTACTTTAAAACAGGTGACCTAGGTTATTTAGATAATGAAAATTATCTTCATTATGTTTCAAGAAAACAGGATGTTGTAAATACTGGTGGAAAAAATATCTATCCTATAGATATAGAAAAAGAATTATTAAAATTAAAATTTTTAAGAGAAGTAGCAGTAATAGGTATTAAGGATAAATTTTTTGGACAAGTAGTATTTGCAGTATGTGTAATTAAAAAGAAATTACCAAACCCAGAAAAAAAGATTAAAGAATTTTTATCTAAAAAAATAAGTAGTTACCAACAGCCCTTGGGATATGCTTTTGTCAATAAATTGCCAAAGAATCATTTAGGTAAAATACAAAAGAAAAAATTACGAGACAGATATAATAAAAGGAAAATTGATTTATCAAAAAACTTAAGAAGAATTTTAAACTAATGAAAACAATCTTAATACGAACAAATTTTAATAAAGATATTGGTCTTGGTCATTTATTTAGAATGAAAAATTTAGCTGAGAGATTTAGCAAAAAAGATAAAATCATTTTTATTTTGGATAAAAAAGAATTGATTGTTGAAAAAATCCTAAAATTCCAATGTATATATCTTTATAAAGGGAATAATAAATTTTCCTCTGAGATTTTAGATGCGAAGATATTAAAAAAAAAAATTAATAAAATTAAAACAGATTTAATTATAGTTGACGATTACAGATTAAAACTAAAATGGCAAAATTTTTTTTTTAAAAAAAATAAAATTGTTGTATTTGATGATAACAATAAGTTTAAACAAAAGTGTCATATCTTAGTTGATAGTAAATGGGATCAAAATTATACAGATCAAAGATATTTAAACTTAGTTCCAAATAAAACAATAAGACTATTAGGACCTCAATATGCAATAACAGAAAAAAAAATAAGGAGAAAAAGAAAAAAGAACAAGTTTTTTAATATATTATTTTATGTAGGTGGCAGTGGAAATTTAAAAATTTACAAAAGTTTTTTTAATGAATTTATAAAAAAAACAAAAAAAAAAACATCCTATAAACTAAATATTGTAGTTGGCCCATTAACAACTGGATTGAATGAAATATTGATTTTGGCTAAAAAAAGTAAAAATATAAAATTTATTACTCAAAATCTTAAAATAAATAAGATACTACCAAATATCGATTTATATTTAGGGGTTTCAAGTTCTATAATTTATGAGCTTAATTTTTATAATATTCCGTCAATTTTATTTCCTATAAGTGATAATCAAGAAAATTCAAAATTAGCTTTAAATGATTTGGGTTTTTATTTTTTATTGAAGCAGAAAAATTTAATTTCTGAGCATGGGAAAGTTGTTCATCTAGTTTTTTCAATAATTAAAAATATTGAAAGAATTGAAAAAATTAGTCAAAATAAAATTAGAATTGATGGGAAAGGGTCTGATAGAATTATTTCCAATTTAATGAAATTAATTAATAAAAAAAAAATTGCTATGAAATCAAATCAAAAATTTATAAAAAAAAACTTTATTGAAAAAAATGGTTTCCACAAAGTAGAAGACAATCATCTAAATCTATATTTAATTTCAAGAAATTTAGAATCTAATAGAAAAAATAGCGTTAATCAAAAATTAATTCAAAATATTGATCATTATTTGTGGTGGTTGCATAATAAAATTTCAGCTTTTTATTTTGTAAGAGAAAAAAAAATTAGAGTATATCTTTATCACAAAGTTATAAAAATTAAATCAAGACCCTATTATTACGGTGGTTGGTTTAAGGGTATTAATAAAGTTTTAGTAAGTGATATTATTTCCGTGGTGTTTTGGCAAATATCAAATTTTAAAAAGTATAAGTGGATAGCTATTATTAAGAAAAAAAATACGTTTGTGTTTAAACTCAATTTATATTTAGGTTTTAAAAAAATTAGTTTTAAATCACATCACAATACATTTTTTAAAAGAATAAACTTTAATAGTTATTATTTGTTAACAAAATGAAAAAGTTTTGCTCAATAATTATACCCTTTAAGAATTCAAATTTGACTATCAAAAGATGTCTTAATTCGATTTTGAAACAAAAAGGGAATATAAATTATGAGGTAATATTAATAGATGATTACTCATCAGACAAAACTTCTAAAACAATAAAAAAAATTATTCATGGTAAAAAAAATTTTATTTTAATAAATTCTAAAACTAAAACTATTGGTCCAGGTCATGCAAGAAATATTGGTAT
>MDTC01082187.1_pt1 | contig 12704 bp, 13 predicted proteins | sample 811181 | NCBI WGS metagenome assembly MDTC01 (sample SAMN05326644, study PRJNA326480) | marine metagenome | isolation source: seawater | place: Pacific Ocean: North | collected 2011 | reverse complement strand
GAGGAGGAATTAAATCTTATTTCGAAAAGTTCAAGCAATAGCGAAAAACTCAAAGATTCGTCTGTTACATTAAATAATGATGAAAAGAAAATAATTGAAGTTTTGAAAAATGGATGCCTCTTGACTGTTGATGAGATTTGCTCTGCAACTAATTTGAAACATCCAATTGTTTCCTCGAATCTAATTATGCTTGAACTTAATAACTTGATAGGAAAAAGAAACGACGGTAAGTACGAAATTTCTTAGAGTATTAATAGAAAATTCATTGCTTTTGTTTGCATTCATTGCAGAATTATCTTTTATATAAATTAGTTTAGGGGAGTCTTTGGATTCAGACTGAGATGCTGCCATATTCCGGCAACGACCCTTTGAACCTGATGCGTAAAACCCGCCGTAGGAAAAACTACTTGTCTTCATTTTGACAAGCATTCTATCGGCTTTAAATATATGTTTAACAATGATAAAAAAAGTCGATAATCAAACTCCCCAAGGCTCAATTCCTACTACTAATTCAAAACGGGTCTATGTGTCTGGTGGTTCTGAAGGAATTCGTGTACCCATGCGCGAAATAATTCTCTCTCCTACCGTAAGGTCTAATGGCGAAGTCGAAGAGAATCATCCAGTTCGTATCTATGATACTTCTGGTTCTTGGGGTGATGAAAACTTCCATGCTGACCACTCAAAAGGCCTGCCTATTTTGAGAGATAAGTGGATCCGCGAAAGAAATGATACAGAAGAAATTTCAGGAAGGGTGCACATCCCGATCGATAACGGATTCTTGTCTCCACTTCATGCCAAGCGATCTGAAGAAAGAAAGAAAGAACTTCCAGATTTCGACCGCTCTAATACTCGGGTTCTTCGTGCATCAAAAAATAAGACCGTTACCCAACTTCATTACGCGAAAGCTGGAATTATAACTCCTGAGATGGAGTTTGTTGCAATTCGTGAAAATTTAAAGCTTCAAACTCTGGATGGGAACCTTGAAACATCACCAAAGGAAAACAGAAATTCTCTCTATCATCAACATCCTGGAGAATCTTTTGGTGCTTCAATTCCCAAAGAAATCACCTCGGAGTTTGTTCGAAGTGAGGTAGCTTGCGGTCGTGCAATCATTCCGGCAAATATCAACCATCCAGAATTGGAGCCAATGATTATTGGTCGAAATTTTCTTGTCAAGATTAACGCCAATATTGGAAACTCTGCTGTTGCATCGTCGATCGAAGAAGAAGTCGAGAAAATGAGATGGGCAACGAAATGGGGTGCTGATACCTTGATGGACCTTTCTACGGGTAAAAATATCCATCGTACGAGGGAATGGATTTTACGAAACTGCCCAGTTCCAGTTGGAACCGTACCAATTTACCAAGCTCTTGAAAAAGTGCGCGGCAAGCCGGAAGATTTAACCTGGGAGATTTTTCGTGACACTTTAATCGAGCAAGCAGAGCAAGGCGTTGACTATTTCACTATTCATGCAGCAGTCCTCTTACGATATGTCCCCCTAACCAGTAAAAGAATGACTGGAATTGTAAGCAGGGGGGGGTCAATCATGGCAAAGTGGTGCCTTTCTCATCATAAAGAGAACTTTTTATATGAGAACTGGGATGAAATATGTGAAATTATGGCATCTTATGATATCTCATTTTCGATCGGGGATGGCTTGCGACCCGGATCAATAGCAGACGCAAATGACCAAGCTCAGTTTGCCGAATTAAAAACGCAGGGCGAATTAACTAAGCGAGCATGGGATTACGGAGTTCAAGTTATGAACGAAGGACCCGGACATGTACCAATGCACATGATAAAAGAGAATATGAATAAGCAGTTAGATTGGTGTAATGAAGCTCCATTTTATACGCTTGGACCCTTGACTACTGATATTGCTCCCGGATATGACCATATCACAAGCGGAATTGGAGCGGCTATGATAGGGTGGTATGGATGTGCTATGCTGTGCTATGTCACACCTAAAGAACATCTTGGTCTGCCTGATCGCGAAGATGTAAGAGAGGGGGTAATAACTTATAAGCTAGCCGCTCACGCAGCAGACCTTGCTAAGGGACATCCAGCAGCTCAATTCCGGGACAATGCACTTTCGAAGGCTCGATTTGAATTCCGCTGGGAAGACCAATTCAATCTCTCGCTCGATCCGGACCGAGCAAGAGAATTTCATGATCAGACTCTACCTAGTGAAAATGCCAAAACTGCTCACTTCTGCTCGATGTGCGGACCTAACTTTTGTTCTATGAAAATAACTGAGGAAGTCAGGGAGTATGCTCGAACTCAAGGCATCGATTCAGAAAAGCTTGCGCTGGAAGAGGGGATGAAAAAGAAGGCTGAAGAATTCAAAACCTCTGGAGGTGAAATCTATGCGAATGAAATTTCATGAAAATTCTCCTCAATGATAAAGAACTAGAAATTGACGCAAATAAAAATTTGAAAATCTATCTAGCTGAGTTCGGCTTGAGCGACCTAAGAGGCTGGGCGGTAGCAATAAATAATAAAATCATTCCATCAAAAAAAATCAGCGATATGGTTTTGAAAGAAGGAGATAAAATTATTCTCGTGCAGGCCACACAAGGAGGATGAGTGACTTGCTAGTGGTGGTCATTTCTTCTCCGACATTCAAGGAAGGGGAGTCAAAAATTGTCTGCAAATTATTGGGAAAGGGCCTCTCGCGGTTTCATTTAAGGAAGCCTGATCACACAGCAATAGAATTAGCAAAATTTCTTGATAAAATCCCAAAGGATTTGATCAGTCGCATAATCATTCATCGCAAACCAGAACTACTCAATGACTACAATGTTGGTGGTTACCACCATACTTCGAGAGAATTACTGCAAAAAACTTCTCGAATTCGGAGTAGGTCACTTCACAGACTTAAGGAATTTGATAAGTGCGAAAAGGAACTTGATTATGTATTCTTTGGCCCGATTTTCAAATCAATTTCAAAGGTCGGACATAAGCCAAAAATTAAGCTTTCCGAAGTTCAGAAGAAACTGCAAAAATTTAAGTCTGATTCTAAAAAGCCACTGGTTTTTGCACTTGGCGGAATCAGGAAAAGTAAGATTTCTTATCTATTGGACTCAGAATTTGATGGCGTGGCTTTATTGGGATCAATATGGGGGAAACCAAGTCCATTCTTAGCATTTACAGAGTTTTCTGAGGCCGTGAAAATTCAATCTTCAAGATTTAAAAGCCGCTCTTAATGTATTCCAAGATACCTAATGATTTAACGAATCTGTACTGCTTGACCAGTGACAATGTTGCTTGCTCTCATTCAAAGCAAGTTGAAATTATGTGCATGCAGGGTATTAAACTCATACAATTAAGGGCTAAGTCTTTAACAAATCATTCATTGATGAAAGAAGCCAAAAGAGCAGTTGAAATCTCAAACCATTTCGAAACTACTTTAATAATTAATGATTCCCTTGAGTGCTCCGCTCGCACTGAATCTGACGGTGTGCATCTTGGGAAAAGAGATTTTTCGATCACTTTCGCCAGAAGAATTTTAGGATGCAAAAAATTGATAGGGGAGACAATTCATTCAATGGAAGAGGCTCGGTTGGCTAAGAAAAGGAATGTTTCTGACTATGTGGGAATAGGCCCGTTTAGGAGGTCACCAACCAAAAGTTCTTTGTTTCCGGAACTCGGCCAAAAAGATTTTTTGAAAATCTCGGAATACTTAAGTTCGGTTCCTACTTATTTAATTGGAGGATTAAATCATGATGATTTTTATCTAATCAAAAAACTGAATCTTGCTGGAATCTGTATTTGTTCAGCATTGTCAGAAAGAAAAGAGTTTGGGGTGCATCTCATTAAATTTGTTTTAGAAGCAAAAAAATATCTTCCGAAAGTAAATCAATGAAAACCCAAAATGATCCGCTTAACTTAGGTGGCGAATTGTTCGACTCCAGATTGTTTATCGGAACCGGTAAATTTTCCTCGGGTGAGAAAATGGTAGAAGCAGTTCGAGAATCATGCACTGAAATGGTAACAATTGCCATGAAAAGAGCCGATCCTATTGGGCTCTCAGATTCGATATTCGAATTCCTAAGCAACGAAAAAGTTCGACTTCTTCCCAACACTTCTGGTGTACGAGATGCAAAAGAAGCAATTTTTGCAGCCCAAATGGCCAGAGAAGCCTTTGGCACAAACTGGTTGAAATTAGAGATTCATCCTGATCCGAAATACTTAATGCCAGATCCCATTGAAACTCTTCGGGCAACAGAGGAGTTATGCAAAGATGGATTTATCGTTTTACCTTATTGTCACGCCGACCCGGTTCTCTGTAAAAAACTTGAAGATGTTGGTTCAGCTGCAGTCATGCCACTAGGCTCTCCAATTGGAACGAATCAGGGCCTGAAGAGTAAAGAATTCCTTAGAATTATTATCGAACAAGCTGGTGTACCCGTTGTTATAGACGCAGGAATTGGAAGGCCCTCGCAAGCAGCAGAGGCTATGGAATTAGGCTCAGATGCCGTATTAATTAACACGGCAATTGCGATTGCAACAGATCCGGTCCAAATGGCTCAAGCTTTCGGCATGGCCGTAAATGCTGGGAGAGCGGCATTTCTATCCGGTCTTGGACAAAATTCAGATCACGCCCAACCAACTTCTCCTCTAACTGGATTTCTTAACTCAATAGAAAATAATGAGGACTAGTTCTTATTCAGAAAGATTTGAGAGCACTTGCTGGAATGAAGTGTCACAGAATATCAACAATACAACCTGTCTTGATGTTGAGCGTGCCCTTCAAGGAAAAGGGAAGGGGGGGCTCCGTGATTTCGCCTCTTTGATCTCTCCAATTGCCTCTTCGTACTACCTTGAAGATATGGCACGACTGAGCAATCAATTAACTGAACAAAGGTTTGGGAAAGTAATTCGGCTATTCGCCCCTCTTTATTTGTCAAATGAATGCAACAATGTTTGCGATTATTGCGGATTTAGTTTGGGTAATCAAATCCCCAGAAAAACTTTGTCTGTGGGAGAGACACTACGAGAGGCAGGTATTTTAAAAAAACGGGGATTTGATAATGTTTTACTAGTAACTGGAGAGGCGAGCCGAAAGGTTAGTGTGGATTATATGATTGAGGCAATCGATGCATTAAGGCCATATTTCTCGAATTTGTCGCTCGAAGTTCAACCTCTAAAAAAAGAAGAGTATTCTGACTTAATTTCTCACGGTTTGCACGCAGTCTATGTCTATCAGGAAACCTATGAGAAAAGTAGTTATGCCGAACATCACCAAATGGGTAGGAAAAAAAATTTTAATTGGCGGCTTAATACTCCTGATCGACTGGGACAAGCCGGAATCAAAAAAATTGGACTCGGATGCCTTTATGGATTAACAGAAGACTGGAGAACAGATTCTTACTTTGCTGCCCATCATCTAGATTACCTAGAAAAAAAATACTGGCAGACAAGTTACGCCATGTCCTTTCCACGCCTTCGTCCTTGTAAGGGCGAAATTGATCCTGTTGTAAATTTAAGCGATCAAGACTTGGTCCAACTCATATGTGCTTATCGAATCTTCAACCATGAACTTGAACTTAGTTTGTCAACCAGAGAAAGCTCGAAACTCCGGGAAAACCTATTACCTCTAGGAGTAACCACGATGAGTGCCGGATCAAAAACTAATCCTGGGGGATACGCTGAATCAAATGTTGAACTTGAACAGTTTGAGATCTCGGACGATCGAACTCCAAGGGAAATCAAGGAAATGCTACAGCAAAGAGGATATGATCCTGTTTGGAAGGACTGGGATATTTCTTACGACTTAAGCGAAAAGGAGTCACCGAATATTGATGACTTAGTTAAAGCGAAAAATTCATTTAAAGCACCGCAACTTTCTCAAGTGTAACTACTATGAGATCACCAGTTTTTTCAGATTCCGAAAAACAATACTACCTAAGACATTTATCTTTGGAGGCCATTGGTGATGTTGGACAAATGAGATTAAAAAAAGCTTCGGTATTAGTAATAGGAGCGGGTGGACTAGGATGTCCTGTCCTACAATACCTCGTCGCTGCTGGAATTGGTAAAATTGGAATTGTCGATTCTGATCGAGTTGAAATTTCGAACCTCCAAAGACAGGTTTTATTTTTCCCTGAAGATACTGGCGAATTAAAAGCATCAGTTGCACAAAAAAGACTTTCAAAATATAACCCACATATAACAATTGAGGCATTTGCGGAAAGACTTAGTCCAGGAAATGTAAAGCAAATTTTTAACTCTTTTGAAATCATCGTAGATGGAAGCGATAATTTTCCTACGCGTTATCTCGTCAACGATGCATGTGTATTAATGAACAAAGTCCTTGTCCACGGATCGATTTTTCAATTCCACGGACAAGTCAGTGTTTTTAACTTCAATAAAGGACCTACTTACCGTTGCCTTTTCCCAGAGCCTCCAACAAAAAATACTTTACCAAGTTGCTCGGAGGCAGGAGTCTTGGGCGTTCTCCCTGGAATAATTGGCACCATTCAAGCTACTGAAACTATAAAGTTAATTACTGGGGTTGGGGAAACACTATCCGGTAAGCTACTTCTCTACGACGCTCTTAGCCAAGAGACAAACATAGTAACTTTGGAAGCAAATTGCGAAAATCAAAACATCAAAGAATTGCCTGAAATGAATGAATCCTGCTCTTCTCAAAAACAACATAGTAAAGGTATGAACGAAATTAATCCCCTTCAACTTAAGGAACTAATGGAAAAAGATAAACACCTTGCCATTATTGATGTTCGTGAAAGTTGGGAACGAGAGATTGATTCAATAGAACCCTCCTCTCATATACCACTTAATGAATTCTCCAATCCCGACACTCTTGTGATTCCCAAAGAGGTTGAAAAGAACTCGAAAATTGTTCTCTTCTGCAAAGCAGGAGTGAGGAGCAAATTGGCATGTGAAGTCCTTTTCAGTTTGGGCTATTCAAACCTACTGAATTTAAAAGGGGGAATCACAAATTGGAATCAGGAATTCCCAAGATTCTAAGGAATTTAATCGAAGATTATTTACATGAATCAGGTTTTAACTATCGGAGGTTCTGATTCCTCAGGCGGTGCAGGAGTACTCGCAGATAAAGAAACTTTGGATTCTCTCGGCGCACATACTTTCTGTGTGATAACCGCTATTACAGCACAAAGTAAAGAGAGATTTCATCACTCACTCGTCATTCCGGAAAAGACCTTAGAAGCACAACTGGAATCTATCGACTTACCTAAGATTGGTGCGATCAAAATCGGAATGCTTCCCGACTTACATTCAATAGATGTAGTTCGTCGTTTTTTACTTAAAGCTGACTCAGTAAAATCAGTACTGGACCCTGTTTTTAGGAGTTCCTCAGGTGGAAAACTCGTTACAGAGGAAGGAATCTCGTCAATCCGATCAAGTCTTTTACCCCTCGCAAGCATTATAACTCCCAATGTTAACGAAGCCGAACGCCTTACGAAGATAGTTGCTTCAACCAAGCAGGGATTAATTAAACAAGCTGAGCGATGCATTGAGTTGGGAGCTTCAGCAGCATTAGTCAAGGGTGGTCATCTGCAAATTAATTCGTGCCCAGACGCCTTGGCTCAGAAAGATGAAAAAGTTTTTCTGTTCGACAGAAAAAGAATAACAGGAGGAACTGAAGTAAGAGGAACTGGATGCCGGCTTGCTAGTGCTATCTCTTATTATTTAGCATCTGGAAACAGGGTTGTCGATGCAGTAGAGAAAGCGTCGCAATTCCTTGAGGATTTCCTCAAGTCCAAAATTATTTCACCATAGAAGTATCGAGGATACTAGCGACCCAATGCTTTTCTAATTAACTCCTCGGTACTTGCATCCTTACCCAAAAATTCAGCAGCTTTGCGAATTGATTGGTCAGCGTCAGTAACTTTGTAACCCAAAGTCAGCAGTGCGGATACCGCATCCTGATAAGAAACAAAATCAAGCGGTTGATCTTCAAGTATATTTTTATCACTAGAAATATTCCCCAAACTTTTTGATTTGGACGATTCCATAGGCATGACTTTATCCTTTAATTCAACCACTATTCTTTCGGCAGTTTTCTTTCCCAAACCTTGTGCTTTGGAAAGCATTCCTATATCACCATTTGCAATTGATGTTTTTAATGTAGGGAGAGATAAAGAACCAAGAAGATTAAGTGCTATCTTAGGTCCAATTCCAGAAACCTTGTCCACAATCATACAAAAGAAATCTCGAGATTCTCGGTCTGAAAAACCATAAAGAGTCTGGGAGTCCTCTCGATAACTCGCATGCGTGAACAACTTAATTTCCTTCCCTAATGATGGCAATCTTTCCGAAGTGGTAAGTGGAACATGAACGGCATAGCCAATGCCTCCAACCTGAACAACTGCTAGATTCAACTGGCATTCGATTAAGTCACCTTCGATGAAAGTAATCATAAAAAGTCTTAAGATTGAAGCCCCAAAACATCTTGCATCGAGTAAAGACCAGGATCCTGACCGAGCACCCATTTGGCCGCTCGGAGAGCACCCGCAGCAAAAATTACGCGATCTGAAGCACGATGAGTAAGCTCAATTCTCTCCCCGACTCCGGCAAACATAACTGTGTGATCACCGACTACATCGCCACCCCGAATTGAATGAGACCCAATCTCATTATCTCTCCGTTCCCCAACCATACCAACTCGACCATGGATTATATTCTCTTCTAATAATCCTCTTGTGTTTTTTATCACCTCTAACAACCTTTCAGCAGTACCACTGGGAGCGTCTTTTTTTAATCGGTGGTGCATCTCAATAACTTCTGGGTCAAAGTTACTTGATTCGTCTAAAACTTTGGAAGCTTGCTCAGTAAGGTAATATAAAAGATTAACACCGGTAGAAAAGTTTCCTGCCCATACTATCGGAATGCTCTGAGACAGGCTAATGATTTCATCTTTTTCTTCACATGAGTGACCAGTCGTTCCTATCACCATTGGCTTGGAGTTGGAAGCCGAAATCTCAGCAAGAGGAAGAGTAGCTTCCCGAAGAGAGAAATCGACTACCAAATCACATTCTTTTATTCCTTCTTTCGGGTCGTCACCAATGTCGATTGGGCAGGTGATTTCGCAACCATGTTCTAGTGCTATCGATTGAATGGACATTCCCATTCTGCCTTTTGCCCCGCTGAGTAGTATATTTACAGCCATTTTAAGTTAGAGAAATACTTGAAGCCACTTTTTCCAATAGATTTAGATTTTCAGGAGTTGGAGGGGATAATGGCAGGCGAACTTCAGGAGATGAAATCAAACCCTTGAGGAACATGAGCGTCTTTACGGGAACTGGGTTTGGTTCACAAAACAAATCACAAAATAATTCGTAATTTTCAAGGTGGATTTTTCTCGCTTCATTCATTTTTCCGCCAAGAGCAAGGTCGACTAATTCAATAATCAATTTAGGCACAATATTTGAAGCAACGCTTATTACTCCCTTGGCACCACATGAAATAAAAGGGAGAGTAAGCCCATCATCTCCTGATAAAACAATGAAATCTTCATCCAAGAGACAAAGCGACTCAGAAACCTTACTCGATCTTCCACCAGCTTCTTTTAAAGCACAAATATTTGGGTACTTTTCCCGGAGAGTACATATTGTGGAAGTAGAAATTTCTATCCCGCACCGAGAGGGTATTGAATACAAAACGATTGGTTTTTCAGTGCACTCTGCTAAAGCACTAAAATGTGAAAGCAAACCCTCTTGACTGGGCTTGTTATAGTAAGGTGCAACTAACAGGAAAGCATCCACTCCTAACTCGTCAGCTTTCTTAGTCAGATGAAGTGCTTCGGATGTGGAATTTGCACCTGTGCCTGCAAGAACAGGAATCTTTCCGGCAATTTGTGCGACGGTTTCCTTAATGACATCGAGATGTTCATTTTTAGAGAGAGTTGGGGACTCACCAGTTGTGCCACAAGGAACAATTCCGGAAACACCAGATTCTAACTGTCTTTCAACAATATTATGTAGGTCCGTATAAGATACGGAATTGTCTTTAAAGGGTGTAATTAGTGCTGTATGCGCACCATGAAGTAGATTCTTGTCCATTATGAATAAATATGTGAGAGTTAATTTCTCGCTTTTTACTTCTTCTTTCTCGGGGGGAATTTTTAAGTGGTCAACTTTTTAATGGTGGAAACGCAAAGGATTCGTAATTTTTGTATTATAGCACATGTCGATCATGGCAAAACTACTTTGTCCGATCGACTACTTGAGCGTACCCAAACAGTCATGCAGCGAGAAATGAAAGAACAACTTCTCGATTCCATGGATTTGGAGCGAGAACGGGGTATTACAATAAAATGCCATCCAGTATCCATGGACTACCTGGCAGAAGATGGAAAGAAATATCTATTCAACCTGATCGACACTCCCGGCCATGTCGATTTTTCTTATGAAGTTTCCAGAAGTCTTGCGGCATGTGAAGGAGCACTGCTTTTAATTGATGCATCCCAAGGGGTTGAAGCACAGACCCTGGCAAATGCACAATTGGCTGAATCACAAGGACTGGAAATTATTCCTGTAATCAACAAAATTGATTTACCCAGCGCCGATATTGATCGTGCATCCAAGCAAATCGAAGACATTTTAGCGATACCTGCTGAAGAAGCGATTCTCGCTAGCGGTAAGTCAGGAATCGGAGTAGATGAGATACTCGAAGCAGTGGTAAAAAAACTGCCTTCTCCTCGTTGGCTTGATCATCCCAAACCAAGAGCACTGGTTTTCGATAGTCAATTTGATTCATTTAAAGGAGTCATTTGCTATGTGCGAATATTTTCAGGATCCTTCGAAAAAAGTGGAGGCTTGCTCCTGATGAGCGACAAGAGAAAGACGCAAATAAAAGAAATTGGGAAATTTTGCCCGCAACAGGTACCACTCGATTCATTAAATCAAGGAGAAGTAGGGTATGTTGTAACTGGCATCCGAGATGTAGCTGAAATTAAAATTGGTGATACCCTTACTATTTCCGAAAACGAAGCAGTTGAAATGCTTCCTGGCTATAAAGAAATAAACCCCATGGTTTTTAGTGGATTATATCCTTTGGACACATCGGATTATGAAAAACTAAAGAAAAGTGTTGGTAAACTTCGTCTCAATGACGCAGCCTTTACTTTCCAACCTGAAACATCGGTTGCTTTGGGCTTTGGTTTCCGATGTGGTTTCTTAGGTTTACTCCATATGGAAATTATTCAGGAACGACTCAGGAGAGAATATGATTTGGATTTAATCTCCACCTATCCAAGCGTAGTCTACCATGTTTACATGACAAGTGGCGGGATGGTTGAAGTAGATAATCCACTGGAACTTCCAGACACCACAGAAATTTTAAAAATCGAGGAACCTACCATTCTTGCACGCATACATGCTCCTAACAATTGCATTGGTGATTTGCTCAGTCTCGTTACCGAAAAACGAGGTACGTGCAACAACACTGAAACCATCGATGATACTAGAATCATGATGACCTGTCATTTGCCGCTGAATGAAATTTTGGTGGATTTCAATGATCGACTTAAGAGTTTAACCCATGGCTATGGATCAATGGACTACGATATCGACAATTACATGGAGTCTTCTCTTGTGAGGATGGAGATTTTAGTAAACTCCGAACCAGTAGATGCGTTTTCAACAATTGTACACAGCGAAAAAGCAGAATCTAGGGGTAGGGCATTGTGTTCTAAACTCAAGGAAATTCTACCACGCCAGCTTTTTAAGATTGCATTACAAGCAGGAGTTGGAGGTAAGGTTATTGCCAGAGAAACAATCAGCGCACTGAGGAAAGATGTCACCGCAAAGTGTTATGGAGGTGATATTAGCCGCAAAAGAAAACTTCTTGAAAAACAGAAAGAAGGAAAAAAAAGAATGAAGCAGATAGGCAGCGTAAACATTCCCCAAGAAGCATTTGTTCAAATCCTCAAAAGTTCCTCCTAAACACCCAAATTTTTCCATGAACAAAAAAAAATCCTCACGCATGCAAATAAAGGGAGCCAAGGAACTACTTCGACTTGGACTTAAAGTTTTGGCGTATCGTAATGACTTGTTACAGGATAAAGAAAGAGAAATCCTTGAGGATGGAATTAATGGACTGAAGAGTGTCATGAAATCAAAGCCAGTTTATGCTGAAGAATTAGAAGAATCAGCACGAGTTATGAATGATGCTTTGCAAAAATTTGGTGGTGTATACTACCATAAAAAGTCTTGGGTTGAGAATGTTGAAATGCTCTTAGTTGCAGCAATTGTGGTTATTGGAATTAGAAGTTTCTTCGTACAACCCTTCATCATTCCGACGAATTCCATGTTTCCTTCTTTTTATGGTATGCAACCCAAAGTCTACGATTCGACTGATACTCCAAATCTTTTTGAAAGATCCCTAGATAAAGTTCTACTTGGAGCTTCTCATTACAAACTGGAAGCTCAAAGTTCTGGGAATATTTACTTAAAAATTCAAAACGGACAGAGTTTTCGATTCGCCAAGGCTTCTTTCCCAAACGGTAAATTCTTTGTTTTCCCGACGACTGTTCGCGAGTATATTTTTGAAATCGGTGGAAAGGATCATGTTTTACAAGTTCCCGCTGAATTTGACCTTGATGAGTTGCTTGCAATGAAGTTTGCAGGAATTGAAAATCTAAGAGATTTACCACTTATCGTCAGCCAAGACCACGGGTTTTCAGGGAAGCGCCTGAAATTGTCAGACACTCAAAT
>MDTC01002344.1_pt1 | contig 12705 bp, 13 predicted proteins | sample 811181 | NCBI WGS metagenome assembly MDTC01 (sample SAMN05326644, study PRJNA326480) | marine metagenome | isolation source: seawater | place: Pacific Ocean: North | collected 2011 | reverse complement strand
AATTTACATTGGAGTGACTCCCAGCAGTTTTAGTATTTGACCCATGAATAACAGGGCATTTTGATTCTTCACTCATTATTTACCTCACTGAATTGAAAATAGTGTTTTATATCACATTATATGAATAAATTTCTAAATCTACATATTATTAAATATAATAATAATGTACTTTATATTCGATAAATTCGAATTAGTTATGATTAGTGTTCAACAAATAAAATATATTTTAGCTGCAGCCAAAACATTAAATTTTAAAAAGGCTGCTGATATATGTTTTGTATCTCCTTCAACACTAAGCAATGGTATAAGTGAATTTGAAAAAAATTTAGGCGTTCATATTTTTGAGCGAGATAACAAAAAAGTAATAATCACAAAAATTGGAAAAGAAATTATTAAAAGATCAAAAGATATCAAAATGCAAATCGATGACCTCGATAAAGTTAGCAAAGAGCATTCACAAAACTTTGAAAAAAAAATATCACTCGGCGTAATTCCAACCATTGGCCCGTATTTCCTGCCCGTTGTTTTACCTAATATCCAAAACGAGTTTTCAGAAATGAGTCTTGAAATTGTTGAGGGTAAATCTGCTACGCTCATTGAGCAGGTTAGAGACGGTGATTTAGATATGGCTGTTCTTGCTTTACCCTATAAAACAAAAGGCTTACTGGCGTTTAAATTTTGGTCTGAAAACTTCTATTGGATTACGCACAGGGACCATTTAAATGAGCCCAAGAAAAAAATTAAAGCAAAAGATATGTCTGCTAATCAACTTATGCTCTTAGAAGATGGCCATTGTTTTAAAGACCATGTTTTAGCAGCATGCAAAATTAAAAATGATTCAAAGCATAAAATACGAGCATCAAGTTTATCGACTTTAGTTCAATTAGTTGCGGGCAATATGGGAACAACGCTTGTTCCTCATATGGCAACAAATGAGCTAATCAAGAGCAATAAAGACTTATTAAAAATTCCTTTGGCAGAACCTGGTCCACATAGAGAGCTGGCAATAATAATTCGTCCGTCATATCCAGGAATAAAAAATGTTGAAGCATTAAAGAATTTGTTTAAGAAATCTCTTAAGAAATATCATAATATTTGAGTATGGAAAAAATAGGAATGTATCCTGGTTCATTTGATCCCATTACCAAAGGGCACATGAATATCTTGGACAAAGCACTTAAGATCTTCGATAAGGTAGTCATAGCTGTTGTTAAAAATAGCTCAAAAAATACATTTTTATCCCTTCAAGAAAGAACAGAATTAATAGAAGAAATTTATAAAGATAATTCTAATGTTTCGTATGTAGGCCTAGATTCAAGATTATCAGTTGATTTAGCTAAAGACCTTGGTGCAATAGCAATTATTAGGGGGTTGCGTGCTGTTTCAGATTTTGAATATGAGTTTCAAATTGCAAGTATTAATAGATCACAGTCTCCAGAGGTAGAAAGTGTATTTTTTACCCCAGACGAGAAATTAACTTTTATTTCATCAAGCATGGTTAAGGAAATTGCAAAGTACGATGGCAAGATAGATGCCTTTGTTCATCCAATTGTTGAAAATTATCTTGCCAAAAAATTTAGCTCCTCTGACAACTAGGGCAAAAAAAGCTACTTCGATTATTTTGGACAATTCGCATTATTGAATCTGTACATTTTTTACATTTCTGGCCTTCACGGCCATAAACTTTAAGCTTAATTTTAAAATATCCTGGTCTAGCATCTGCACTAAGATAATCTTTCAGTGTGGTCCCGCCTGCTTTGATTGCTTTTCTAAGAATTGCTTTTGAATTTTTGAGTAAATTCTTTGCATCTTCTTCGGTTATTTTTTTTCCAGGCCTTAAAGGAGATATGTTAGATTCAAAAAGCGTCTCACAGGCATAAATATTTCCAATGCCTGAGACAATTTTACTATTTAGAAGTATTGATTTAATGGAAGCATTTGATTTGCTGATCTTTGCATGGATATATGCCCAGTCTTTATCTAGCTCAAACGGATCTGGACCGTTATTCTCGAGCATCTTAAACTTTTCACCCTCCAATATAATCTGAGCAAGTCCAAACCGCCTTGCGTCATTAAATATCAATGATTTTTTATTTGATAAATGAAAAATTAGGTGATCATGTTTTAGATATATATTCGTATCACTTATTCTTAAAGTTCCTGTCATCCCCAAATGTATCAACAATGTTGAATGGTTCGAAAAAGAGATCAAGATATATTTTGCTCTACGAGTTATTGATGTAATTTTTTTTTCAAGGATATGTTTGAGATCTTTCTTATTAAATTTAATCCGCAGGTTCTCTTTTTTAACAGTTGCACCTGTAAATCTTTTTCCTAAAATATGAGGCTCTATTCCCCTTCTGGTGGTTTCGACTTCTGGAAGTTCAGGCACTATAGAAAATTTGAGTTTAACTCAATGATATCAGATGGTTGAAGCAATCCAATTGATTGTTTGTATCTAAGCATCGTAACAATGAAAGAATATCTGGCTTGCTCTAATTTATTTTGTGTATCTGAGTAATTTCTTTCAGCTTGAAGTAAGTCTACTAAATCCCTGGTATTTAGCTCGTAGCCTAATCTAGTTGCATCTAAAGCGTCTTTTGCGCTTTGTACAGCTGTCTCTAATGATTCAATATTTAATTCAGCAGTTTTAAGAGCTGTATAAAGTGATCTAATAGTACGTTCAACTGATCTCTCTATGAAAATGAGCTGCTCCTCTGTTTTCAGTTCCTGCATAAGTGCTTGTCTGCGTTGTGAGCTATTTAACCCAGAAGTAAATAGTGGCATTGAAAATTGAATAGAAAAAGTTCTATTTTCAGTTTCTGTTGGAATAGAAAAAGGTAAATCAAGCTCTGAATCAACACCATCAAATGTATATTGTTTTGAAGTACGTCTAGTTGCGTTAGCATTTAAATCTATTTTTGGTAAAAAATTTGATGATTTTGATTTTGTATTTGATTCAGCGGCTTCAAGTCTGTTTTTTGCTTCGATTACTAGAAAATTAGATATTAAACCTTGTTTGACAACTTCTTCAATATCTATCAAAGGAACAATGAAAACATAACCATCATCTAAGGGATCAATCATTGTTATCTTACGTCCTACAATGGCATTTAGTTCTTCATAACTTATTTCTAAATTTCCCCTAGCTAAAACTACATCTGACTGTGCTCTGTTAAATGCTGATTTTGCTTCAGCAAGTTCAATTTTTGAGGCTGACCCAATATTGAATCTCTCAGATACTGAGTTATATTGATTTTTGAGTGCTTTTTCTGTTGCTTCAGCGGTTTTAAGGGTTGATTGAGCTGACAAAATTTTAAAGTATGCCTCTGTAACTTTAATCATCAGATCTTGTTGCTGATATGCAAATTTCGCTTCAGCAGCTTCAAGGTTCTGCTTTGCTTGTTTTGATTGAAACCAGCTGTCAAGTCTAAATAAAGGTTGGCTCAGATTAAGGCCATATGAAAACGTATTGTAGTCATTTTCTAGTTGTCTATTTTGGTAATATTCATTCCAGTTTGTTCCCGCATTTAAACGAAGCTGTGGCATTAGCAATGATTTTGATTGATTAAAAAATTCCTTTGTTATTTCAAGATCAGCTCTTTTGCTATTAAAGTCAGGATCTCTATCCAAAGCCTCTTGATAAAGGGTTAAAAGGTCTTCAGAAAATAAATTCAATGTGAAAAATATTAAAACAAAGGTTGCAAATTTTTTCATAGTTCTTAATTAAGACTGTATTCTGCAATATAAGTGCAAAATTAGGAAGAAAAATAATAACAAAAGATGTTATCTACAAAAACAAAAAAAAATACATTTTACATAGAGCTTAAACCAAATAAATCATCTACTTTGATGCAGAATATTATTTTTTTTGGCGCCCTTTCATTAATTTGCATTACTTTTGGCATTGGTTTTCTTGTTGCAGGCGCGCCACTGATACTTCCTTTTGCTGGTTTTGAAATATTTGTGCTTATTATCATAATTAAGTTGAATCGAGATTGGTCAAATCAATTACAAATTCTAGAAATTGAAAAATTGCATGTGAAAATCACTACTAATAAAAAGAAGAAAACCTATGATAGGTTTCTTTCTAAATTTCTTGTTCAAGGAAATAAACAAGCCAAAAGAATATTTTTTCAATCTCAAAACATAAAGCTAGAAATTGGGGGATTTCTTACGATAGAAGAAAAAGAAGAGTTAGCAAATATTCTTAAAAGAAAAGTTAATGAATTAAACTTCAGCTAAATGCAGGTCTAATTGTTCATAGATTGGTATGCCATCTTTAAACTCTGGATAGTTTTCACCGAACGTTAATGGTCTTAGATAGTCAACACCTGCTTGTGTAATTCGGAACCCATCATCTGATATAAAGCCTTTGGGAAGTGTTTTCTCAGCATTTGCAATATCATTGAGGTCACCTTCTTCAATTTTCCATGCATAAGGTTTATTGCTTGTTCTTATGAGAACTGGCATTATCCCAGTTTTGCCATCCATAGCAAACTTAACAGCCTCTCTACCTAAAGCTATAGCCTGATCAATATCAGTTTTAGAAGCAAGGTGTCTTGCACTTCTTTGTAGGTAATCTGACACTGACCAATGATACTTATAGCCCAAGTTATCATGAATAAGACTAGCAATCTTTGGCGCTAATCCTCCAAGTTGTGCGTGTCCAAAAGAATCAACCTCATCCGATGCAGCATATAATCTCCCATCATTATCCTTTAGTCCTTCTGATGCAATAATCACTGAGTAGCCATATTTTTCAACATCGTTTTTCACTCCACTCAAAAACTTATCTTTATTAAATGCAACTTCTGGCAAGAGGATTTTATGAACATAGGTATTGTTATCATCATTGGCAAGTTCTCCAGCTGCAGCTATCCAGCCTGCATGCCTCCCCATTACTTCAAGAATAAACACTTTTGTGGAAGTTTTGCACATAGACTTAATATCTAAAGATGCCTCTTTTGCTGAAGTTGCTATGTATTTGGCTACTGACCCAAAACCTGGGCAATTGTCCGTAACTGCTAAATCATTATCAATTGTCTTAGGAACAGCAATAGCATTTAAGTCAAAATTAAAATTTTTTGCTGCTTGAGAAATTTTTAAACATGTGTCCGCTGAATCATTGCCACCATTATAAAAGAAGTACTTGATGTCATATTTTTTCAATTGTTCAAAAAGATTTGCATAGAATTTCTTATCATCTAAATTAGGAAGTTTATATCTGCAAGAACCAAACATGCCTGCAGGTGAATCTAACAAAAGCTCAAGAGGTTTTTTTGTTTTTTGCATATCATATAGCTCATTCTCCAAGAGCCCTACGATTCCATTTTTTGATGCAAAAACATTTATTTTTGAGGGATGTTTTTTTATTTCGCTAAATACTCCATATGCTGAAGAGTTAATTACAGAAGTAACACCGCCAGATTGTGCGTAGAATGCATTTTTCATAGCACATATCTTATACTTCATTGAAGGCAACTAAAAGATGAAAATATTTTTTCTTGGAATTTCTGGCACATTTATGGGCAATTTAGCTCAAATGGCATCCCACCTTGGGCATACTGTTATTGGTGTTGATGAAAAAGTATATCCTCCTATGTCGGATGAACTTAACAATGCAGGAATATCTTTTAAAGAAGGCTATACCGAAAAAAATTATCGGGATGCAGATTTGTATATTCTTGGAAACGTGATTTCAAAGGACAATCCTTTACTTAAAATGATAATGCTAAACGGAAAAAAAATTATGTCCGGTCCTTCATGGGCATATGAAAATCTTCTCAGACATAAAAAGGTAATCGCAGTATCAGGAACACATGGAAAAACAACGGTTTCAACAATGATTGCACATGTGCTCACAAAACTTAATGAAAATCCAGGATATTTAATTGCAGGAGTTCCAAAGCAATTAAAACAATCATGGAATATATCTGATTCTAAATATTTTGTGATAGAGGCTGATGAGTATGATACTAGTTGCTTTGACAAAGGTCCCAAATTTTTTCACTACAAACCTCACATTCTATTAATTAATAACATTGAATTTGATCATGCAGACATTTTTAAGAATCTTGAAGAAATTGAGTCTAAATTTATTACTTTGCTTAGATCATTAAATAAGAAAAGTATGGCTTTCATAAACAAAGATGGTGTTCGTAAGGAATTTTTACAGCAATGCAAAAACCTAGATAATATTGAGATCTTTAGCTCTGGTAAAAAAACAATAGACCTGGTAAATAAAGAATTGGCGTATAAAGCTTTAAGTAAATATTATTCTTCACAAAGTGTTTTCAAATGTCTTGAAAATTTTTCCGGTGTTAAAAGAAGGTATGATGTAATTTTTGAAAATGACAGTTTCAGATTGATAGATGATTTTGCCCACCACCCAACTGCAATAATGGAGACTCTTAAACAAGCAAGAGCAGAAAAATTAAACGTGATATTAATTATTGAGTTTGGTTCTAATACTATGCGAAAAGGTATACATGACACAAAACTCATAGAAATTATGAAAGAACAGACTTCATACACAATCAATGCTTCAAACGCTCAAATTAAGAAATTTTTTGAGGTCTCAAAAGAGCTTAATTTAAGCCTTGTAAAACAAATCACCTCAAAGTCCTCAGAAAAACAATTAATTTTGATGTGTGGCAACAGAAACTTTTCTGGATTTCAGAAGTCTATTCTTGATCATTTAATTTAATCTTATAATGCTTATAAATGCCAAAAAAAATTTCAGCAAATAAAATCAAAGATCTCTGCAATATTGCGTTAGATGATTTAAAGGCAGTAAATATTAATTCATTTGATGTCGAGAAAACATCATCATTTGCAAGCTATATACTTGTTGCAACTGGAACATCAAATAGACATGTTAAGTCTCTGGCTGAAAAAGTTGTTGATGACCTAAAAGATAACAAGGTTCAGATATTGGGAATAGAAGGTACTGAATCACAGGACTGGATTTTAATTGATTGTGGTGATGTGCTGGTGAATGTTATGAATGAAGAATCGAGAGAACATTATGACCTTGAATCAATTTGGGATAGAGCTAGCAGATGATCTCTGTAAAACTAATTTACATCCAAAATAACAAAAAAAAACAATTTAATGATTTTGAAGAAGATATTATTAGAAGGCTAAAAAAAAATATTAAATGTATATTAAAGCCCTTAAGTCACAAAAAAAAATTTTCTTCGTTAGAAGAATTAAAAAACTATGAAGGAAATCTCATATCGAAAGAACTTAGAAGCTCAAGCACTTCAATATTTTTTGATAAATCAGGGATTATGCTCACATCCGAAAAGTTTGCACAAGTGATATTTAATTCTTCAAGTCAATTAGATTTAGTAATAGGTGGCACTTATGGCTTAAGCGATCAAGTAAAACTAAAAGCAGATCGTATAATTTCTTTTTCAGATATGGAATTTGCACATGATCTATTCAGGCTTATATTACTAGAGCAGCTTTATAGGTCCCATTGCATTAACACCGGCCATCCTTACCATCAAAATGACAGTTAATAAAATAAATATACATAGAAAGAGAACAAATATACTGCTAATTTTCTTTTTTCTACTATTAGCTTTGGTTGCCGGAAGATTTTTTTACTTGCAAATACTTAAAGGGGATGAACTTAGAGACATTAGAGAAAATAATATCAATGCATTTGAATATATTTATCCAAAGAGAGGAAGAATATTATCAAGCGATGGATATGTTCTTGCAGAGGATAGAAAAACTTTCTCCTTAGCAATTGATTTAGAGCAAAAACCAAGTGAGGAATCAATTCGAATGCTAGCTGATTTATTTCCTGAATTAGTCAACTTTGACAAAACAAAAGATCTTGTTAGGAACTCAATAAATTCAAGAAAACCAGAAATAGTTATTGAAAAAATTGATCAAGCAAACCTTTCAAAATTTCTTGTAAGGAGCTCAGATTTTGAGGGTTTTTCAATTATAGAAGGGTATGAGAGAGAATACGATAAACACCCTGCATTTTTTCATGTTCTTGGGCATATGGGATATATAAATGATTTGGATACAGAGTATTTTCAACCAAGAATCGATTCTTTTGACCCAACAATCTGGAGAAAAGTGGGAAAATCAGGAATAGAAAGAGTTTATGAACAAGAGCTAAGAGGCTCACATGGAAAACGTTACTTTCAAAGAAATGCTCGAGGTACTAAAAAAGTTATTACAGGGGAAGATTCATTTCGTGAAGGAGATGAGTTAGTTATTTCAATAAATTATGAAGCACAAAAGCTAGCATATGATCTTATTGGTGACAGGAGGGGATCTGTTGTAGTAATTGATTTGAATGATTTTAGCATTCCAGTCGCTGTAAGTGCTCCATCAATTAGTGCAAATATGCTTAGAGATATAACCACATCACAATATCAAGATCTTTTAAATAATTCTGACAGACCATTATTCAATCGAGCATTCATGGGTTTATATCCTCCAGCATCAACAATAAAACCACTTTTAACAGTTTTTGCATTGAGCAATGGGTATACAAATTGGGAAGAAACAATCCTTGATGATGGGTTTTTTAGATTTGAGGAAGAGCAAAGAGTTTTCAATGCATGGAGAGAGGGTGGCCATGGATTGACTGATCTAGACAAAGCATTAGTAGAAAGCTCTAACCCCTTTTTTATGAATTTAGCGGTTCGTTACGAGAAAGTGAAGTTTATAGAATTTCTAGAATCTTCATCTTTTGGCTCAAAACTATGTGAAGATTGTTATCCACATCAGTTTAGTCCTTTGATTAATGATGAATGGAAACGGAAAAACTTTGGGAAAGACCTGTTCAAGGGTGATTTCATTAATTTGGGTGTAGGGCAGGGATATATGCTTACTACTCCATTACATCTTGCTCTTATTTCAGGCATTTTAGCCTCTAAAGGAACTTATCAACTGCCTCACTTATCAAAAAAAAATACTGAATTGTTAAGCATAGATGCTGATGTGACAGATCAAGATTGGGAAAAATTAAATAACTCATTAATAGATGTTGTTTATTCTCCCAATGGAACAGGCTACCGTATAAATGCTGGTGAGCTAGATTTAGCTGGAAAAAGTGGGACTGCTCAGGTAGTAGATATAGACTCAAAAGCAGAGTATGACGAGGTTCGAAAAAATGAGAATCTTAGAGACCATGCAATTTTTATAGGATATGCGCCATTTGATAATCCTAGATATTCGATAGCTGTAATTATAGAAAATGGTGAAAGTGGCGGTAGAGTTGCTGGCCCCATAGCACAAAAAGTCTTGGAGGAATTGCTTAATGATAATTAACCCTAGGCTTGCGTTAGTATTTCTTTCCCTAACTGGAATTATATTGATTGGCTCCCTAACAATATATTCTGTAACATCTATAGATATTTACTATTTTTTGCGTTTTTTAACAATAAATTTTTTTGCGGTAATATTGGTTACCTTCTTCTTTTATCAAATAAATCTAAACAGAATACTTTCTTTTGGTTGGTTAATGTTTCTAGGGAACATTTTGCTTGTTCTTAGTGTTGAAATAATTGGAAAAGAGGTAAATGGTGCACAAAGGTGGATTGATTTAGGATTTCTTAGCATCCAGCCCACTGAATTTATGAAAATAGCTTATCCTCTTTTCGCCATTCAATATCTTAGGTTTTACAATTTTCAGTTTAATTTATTTAGAGCTCTTTTTTTATTAGCCACATTATTCTTATCTGCCATACCAATTATTATTCAGCCAGATCTAGGTACAGGAATTGTTTACATTTTATGTGGTTTAATGCTTTTATTTATATGCGGATTAGATAAAAAGTATTTTTTTGGAATGGGCGCCGCAACAATTTTATTTTCTCCAATAATATATAATTTTGGACTAACAGATTATCAAAAAGGCAGGATCATTAGCTGGTTTTCATCCGACCAAACTCTGTCTGAGAAATGGAACATTTTGCAATCTGAAATAAGTATTGGTTCAGGAGGTTTGACTGGAGAGGGTTTTTTAAACAGCAAGCAAAATGAATTCAACTTTCTGCCGGAAGCTGATACAGATTTTATTTTTTCAATCTACGCAGAGCAGTTCGGATTTTTGGGAGTGAGTATTATTCTTTTCTTGCTTGCAATCTTCATTCTGTTAACAATTTTATTGATTATGTCTGAAAAAAGATTAACCGAAGATCTTTCTCCATATTTCCTTGGTACTTATTTCACATTAGTGATTGGCTTTAGTTTTCTATTAAATATTCTTATGGTCAGTGGTTTAATCCCTGTTGTAGGTTTGCCTTTGCCTTTTTTTACAAAGGGTGGCTCATCTCTGCTATGCTTTTCTATAATGCTTGGTTTAATTTTTTCATCACGAGGCTTTCTGAGATGATTAGAATATTTATTTTGATCATGATGTCGCTATCTATGACACCAAGTGTTTTGGAAAGAAACGATGTTATCGAATTTATTGATTTGGCAGTTGAAAAATCGAATTTGACTAGAGAAGAAGTTCTTAATTACCTTAAAGATGCACAACCATCGGAAAAAGCTGTCGAATTAAGGAGCAATCAACCTGAAGTAAAAGCAACTTGGGACAATTATCGTGAAAAAAGAGTAACAAATACTAGAATAAAAAACGGTGTTAAGTTTATTCGAGAGAATGAAGATATATTTAATCAGGTCGAGAATGATTATGGAGTTTCTAAATTTTATATTGCTGCAATAATTGGTCTCGAAACAAATTATGGTTCATATTTTGGATCTTTTAACCCACTAGATACAATTTTCACGAGAGCTTTTAATCCAAAAAGTAATTTTTGGCAAAATGAGCTAATTGAGCTGCTTGTATTGTCTAAAAGATATAATTTAAATCCAAAAGAAATGACAAGTTCATGGTCTGGTGCTATTGGACTTGGTCAATTTATTCCTTCAAGTTATAACGCTTATGGCGTTGACTATGATTATGATGGGTATGTTGATCTAATGAACTCTGAAATGGATGGAATAGCAAGTGTTGCTAATTATTTAAAGATCCATGGATGGAAATCGAATCAACCAGCTGTTGAAGAAGTTTCTTTTGGTAACAATTTTAGCGACTTAGATGATGCCGAAATAGATAAGCTTGAATTACCATTTAAAATTAATAATTTCAGAACCAAGGTTTCACTCAAGGAATTAAATGATGCAGGTTTTCTTGTATCATTAAATATTAGTGATGAATTAACACCATTACTTTTTTATGAAGAAGGTTATACAAAACTATTCATTGGGTTTGACAATTTTAGGGTAATAACTAAATATAATCGAAGTAGTAAATACGCATTGGCTGTTCATCAACTTGCGGAAGCTATATCAGAAAAATTTTATGAATAAATTATTAAATATTTTCTTAGCCATTTTAGCATTGCATACTTCAGCAGCGCCAAATCCACCAGATTTGGGAGTCGGTAGCTATATTCTTTATGAGGCAAATACAGGAAAAGTGCTAGTGAGTTACAATCCGAACGAGCCTGTTGAACCAGCAAGTCTAACAAAATTAATGACTAGTTATGTTATTGCTGATTACCTAGAAAAAGATTTTATTAGCATTGATGATGAGCCAAAAATCTCTGTTAAAGCGTGGAAAACTGAAGGATCTCGTATGTTTATTCGAGAAGGAACAAGAGTTAAAGTGTCTGAATTACTTAAGGGCATGGTAATTCAGTCTGGAAATGATGCAGCCGTTGCGTTGGCAGAGCATGCTGAAGGAAGTGAAGAAAATTTTGTTTATGTTATGAATGAATATGCCGAAGATCTTCAAATGCAGAATTCATCCTTCAATAATGCTTCTGGACTTCCTGATCCTTTAAACGTTACTTCAGCTTATGATTTGGCATTGCTTACTTCAGCGCTTATTAAAGATTTCCCCGAGCATTATCAGCTATATTCTGAAAAGAGCTATACATATAATGGCATATCTCAAAAGAATAGAAATAGGCTTTTATGGAGAGATGATATATTTGACGGTGGTAAAACTGGCTACACTTCCAAAGCAGGTTACTGTTTAGTAGGTTCTGCAATGAAAGGAGACATGAGGCTGGTTGCTGTTGTTTTAGGAAGCGAAGACAACAAGCGATTTAACGATGTCACAACTCTGATGACTTATGGATTTAGGCACTTTAATACAGTCAAGTTATTCACTGCAAATGAACCAATGAAAGAAGTTGGAATTATAGCTGGAGTTGCAGATACTGTTTCCGTTGGTGTGGCAGAGGATATCATCTTAACTTTGAGTAATGATGAAAGAGAGCTGATAAGGTATGAAGTTGAGACTGAAAAAAGAATTTTAGCTCCAGTCAATGCATTTGAAAAAGCTGGAACATTAAAAGTCTTGGATAGTGAAGACAATTTACTAGCTGAGGCAGATTTAATCTATCTAGAAAATGTTGAAGAGCTTGGCTTTTTTCAAAGATTATGGGCAATCTTTTGGGACTGGCTAGTTTCCCTCTTTAGCTAGAAAGAGCGTGAATTGCCTTTTTTGCAGCCAGCCATGGACTTCCATAGAGCACCCCTTTATTTTTTTTGTCTGACTCATCAAGTAAAACTATTATTTTTTTTAAACTTTTTCCACTCAATCTTTTATCAATTTTTTTATATAAGCTCGCTTGTTTATCCCATATTCCATAATGCTTTAAATTTCTTCTTCCCGATTTAATTATACGTAAGACATTGCAATCCCTCGTT
>MDTC01250315.1_pt1 | contig 12706 bp, 10 predicted proteins | sample 811181 | NCBI WGS metagenome assembly MDTC01 (sample SAMN05326644, study PRJNA326480) | marine metagenome | isolation source: seawater | place: Pacific Ocean: North | collected 2011 | reverse complement strand
TGAGCGATGGGCGACCCTCTTGCAAATTGAGCCCGGTCTTGGCGGACCTTGTTCGCCGTTGACTGTAGACACGTGGCTGGCGGCTTGTTCTGAGCGCCTCGGCATTGAGACGGGTGAAGATTATGCCTTGGTCGGTCAGAGCGATTTTGAAGTGCCGTCTATTCCTGACCATTATCGCGCGCGCTTGGATAAACTGTTTCCAACAACCCTGACACTGCCGGATGTAGCCTACCGCTTCGCCTATAATATTCCTGAGCGAACAGTGTTTATACATCAGACGGATGGCCGGAGGACCAGCCCGCCACCGCTTAATTGGCTGCCGCGCTTTGAGGGGCTTAAGCTCATTCTTGTGACCAAACGGGGTCAAGAAACATTGAGATCACGCTCCGGCCGTTGACGCAGCAGCCACCCAGTCTATGTAGGCCTTATGACTGCGAGACGAGTCGATACCAAGGCAGACGATCTCGGGGGTTTCATAGGGGTGCAGCTCTAGAATTCGAGCGATAATGTCTTTCGCTGGGGATGCACTCTTTATAATCAGGACAGTTTCAGTCTGGTTCTCGATTGTGCCCTCCCACTGGTAAATACTTGTGGCACCGGGCAACAGGTTCACACATGCGCTGAGGCGCTCTTGGACAAGGCTTGTCGCGAGTCGTCTTGCGGCCGATTCTGGGGCATTACAGAGGTACACGTTCATGGTTGGTCCTTACTGGGTTATGCAGGCGATGCCAGTTCGCTTGCCCTAAGCCAAGGTAACTGTGTACGTATGCAATCACATCGCGTATTGTCTCGGCGATGTTACCGAGGAGGATCGATGTCGACAATACTCGAACAAGCAGCCCTGCTTTTTTCTAATGATGGCTGGCCTATCCAGATGGCATCGGGTGATGTTCTTCAGACGGCCTATAAGGGCGATTCGGGCCAGTGGATGTGTCATACGTATTGCTGGAACGAAGAAGGGATGATCGCGTTCTACTCAATCTGCCCTGTGTCGATACCTGAGGGACAGCGTGGCCACTTAGCTGAGTTTGTTACCCGCGCCAACTACAACCTCGTCCTCGGTAATTTTGAGATGGATTTCGGGTCCGGCGAAATCAGATACAAGACGTCACTGGGCCTTGAGAATGCAAGTCTGACCGAGGACCTCTGGCGGCCCTTGGTGCTCTCTAATATCGCGATTATGGACCGCTATCTGCCAGGCATATTAGCGGTCGTAGGAGGCGGCAAATCGCCTGCACAAGCCATCGCGCATCTCGAATCAAATTAGATGGAGTGTTTAAGACAGTGAACCGCCGAATCGTTACACTCGTCCACATGGCTGGACTCATCATGCTTACTCAAGGATGTAGTATCAATGGGATGATGGGCGACACGATGAGTCGCTACGCTCAGGAGCATATGGTTCCATACTTACTCGCCTACGGTGATACAGAGGCAGCATGCGGCACAGGCGTTGCCATGGGCTCCTTTCTAAACTCTTTTGAACGTGTCACGACACCGCCACATAAAGCCGCAGTTCCCACACTTCTCAGTGCGGCTTTGTGTGCACAAGGTGCCGCATGGGAGGCGGAGCTTCAACGGCTTCGGCACATTTCGAATAAGAACGTTGCTGGAGCTGTCGATGCGAGGATAGTTGAGCAGCGACAGCATGAAGTTGCCGCGCGGAGACTGTACGAATCCTATACACGGACGGTCGCCGAGTTTGGCTCCCCAAAGGTCGGTTGTCCACAGCTGGACACTAAGTTTGACGAGCTTGTTTGGCTTCTGGGTATGCTCTCGGCCATTCAAGGCGTCCAACATGATCGGGGCGCAAATGGAGCGGTGGGCATTCCGCTAGACGCGCCCGTCCACGCGGCGCGTGGCACACAATGCTTGAATAATGAGGCATGGTGGGGCGTTCCAGACGCTATCAAGGCGGCCATCTGGGCGACCATTCCAGGCTCAGGGCCAGATGACGCAGATCCATGGAGCGTGCTAGATACTGCGGTTAAGATTGGGGACAAAAAGGGCGTTCGGCTTGCCCATGCGATCCGAATTCAGACCGCCGACGCAGGCGGGCACAAGGACAAGGTAGTGGAGGCATTGAAGGCTATGGCGGAAAGCCTCGAACGGGTTGCACCGTCGGCGCGTTGGCTGACCTTTGATCGAATTGCATTCGTGCAAGCACGTGTTGTCTCCGACCGGATTTGGACCAAGGCCACCGGGTCAAGGACGCCGTATGGCGAATTTGGGGTGCTGCCGGCAGACGAAATCGGCGAGCCTGAAGCAGATGATGACCTACTTGAAGGTTTGTAAGCTAGGAACTATAGAGATGGCCCATAATGAGTAGGGCATTCGGAGGTTTTGAAAAATGAGTAAGTTGTATTTCAGTTTGATTCTCGCAGCAGGGTTTGCCTTTAGTGGAACAGCGTTTGCGTCCGGGAAAAAGTCCCTTTGCATATATGATCCGGTTGGTGTCCACGGCGACATTTTTAATATGATGAAGCAGTATCAGCTCGGCGCGCTGTCGTTGGGAGTCGAGTTTGAACTTAAGCCTTATACCAACGAAAAAACAGCGGCGGCTGACTTCAAGGCTGGCCAGTGCCAGGCGGCGCTAATTACCGGTACTCGAGCCCGGACAATGCACAAGTTCGCCGGCACAATTGAGGCGATGGGCGCTTTGCCGGAATATGCGCAGCTAGAAACAATTGTCGGTGCGCTATCGAGACCGGGAGCCGCCAAATATATGAAGAGTGGCGCTTATGAGTCGGCGGGCATGTTTCCAGCCGGTGCCGTGTACTTGTACGTTCGGGATAAATCCATTAACTCAGTCGAGAGGTTGGCGGGCAAGCGTTTGGCCACTTTGGCCTTTGATGAGGCCGCGAAAACAATGGTTCGGAAAGTCGGTGCGTCGATGATTGCGGCTGATGTATCCACGTTTGCGTCCATGTTTAATAATGGCAATGTGGATGCGTGCTATGCGCCTGCTTTCGCTTACAAAGCTCTCGAATTGTACAAAGGGATTGGCGATTCCGGTGGCGTGATCCGCTACCCACTTGCACAAATGACCATGCAGTTACTGATCCGCTCGGCGGACTTTCCCGGCGGGTTTCCACAGAAGTCACGTGCGCTGGCTGCAAAGAGCTTTAGCAAAAGCCTGAAGGTGAGTAAGCAGGCAGAGCAGGCCATACCAGGAACCCACTGGGTAGAGATTCCGGATGGGGATAAGAAGAAGTACGATTCGATGTTCAAAAATGTTCGAGTCGAGCTCCGCGATGGATCAAAGGTCTACGACGGAACGGCGCTCAAATTGATGAAAAAGGTGCGTTGCAAGTCCGATGCAAGCCGTGCGGAGTGCATTCCTGGAGATCGAGAGTAGAGCTTGAGTCAGTCCGGTGAAAATAGGGAGCAGACGCTCGTCTTAGGATTAAACGGTATTGCCGTGGGCCTCCTTCTCGCGACACTGACCTATGGAAGCGCCGAGATGCTGCAATCTCAGCTGCTTCGGTGGGGGGAATCGTTTTTCCCTGGATATCACGAGCTTCGGTCGGACATTGAGGAGCCGTCCTGTAATCTGGCCGCCTTAGAGCGCGACATGGCCGCCTTAGGGCAATCGGTTGCGCCGAAGAATCCCGTTGGGGACGAACTGGACGCTCTGCTACTGGGGGGCGACGAAAAAAGCACCGTTGACGCTGAGCTTGATGATCTGCTCGCCGATGGCTCTGAGAAGCCGGCTGCCAAACCAAAAGGGGATGAGTTAGACGCCCTCTTAGATGAGCCGCAGGCTGAGTCCAAAAAAGGCGGCGATGATGAGCTGGATGCCCTTTTAGGGGACGGCGACGCCCAGCCAAAAAGCGCTAAGGATGGCCTAGCTGCGCGTCGGAGCGCATACGAAAAGGCCATCATTAACTGCACCAAGTCTCAGGCTACCTATAGGTCGATTGTGGACCGGACAACGGTCGCCGTAAAGGCGTATCGGACTGTGGAAGGTGGGCTGGCGGCGGCGCTGAAGTTTGGCGTCGGCCAAATTAAGCATATCCTTATCCTGATGATTATGATCTGTGGACTGGTCACCACCATAAGACGCCATCATATCTCGCTCCGACCCATTTCGTCGCAGATAGACATAAGGGTATCGGAAACGGCTCAACTACTCGTCAACTTAACACTTGCCTATTCTGCCTATGTCTATCGTGGCCAACAGCTTTCAGAAGGGTCAGGGATTTGGAATCTACCCAGCCTTTGGTTGCTGGGGTTCGCAGCTCTCGCCATAGCTAATTTTTCAAATTTGCTTGGCTCGAGAGACACGGTGTCTGGCTCTGGAAGCATTGCGAAAGCGTTATTGACCATCCCGTTGTACACAACGATGGGGCTCGTCGCCGCGCTTTATTTCCTCGTGTTTGGCGAAGCCCGACACGAGGCAGGCCTGCTGATTTCGGTCTCTCAATTAACTGAATATCCCTTACTGTATCTTCAAGTGGGGCTGTATGTTTGGGTTGGCATGCTCTTGAAGCGAACCCAGCTGGCCTCAATGTGTTTTGACGCGTTAAGGCCCTGGAGATTACCTCCCGAGTTGCTTGCCTTCGTTGCGGTTGTTGGTGCGGCGCTTCCGACAGCATACAGTGGAGCGTCCGGTATTTTTGTTATCGCAGCAGGCGCTATCATTTACGAAGAGTTGCGCAAGGCTGGCGCAAGAAACCAGCTGGCCTTGGCTGCGACGGCAATGTCCGGCAGCATGGGTGTGGTATTGCGACCCTGCTTGCTCGTGGTCGTGGTGGCCTCTGTCAATAAGGAAGTCACCACGGGGCCGCTTTATGATTGGGGCTTTAAGGTATTCCTACTCACAGCGTTTTTGTTCCTGTTGGCTGCAATTATCGGGAGACGAGAAAAGTGGTCATTTGCGCCAGCAAACGAAGCTGTCCCCGGTATGATGTCCGCCCTTCGAGCGTTGGGCGGTTATTTTTTCGTCTTTCTCGGGCTGCTATTGTTCTATGGGCTTGTGCTTGACAAATACCTAGATGAGACGGCAGCACCGATGATCTTGCCTGTCTTGATGATCGGGCTGCTCCTTCATGATCAATTTCGGGGCCGCCTCAAGGAGACAAAAGCGGGCGAGCAGCCCTTTCGCCTGAGGAAGGCTATGGCGAGCGCCACATCCGAGACGAGTACACATATTGGCGCCCTGCTTCTTTTGATGGGTCTTTCCCTCTGTGTAGGCGCTGTGATCGAGCGTTCGGATGTGATGACGCAGGTGCCACAGGATTTTGGTTCAATCTGGCTGACCATGAGTGTGCTGGTTTTTGTTCTGGTTCTCATTGGTATGACGATGGATCCCTATGGCGCCGTCATTTTGGTTTCGGCCACGCTGGCAGGCATTGCAGCAAACGCTGGTATTCACCCGGTTCATTTTTGGATGGTTGTATTGGTCGCCTTTGAATTAGGCTATCTGACGCCTCCTGTCGCGCTTAACCATTTGCTTACGCGCCAAGTGGTTGGAGATTCAGCCGCGGACCCGGATGTTCCAGAGGGGGCTGGTTTCTGGTTGCGGCACGAGCGAATCTTACTGCCGGTAACCGTCATGGCGACTGCTTTACTCTTGGTTGCATTCATCCCTTTGACCAGCATGGCCCAGAGCGTTTGGTCTTGGTTTAACTAGGTTTAAGATTGGGATGTGTACGATAGGCTTCGACTCAGGAACCATCACTGTCTCTGCATGTGAGCAGCTTGGGCCAGTCCCTGATTATCTTCTATGGGATAACCGAACCGGAGCGTTTCGGATGCGGGCCTGCGACTATGCCAAGTTGGTCATGACACATGTCCGCAGGAATTTGGCCTACACAGACCTCGCGCGCGAATACGAGACCTTAGGTACTGGATTGGCTGTAAAACGCTCGCCTCGCGACTACCAGCAAGAAGCGGTCGACGCCTGGGCGGCTAACCGCTTTCAAGGTATGGTTGTGTTGCCGACGGGTTCCGGGAAAACACAGGTCGCTCTTATGGCGATCGACCGGACTCGGCGGTCAACTTTGGTCGTGGTCCCAACGCTCGACCTCGTTAGGCAGTGGCACCAACAATTAGAGCATGCGTTCCGGGTGCCCGTTGGACGGATTGGGGGTGGGCTCCACGAGCGGCTTCCAATTACGGTCACGACTTACGATTCTGCATATATTCATATGGAGAATATGGGCAACAAGTTTGGTTTGGTCATCTTTGATGAGTGCCATCACCTCCCGAGTCAAGGCTACCGTTTGGCTGCGGAAAGCTGCTTAGCCCCGTTTCGGCTGGGGTTAACAGCGACGCCAGAGCGTGCTGATCAAGGTGACATCCACTATGCCGAGCTCATAGGGCCTACGGTTTATCGCAAGGAGATTAGCGAACTGGCCGGAGAGTTTTTGTCTGATTACGAAACGCACCAGGTGCACGTTGATCTAGAGCCTAAAGAGCGTCTTTCATATGAAGAGAATCGTGCCGTTTACAGGGGGTTCATTCGCGAACAGGGGATTCGCATGTCCAGCCCTGGGGGGTGGCAAGACTTCATCATGCGGGCCGCGCGAAGTGAGGGCGGTCGGCTCGCGATGAAGGCGTATCAGGAACAGAAGCGCCTTGCCTATGCAGCGCCATCTAAGCTCAGGTATTTAGAGCATCTTCTGGCAATTCATCGCAATCAACAAACACTTGTTTTTACCCAGGACAACTCAACCGCATACACGATTTCTAGGCGATTCTTGGTGCCTGTCATTACCCATCAAACGAAACTCAAAGAGCGGACGGAAATTCTCGGCGGGTTCTCTGGCGGTAAATACAGTGTAGTCGCGACCTCGAAAGTTTTGAATGAAGGGGTTGATGTACCCAATGCGGCCGTTGCCATCATTTTGTCTGGAAGCGGTTCGATTCGGGAACATGTGCAACGTCTTGGTCGGATTTTACGTCCGGGCGAAGGGAAGAAGGCTGTGCTTTACGAACTGATTTCTGCCGACACCGTTGAGCAATACACCAGCCAGCGAAGACGTGAACACAATGCTTACCGTTGACCATGCTCGCGTCAAGATAGAGGGCGACACTCTCAAAGTCAGACCCTTAGGCCCGAGGACGCGCCCGCTTGCTCTAAAGCTTGCTGAGCAATACGACGGTGTAATGAGGGCCGGACATGGGCAGAGCAGGGGCCGGATTGCGCGTGAGCTTGATAGCGTTCCTTGCGGTCCTCGGCAGCAACGGTTGGCAAATGGTCTCCGTAAGCTTGTTTCAGATAGGGCCGAATTTGAACGGCCGGCGGACTCACTCGCGTTGGATATTAGAGAGGCGCTTTTCGCAGAGTCGGTGCGGGCAAGGCGCTCTGATACATGGAATCGTGACCAGATCATTGCTGTGGTAGCCAAGAGGTTTGAGTTGTCCACCGATGAGTTGGACAGTGCGATGTATTCCGACTTAAAGAGCGAGCATAGATTATTGGCCTATCGGGCCATCGAGCCGGACGTCCTATTAGATGACTACATTTTTGCCCAGTATGAAGCCTGCCTACTTAAGGCCCGTAGTCTAACGGCGGACGTTGAGTTTTCGACATCGGATCAAGCCAAGGTGTTCTTTCGCAAATTAAAGTTCTTTCGATTACTCACAGAGATTAAATGGCTTGAATCACACCGGTATCGTTTGGCCATTAGTGGTCCTCACGCCTTATTTCGGTCCAGTACCAAATACGGCCTACAGCTCGCGCTCGCCTTTAGGCATCTTAGTCATGCCGAGGACTTCAACATTGCGGCTTGCCTTGAGTGGGGCAAACTGAAGAAGGCCTTGACCATGGAGATCGAGCCTGCGGACTTGCCCACAGTAAGAGCCGGCTTTAACTCGGTACGCGATGATGTTGATGCTGCTATCAGTCGACTCCGAAAGCAGTCTGACGCCTGGTCCGTATCCGCGGCCAAAAAACTCATCCATTTACCTGGTCATGACGTATGTGTCCCCGATATTTTGATGCGACATAGACCAAGCGGACAAAAGGTTTATGTTGAGGTCATGGGCTTCTGGAGTCGTGAAGCGATCTTTCGTCGAGTCGAATTGCTAAAGGGTTTAGACAAGCCGCTGGTCATTCTTGCAGCGAGTGAGCGTCTCAGGGTGTCCGAAATGATCGGCGACGCTCTCACGAGTTCTAGGCTTTACGTGTACAAGGGCGTTGTTAACGCAAAACGTTTAATTGGTCTTGCGAACGAACTCATTGAGCCTTGAGTTTTCAAAGTATTTAGCTCAGCATTCGGAAGGACGGCGTCGGTGTATATCGGACATCATGATGGAGCCGGCGCACGCCACATTTAAGGATTCAGCGCCACCTGTCATCGGTATGCAGACCAGTGAGTCAAGTGTCTTGCGGACCTGTTTAGAGAGGCCGTCGGTCTCATTGCCTAGTACCCAGACGCAGTCCGTCTCCATAAGGACTTTATCAGCTGGCACGCCATGCATGTCGACACCGATAATCTGGAATCCGTCGAGCTTTAACTGCAAAACAGCCTCAGCGGCCGTCTCCGTTTTGAGTATCGGGGCTGAGAGCGCTGTGCCGGCTGAAGCCTTTACAATTAAGGGGGAGATTTGGGGGCAGCCTTTTCTGGGCAGAATGAGCCCATCAATACCGAAAGCGCGGGCACTTCGAATAAGAAGGCCTACATTCGCCGGTGTGTCGACACCGTCCAGTAGGACTAGATGCAAGGGGCGATTACGCTCTCGCTTTTGGATCCAGGCACCCAAGGCCTGCATACCCTTGGCGACGACATCTAGGGCGACCCCCTGATCTTGTTTTGAATTTCTCGAAATTCTGTTGACGTACTTGGTGCTACAGCGCTCGATTACAACCTGTCTGCTATCAGCTTCCTTTATGATGGCTTTGATGGCGTTACCATGACAGTTAGCTGCAATCAGCAGCCGTCCAAAAACGAGAGATTCATCGCGAAGAGCCTCGAGCACTGGCTTGCGTCCATACAACGTAATAAAGCGGTCCCTTGGGTGGACAGCCGGCTGCTCACTCATCATAGGCCTTCAAGGCGAGAAGTTGTTCGGCAAGATGCAGTGCATCAACTGGCCAGCAGCCGGATGGACGCTTAGGTGCGTGTTCGGTCGACACGTATGGCCTGCTCGTCAGTATCGAGGTTCGCCAGTGGGAGGGAATGGCTTCCAGCCCGGCTGTGGCTCCGATGAGACCCCCACAGATTGCAGCATTTGTATCAACATCGCCACCCGACGCAATCGTCTCTGAAAGAGCGGCTTCATATTCGTGCCCGTTCGCAAGATGATATAAAGCATTATGGAATGCCGTTATCACCCAGCCCGAATGTTTATTAAAATCAGTTGGAGGCCCATCTTTAGCCTTGGAGAAGCAGGTGATGACACTGGCTGAAGCATCACTACTTTTCCATCGGTCAACACCATAGGCAAACAAGTCCCGACTCGTAAGCTCGGTTTCAATGGCCTGTCTTATCAGATCAACATAGATGCGATTTATAGCAATACAGACTGGATGCGGATGGGTGAGCGCACCATCGTTCGCCGCCAGATAGGTGGACCGCTCAGGGGCTGCGCCGACCCCATACAGCGCAAGTGGGACAGCTCGCATCAGTGCTCCGTTGGATTGACTCTCACTATCTGCGTTAGTCATCATCAGCACAGCGCTGTTATTTTGGCCCATTTGCCCCGTGGCTTGGAGGATTGTCTTGCCTGCATTGGGAGGCCTGGTTTTGACCCAGTCAGTATAAGCTTTGGAGACACCATCGGCGCGATAGTGACCGCTCATCAAGATCTCTCTAGCCAGACAGAGTGTCATTTCGCCATCGTCCGATATGAACAGGGGGGGCACAATCTTTGCCAAGCTAGACGAGGCCAACTCGGGGCGCTGACGAGCGTCTTCGACGGCTGTGCCAAGCGCATCTCCGATCAGGTGCCCAACTAGCGCGCCCTGACCACGAGACAAACGTACGCTCGACCGCTCGAGCAGAGTCTGGTTTGGTTCGATAAGACCTGTAGGCTCAGAGACCGTTTTTTTCAGTCTGCTCCAGTTTGACCGAAGTAGATTTGGCAAATCATCGGCGCTGCAGCCGAAGCAGGCTTTGAAACGTTGGCTTTGCGAACCAGAGTAGCGGATCGTCTGGCCTGTGTCGTCAAACAGGTCTAAGCCCGCGCCCCTGAGTAGTGCATGCCCACCTACGCAATCAAAGTCCCTGGGTCCATGAAGTGAGATGCCGGCCGACGCATCGCCAGCCGCGACTGCGGCCAGGCGATAGGCAATCCCGGGCAAGCCTCGATATCGGTACGGTGCAATTTCTTCAGTGTATATGTCAGCACGTCGGTCAGCATGCTTAGAGACCAGGACCACCTCAGGCGAGCCGGTTTGACGATCTTCAATTGGTTCACCATTCCTTGTCACGGGTCCGCAGCCCTCTGCCCATGCGATCAAATCGCCACCGTCGTTTGGGTAGGCGTAAGCGTAAACGACGCCCAAGATGGGTACGCCGTCTCTGATTACGCCGATGGATACGCTCGCACCTCGCCATCCCTGATGGGCAGCAGTCGTTCCGTCATGGGGGTCGATTAGCCAAACGGAGTTAGATCCTTCGTCGGGTGGCCGATTATGTTCCGGCCGCTCCTCAAGGCGGATTCCCGTGAGTGGAAACTGTGCCCGGATGCGGTCATAGATCATGTCTTCGACGCGGACATCCGCGACCGGGAGTCCGTCTTGGTAACGAACTGCGCCGATGTCGTAGAACGCAGTGCGCAGAATCGTCCCTGCATCTCTCGCGCATTCAATCGCAACGGCCAACATGTCTTTGAGCTCATATCCCACGAGCGGGACAATACCGAAAGGTGAGTGGGGAAACCAGGGAAACGGTGGCAAGCGGGCGCGATAAAAAATGACGAATTTTTGAAGAACTGAGTGTTGGCTCCGTCCGAGCCTTCGTTCAGGCCAATTTTGGCCGTCTTTTCATAAGGAGTCCGTTATGAGTCGATTGCAATCAGTCTTTGTGTGCAGCGCATTGGTCCTCGGCTGCACTATAAACGCAAACGCAGACAATAATTTTATTTTTGAGTTGACTGGTGGGATGGCGAGTGATGTTGGAATCAGGGCCCCCGTTGAGTCTGGTGCAGCTGGGTCTGCAACTTTTGGTATCGGCGGGACAATCCCTGGCCAAACGCCGGCCTATTACCTCATTGGACGGATAGGGCAAAGCCAATTTAGCTTTAATAGCGCCCCTGGCGCTGGCGGAGACTTTGTCTATAAGCGCCAGCAAGAGTGGTCTCTTGGAGGTCGAGTCTATCTTCCCATTACCGATCGAGTAAGGGCCCTCGCCCAGGTGGCAGTTGGCCAAACCTTTGATGATTCGTTTGTTGCGTCGACCGGGTCGAGCGTTGGGCTTGCCAGCAACTCTCTGTCTGTATTTGGGCAGACAGGTGTCCAGGCGCGAGTTACGGATACCTTTTCATTAGGGATGGCCGTGGACTTAGCCTTTTATCCTGAGAGGAGCAATAATCAGTTGGCGGCTCGTGATGCCTATGTGGGCACCGATAGCCAATTTGGTCGACTACAGATTGGGGCAACGGGGACTTTCCACTTCTAGTACTTGTCTCGACTGGAAGATTGGGCGTCTTCAGGCTTGCTTGAAGACGCCTTTTGCATGCGCTTTAGATTTAGCCTTTGACAACACCTCAGGCGTTGAGTTTTGCTCGCTTTATATGGGGCGATTTGAAGGCAGTGATGGACGTATATCGAAAATGGTTAGCTGAATTACGGGGTCTGATCCGTGAGACGCAGCCAGAAAATGCCCATGCACTGAGTCTTTCCGGCTGTCTTTTAGTGGACATCCGCACAAAAGACGAGCGTCTCGGAGGGGCGCCTGCGGGCTGCTTAAGCATGCCTCGAAGTCGCTTAGAAGGGCTTTTGGCCAGCAAAGTGGCGGGCCCCGAGGAGACTGTGATTTTAATTTGCCAATCAGGCGTCCGGTCTTTAATTGCCGCACGAAACCTTCAGGACATGGGCTTTACGGACGTTCGTTCCGTAAGTGGTGGATTTGAACAATGGGTGTCGACTGGCCTGCCCGTAGAGGTCCCCGAAGACGAAATTTGTGAAGTTCGTTATGCCAGGCACTTGTCGATGCCCAAAGTCGGGGTCTTGGGACAGGGTTTGATTTCACAGGCCAAGGTGCTTGTTGTGGGCGCTGGCGGCCTTGGTTCGCCTGCAAGCCTTTATTTGGCTGCAGCAGGCGTCGGCCAGCTCGGCCTTGTCGATGGAGACAAAGTTGAGCTTTCAAATTTGCAGCGGCAGATTCTTCATAGCACAGAAACCCTTGGCTGGCCCAAAGTGGCCTCAGCCGGGCAGTCACTCCGGCGTCTAAATGGTGACATTAACGTGGTCACTTATTTTGAACGTGTCAACGCTTCAAATGTTGTTGGCTTGGTGGCTGAATACGACATCATACTAGATGGAACGGACAACTATGACGTCAGGCGATTACTGAGCGATGCGTGCGTCGCCGCGGAAAAGACCTATATCTATGGCTCAGTCTATCAGTTCGAGGGGCAAGTGGGTGTTTTTGGCAATCGTGCGTCAGAAGGGGGCGCTTGCTTCACCTGCTTTCAGCCCGTCAAGCCATCAGCTGCGGCAAGCCCGAACTGTTCTGAAGCCGGCGTTTTAGGCGTACTGCCTGGCTTAATAGGCTGCATGCAAGCTTTGGAGACCTTAAAGGTGATTATCGGT
>MDTC01040943.1_pt1 | contig 12706 bp, 27 predicted proteins | sample 811181 | NCBI WGS metagenome assembly MDTC01 (sample SAMN05326644, study PRJNA326480) | marine metagenome | isolation source: seawater | place: Pacific Ocean: North | collected 2011 | reverse complement strand
ACAACCAGATATTAATATAAAACTACAAGACCCAATAGCAAAATAATATGGAAAGTAAAAACCCCCCTCATTATCAGAAATCAATACAAACCTGTGATGCCATTATGAGTCAAATGACTCCAGAAGAAAACATAGGTTTTTTAAGAGGGTCTGCAATGAAGTATCTAAGTAGATTTGGTGCTAAGGGGGGTCAGTCTTTGGACAAAGCTATTATGGATTTAGAAAAATGCAATTGGTTTAATGAAAAATTAATTAATTATCTAAAAACATTCAAGACAGAGGGTGCTGACTTAAAAGATACACCAGCAAATGTAACAAATTTATTTAAGGATAATAAATAATGAAAAATGGTAATGGTAAAAGTAATGGTAATGGTCATGTATATCTAAGCCAAATAAAATTAGATGTACTGAATTTTATTAAAAATTTTATAGAAAATTATAGTTATGCACCAACCTATAAAGAGATTGGTACAAAATTTAATTTTAGTAGAGCAAGAGCTGGTGCTTTGATTGCTGAGTTTTATAAATTAGGTTTTATTGGCAAAGGCAACCAAGCTCATAGAAATATAGAACTGAACAAAGATCAATTAAAAATTATTTCTAAATTAAAAGTAAATAAAACATATTCAACTATGGATTTTAGAAGATGATCAGAGTTATTAAGGAAAGTTTTTATGAAGCAAATTTCAGAGTTGATGAAGAATTTGACAATGCAGAAATAGCTGCAAAATCAAATAGTCCTAGTGATAACGCTAGGGTTACAGTTCTTGGTCTAAAATTAGATAGCTCAAGAATTAAACTTAACAAAGGAACAACTAAAGATGGCAAAAAGTAATAGTCTATTAAGAAGATATGACAGACTAGATAAGCTGCATAGTGAGATTATGCAAAAGCCTAAAACTAATAATAGGCAATGTGTTAATTCTCTAAAAGCTTTTAAAAAGTATGTCAAAATTTATAGACAAATTGTTTGCGTTGAAAATGAAGATTCTAAATTCATTAATGCACAAACTTAATTACTAACTAACTTAAAAGTTGCAATAAACTGTAGGCCTAGAGTCTGCATAAAAAAAAGGAGAGAAAGATGGCACTGAGTAAATCAAAAACAGATTATGAAGTTGAGATTGCAAAAGCTGTAGGAAAAAAAATAAAGCATTGTAGATTAAATCATTTTGCTTATGTTAAAGAAATTGTTGATGGAGAATTTAAAGGAACTTATAAACCAGTAAAAAAATTAGTTACACAATCAAGATTAGCAAGATGTTTAGGTGTAACGTTCCAACAAATCCAAAAATATGAAAAAGGTGGTAATGGTTGTAGCTTACCTAAATTATTAATCATTGCAGCTTTTTTTCGAAAACCAATTACTTATTTTCTTGAAGATATAAATTTGACAGAATTATTAGGGCAAGACACTTCTCCAAATAATAACCCAATAGCTCCCTCTAATAATGAGTTTGGGATCAATACAAAAAGTAAGTGTCATTAAATGTGAAACTATAGGAGCTATATGCTCTTATATTATTTGTTGTGTAATGGGGGAGAGAAATCTCCCCCTTTTTTTTATGTATTTTGTTATATGGAAACCTAAAGATAAATTTACTAGCTTTAGTAACACTTTGTTTGCTTTAGAAAATGAAGCAAAAGAATTTGCAAAAAAAAGTATCAAAAGAAAAATTAAATGGGATGTAGTTCCTTATAATAAAGAGAACTTTGATAAGTATTGGTTTAAATGATTAATGTTCTCCATTTTTTAATGCTGCTTTTATTTCATCATAAGTTTTTGGTGAATAAGTAATAGTTGCAGTTTTTCTTTTTTTATTACTTGTATTAAATTTTTTTGGAAAATTTTTAGAAATTTTTTCTAATGTTTTACAATCTAAACATTCACCATCAACCAACTCTATATCATCATGTGTGCAAGTTCTAACAAATTTACTCATTTTCTTTCCCTATTAATTATTAATTAAATAATAACTTAATAACACTAATTCTATAATAATAATAGCTTCAATCATTTATTCCAATTATAATGTTTGTTTTGATAATCAATGTTCTGTACTTCATCACCATTAGATTGAAATGGTTTGATGTAAGTGTCCTGGACAAAGTTTATATCCTTATCACCTAAAGCTCTGGCTAAGTCTAAAGCATTGCTGTATTTCTTAGTGTATGCCCAGTAAGTAGCTGTATAATGCCTAAAAAAGTACGACTTCCTATCTATGGGCAGTTGTACCCTATTCTTAGCTAATGCCCTCTCTAAGTGGCTTATAATCGCTTCTATACATACATATTTAGCCTTGCTATTAAGAAATAAGCTATTTTGTTTGTTAGGCAAAGAATTAACATATTCAGTAAGTTTATCTTTTAACCCACTAGAAATGACCATAGTTCTGACACCATTAACAGTTTTTGTGCCACCTAATTTTTTCTTTGCTTTGACTGCTTTGTCAAACTTAATCATAGGTATATTACTCTTAAATAATAAACTCTTTCTATCTAAAGCTCTGACTTCACTGGGTCTAGCAGCAGTTTCAAGCATAACCATACACATAATTTTTATCATTGGATTACTTATATCACTAACAATGTTAGCAACCTTATCTAACGACCAATCATCAAAATCTATAGGTTTAGCTACTTTTTTAGATGTAACTATAGTTTTAAGATAATCTTTATCTTTGCACACATTTTTAGATAATTTATTTATATCAACCTGGTGCTGTATAATAAGACTAAGTGTATTAAAGATTTTTCTAGCAGTATCAGAGTTGATCTGATTGTTTACAATTTTATTTTTTAAAAAATCAATAAAATTAAAAATCTTATCTTTATCTATAAGTCTAATATCAGTGTTACCAAAGTGAGGCAGAATGTGATTAAGATAGAAGCTACTATAACCATCTATAGCAGACGTACCTATTTTGCTTTCAGCTCTTTTGTAATCTTGATGTTTCATAAAACTAAGATTAGCCTCACTGAGAAAAATTTGTGATGATGATGTTTTAAATATTCCAACATCATTTAATTTTTCTTTAGCTAAAGCTTCAACAACTGATTTGCTTTTATTAGATATAAATTTAACTTTACCATCTAAGCCAAAGTAAGAATATCTATAGATCCTCTTACCATTTTTTGTAATTGGTTTTATTTGTAGTTCCATTACTTTAACTCCAATCTTAATTGTTTAAATTTATTTTTTTTAGAAATTATAGAATTAGCTAGACTTCTATAATAAATGTAAATTCCTGGATTATCTTCTTCAATAAGATGATTGACAATACCCCATGAACCAAAATCTGAACCATGAGTTTGTTTACCACCACCCATAGATTTCGGAATTTTAGTGAAAGCATTTTGTTTAAATAAATTTACTTTTACAAAAGCTTTTCTAGGATAAGAATATTTAGAACCTCTAAACATAATTTCTTTAGCAGCTTTAAACAATAATCCTTGCTTTGATAAAAAGCTTGGATAGTAGAACCATTTATTTTTCATTTTCTCTCTCCTTTTATAAGTTATAACTATGTTATACTATACCTATAACAATGTTGCAAGAAATCAATTGGTGTTATTTTCCTTATTTCCCAATCATTTTGTTCTGGGTATTTAAAAAGTATAGGCAGCTTGGGTATAGAATAGGTATAGATTGAACCGATTCTTGCTATATTTTGGGCATAAAAAAAAGGCCGAAAAGAATCTTGCGATTCAATTCGGCTATATATATAAGCTTTTTCAGTCTGCCCTTGTAGCTCAGCTGGTAGAGCAATTGATTTGTAATCACTAACAACAATAAAATTACTCTTATTATTATTAGCAAAACTGCTACTTGGTATGTTATTGGTATAGATCACAATTGTTGTTTTTTATCTTTCTCTAGAATCAATACTATAACATGACAAATTCAAAGTCCAATTATACCTATACCAATTGATTCTATACCCACCCTTACCCACTAGCTAAAGCTAGAACTATACCTACTCAAAAAGCAGGTATTCCTATTCGGTAATTATTTATCTTCTTCTAATAATTTTTCTAAACCAATTACTGATGTCATTGAGCCAGGCAATGTTTTTTTCAAGAACTTTAATTCTGCTTCACTTACAGCTGCACCACTTAATTGTTTAATTTTTTTATTCATTTTTTCTTTCTCTTCATCTGACATATTCATAGATTTAAAGTTTTTCTTTAAAAAATCTGCCATTTTATTCTCCTTATACGATTGTTTTTACATTTATTGGTTTACCACCAGAGTTGCCTCTGCGTTGTGCTTTCCTCTTTCTTGATACTGCACTTTTAATTTGTGCAGCTGACATACTCCTGGCTTTTGCAAGTGGAACACATTTTGGGTATTTACGTTTGGCATCTGCCTTTTGTTTAGATCTTCCACATTTTGCAAACGATCCATCTTTTTTCTTTGATCCAATGTCCACCCAGTTTTGTTTGAACCATTTATTTAATCCACCTGATCTAGCCATTATGTAGTCCTATATCCACCACCTCTTTTTTTATAAGTTCTTACTAACCATGCGTTAGCATAAGCTGAGGGATAAACTTTAAATTTTCTTTTTGCTTCACTCTTAACCTTTGAGTATAATTTTTTGTTTGTTGGTACGTTAGCCATGTTGTTCCTTTTTTAGTTCATAATCTATTTGTTGTGTAATTGTGTTTAAGGTTTTTTCTCTTAAATCATCATCCTTTTTCATACACTCATAATGTGCATGACCTTTAGGATAGAAACTTACAAATGAGTCTGTATTTACAATAGAGCTTGAACAATACTTACATTTACCAACATCAACTATGATGTTAGTTTTTTTCCATACTTTTTTAAACATTTAACAATCCCACTTTCTAAGTGCCTTGTTAATTCTACTATTAGGATCTCTTGCTACTTTCTTTGATGTAAGTTTTTTTTTCATGCCTAGCATACGCAAACAGAAAGCTTTACGTCTTTTAGATGTTTTTGATTTAGTGGGTGCTTTAAGATTACCACCAGTAGCTCTATTATATGATGCTCTGCCTTTTGCATTAAGACCACCAGATTTAGATTTACCAGCTTTTGTTTGCCATAAAGGAGTCGCCATTATGCTTTTACCTTTGGTTTATCTGGTGAAACTGTTTGTAGCTCAGTACACATAAATTTTACAAAGATTTTATTTTTATTAACCTCTTCATAACCTATGGCTTCAAGTGCTGAGATAGATTCATAATTACCTGCAACCATACAAGAATATCCATCTACAAATAAATCAGGATATTTATATGGTGGTAAGCAAGTGTTCGCTACAGCAGAACATATTATTATGCCTAGTGCAAAATTCATTAATCATCTTTCTTTGTTAATTTTGTTTCTAATTCAGAAATTTTTTTTTTAGCTTCTTCTAAATCTAATTGTGAATGTTCTAATTTTTGTAAACATCTTTTGTTAGCTGAGTCCTTAGACTTTCCTGCATCTTGCAGCTCAGCTACTTCTTGTTTTAATATACGAACTTGTTCTTTATATTCGTTAATCAAATCTAGGTTGTCAGACATCTATTTTTTTTTAATAAATTTTGTAATAGAAGATGAACCAAACGATCCACCAACTATAGTCAAAATTACAATCCAGAAATAATCATTTGCTGTACCTAAAATTTCCCAACCTCTTTGCATAGCGTCTTGTAGTACAGGAATGAAATGTCCGATAAAAATTAAAGAAAATACTATTACTAACCACTCATCCTTTAATGAGTTATCAGATGATTTTAAAGATTGTATATCTACATTCTTTGCATTTTCAATTTCTCTTTCTCTTACTATTTGATCTTTTTTTAATTTATGTGTAACTGCACCAATAGTTTTTTCTGCTACAAGTTTTGTTAAAGGATTTTTAAGTAAAGCTAACCACATTATAATTTTGCACTCCTCATTTTAGCTGCTAGTTTGTTTGCTCTGTTAGGTGTTTGTTTTGCCCAAAGTGAGTCAAGCATCTGAAAACTAGCTTCACCATAATCTTCTTTATCTAAAGCTTTCCACATTTGCTTGAACTTGCTTACACCACCCTCACCGATTTGGTAAACCATGTTAATAATAACTTCTTTAGCTGTATTGTTAATTGGTCTGTCAGCAATCAATCTTTCTGCTGCATCTAATGTTGTTTGAAAATCTTTTTCAAAAACTTTTTCACCCATTTCTTTTGGGTACTCAACACCATGTTCATAATTATCATCAGGTGTAATTTTATGTCCATAAAAAATAGTATCAAATCCCTCACTACATTTATAAATTTTATTTACATAACCCTCACAGGCTTTTATTTCTTCTTTGACTTCTTCGTACATTTACAATCCTCACAAGTGCATAAATCACCATCCCAGTGATGTGTGTGAAACGTATCGTTGCAATGACAATCACAATGACAGCTTTTACATTTTTTGTTGTGTGTTATTTTTTTCTTAATCATTTAACAATAAGTTTTTTTATTGAAAATGATCCATCTAAATTTTTTTCTAACTCTGCAAGTGTCTGGATACATCTATATTCAATATTGCTAGAAACATCCCTGTTTGCAACTCTCTTACCTTTAAGGCATGAACTTAAATCTGTTTGCAGTCTTGCCTCTTTTATTTCATTATTGACTAAGAGAAGTAAAGCTATGACCATTTCCTGCATTAATGACTCCCATTAGCTCTAACTTTATCTGAAAGCCTTTCTAATTTATCTTTAATTTTTTCAATATCTTTCATAGCGTAATTTATATTTACGTTATTATTTCTCATCGTTTCCATTTCTTTTTGAATATTCTCTACTTGTGATGCTATGTGTTCAAGCAACATAAATTGTTCTTGATCAGTTGGTAATTGCTGAGATTTTTTTAATAGATCAGCTTCAAATAATTCTCTACTTGTCTCTAAGCTACCAATACGATTTTCTAATTCAAAAAAACTTATGGTTGCAATCACTGCACCAGCTACAATAGCTATTAAATTTTTTGCTGGAAGTTGAATACCAGTTTCAGAATTTAATTTAAAATTTTTCATTAATAGTTACTTGGGTTGCCAAGTATTGCTAATAATATAATCATAATTATTAAAATACCTGTAAAATAGTAATTCATAAAAAAACTCCCTAATCATTTGAATGATCTACCATTAAAATTTTTATACCTAATTTTTTTTGTTTTTTTGTTGGTGTTCTCCCAATTGGGTTGCCCACAGTGTTTCTTGTGTAACCTTGTTTACAAATGTAATTTTTTTTTCTGTATGTGTTTGTTTTAATATCAAGTAATTCTATTTTACCATCAGGTGTAACAGTCACTAAATCAAACGGACATTGTGGATCACAAGCTTTTGCCACCCATAATCCTCTTCGACTTAAATTTACAATTTCTTGATATTCTGCAATTGTGCCTTTAATATTTGTGCTTAACTTAGCAGATTGACCACTAAGCTTATTAAGGAACTTAGACTTACTAGACCTACTGCCCATAGAAGTTTATAAACATTGCTCACTTTAATATCTAAGTGTGCCAAATGATTATCCTTTATTACCGAAATCTTGTTGTGTATTAGTTTGATTTCACCTTGTAATTTTATAATTTGTTCAGAATTTTTTTGTGATTGTGTAGCCATTATTCCTGCTGTCCTGCACCAACTGTTACAGCTCTCAACAATGCTATTGCTGAATTATAGTCTTTCCAGTCTTGTGTTAAATTAATAAAAGCTTGTATTCCTTTATCGCTTGTAAGTGCCTTTGCAATAATTTCAGAATTTTTAGAAAAAGTTCTGTCATTGTACCAATTTACAAAACCATCTTTTAGAGGAAAACCTTTTAATACAAAATCAACTTTGTTTTTACTTGCTTGTTCCTTGAATAATAAATTACTTGCAGTTTGTGATCCAACTTTACCACCTTGTCCAGTTGCTTTTAAAATATTTGCAAAAGAATTTACAGCATTTTTAACATCAGCTAATTTAACTGATGGATCTTTTCTTTTGGATAGCTCAAACAGCATTTGTGCTAAATTAGCTTTTTGTCTAGGGTCTTTCATTATTGCATCATGGAAAATTATACCTTGACTTAAACCTCTATCTAAATGTTTTGACTGTGATTTGATAAAAGCATTATTAATGTAACCAGTTACTACATTTTCAAAAGAATTTGCTACACCACTTTTATTTAATGATTTGGCCATAGCAATTATATCTGATGGTGCTGCTTTAGTTTCTAAAAACTTCCACATAGTACCTATTTTATTTACATCTTCTGCTACTTTAGCTTTTTCTAAACTTTTAAATAATTCTGTTACAGAACCTTTAGTAATTGGTTTTGCATATTCATCATTATATTTAATATAAGCTTTTTGAGCTTTTACATAATCTTTGTTGGTACTCATTAAAGTATTCAAACTGTCTGCCATACTTTTATATTTTTTAACTGCAATTACATCGGATGCTTTAACACCAACACCTGTTGTTTGATAAAAAAGATCTCTAATTTCTCTATACACTTGGTGCATAGATTGACCATTACCTTTTGATTGTTGTAATTTTTTAGATAATTGTAAAATTGTTTTTGCATCAGATGCGTCTAAATCCTTTGCTAAATTTTTCCATTGTATAACTAGATTATCAACTTTTTGTGAATCATAGAAAAAATTTTTTAAATTACCACCACCAGCTCTAACCCAAGCTGTGCTTCTTTGAGATGATAAGGCAACAGCAGCTTTTTTTAATTGGTTATAATAATCTTTATCAGAAACAAAATTTCTATTTTGTATTATAATACCATTTTGTTTTCCCCATTTTTCAATAAATATTTTTAATTTATCTGGTCTTTCAGTCCAAAATTTATCCATTACTTTTGTACCAACTATAGTGGATTGAACATTTGTTTCTGCTGCTTTTACTGAACCTGACCCTGTAGCTTCTGCTGCTGATAAATTAAAATCTTTATCTATTTTTTTTGCATCACTTTGTATTTTTTTTGCTTTTTCTAAAACAGTTTTTGATGGTAATAAGTCTTTACTTAAAACTGCAAGGTTGCCTTTTTTAAGTTGATACAAATCTAACAATAAATTTGTTCCTACACCAACAGCAGTTCCAGCAGTTTCGCCTCCTGTAGTGTTGGTTACTAATTGATCTACTGTACCACTAGCAGCTCCTGTACCAGTAAACAATGCTTTAGCTTTTGCAGTCTTACCTAAAAGTCCACCAGGTGCAGCGTACTCACCAATAGTCATGGCATAATCACCTAACTTAGATTTACTTTCATAAGTTAAAAAATTATCTCTAATATATTTTCCAGGTAAAAATTTATCTGCTTTTTCTAAACCAATCTCTACATCAGATTTCATCTCAGTAGCTTCATCGCTTGTAAAACCCATAGCTTCAGCAGCTTTATCAAAAACAAAATCTTTACCTGAGTCAATAGCATTTACCAAATAAAAAGGTAGATCAACTACATAAGTAACTCCTTTGGCAGCACCTACTCCTAGAGATGCAGCTGTATCTTCTGCTACTTCTAAATTTGTAAGATTATCTGGTGATCCAGTTTCTTTTACTTTTGATTCTTCATTTAATATTTTTTTTTGTTCTTCTTCTTTTAAATATTCTTCTGGCTTAAAATTTTGTAAAAATTCACTTACTGCTGTCATAATTATAATCCTTTTTTAGCATTGTAATAAGTTTCAAAAATATTTCTCCAATCAATACCCTTGTATTCATCGTCTAAAAGTTTCTCAACAACATCATCTGCATAACCATCTAACTTATAACTTGTAAGAAGATTTTCTATCATTTCACCAGTTGGTTTAACTTTTCCTTTAATAAAATTAAGATATTCTTTTGTGTAAACCCCATTATCATCAGTTGCTGCTTTACCCTTAGTTGCTAAAAATTCTTGAGCATTTGCTATTAATTTTTGTTGAATAACTATTTGGTTTTTAAGTTTTGCTTTAAATGTTTGTGGTGTATCTTTATCACTTGGAATAGACTCCTGAATCCAACCTATTTCTTTTTCACCAGCTGCAACCCCAGTTACTGATTTTCTGTAATCATTAAAGTATTGCTGATTAGTTTGTAGCCAAGTTGAATATCTATTTACATAGCCTCTTTCTTCTTGACTTAATGTTTTACCTGTTAGATTAGCTAACTTGTCTTTTTGTTTTAAAACTTCAAATTTTACTTTACCATCTATAGATAAAAACTCAGGATCAAAAAGTAATTCTTGTCTTTTAAGATTAGACAAAAGGTTTTCACCTTTAATAATTGTATCACCTAATTTAGTTTGATTAGATTTACCAAGAACATCTGCTGTGCTTTTACCAGCTATACTTTGTGAAATTACATTATAGCCTTTAGATGTTAATTCTGTTGCTTTTGCTAAACCATCTTTTGTTGAAATATTTATTGTTTGTTTATCACCATCTGCATTTATAAATGTTGAAAAATTTGCAGCTTTAGGTGTAGCAAATTCATTTTTCTTTAAATATTCTAATGGAAATGCTTTAAATAATTTTTTATCTTGCTCAGGTACTTGATCAGCATATTCTTTTATTAATTTTCTTTTTTCCTCTTCTTCTTCCATAGTGCTAAACATAGAAGCTGTTTTCATGCCTTGAATTAGGTTAGGAAGTGCAGCTCCTGGATTTTGACCTGATAATCCTGCTGTAAGTAAACCTATACCCCCCAAAACCTCTGGTGAATAAAGTAAACCTTTAAATGGTGATTCTGCCATTATATTAATCCTTGTTCTTTAAGATAGTTATAATAAATATTACTTGTAGTCATATTTGAATTATAACCTAATTGGTTAGTTGTAGGTGTCATATTAAGTTTTTTTGCTAAATCAGATTTTGCTTGATCATAAGACGTTAAAAAATTTTTTGATATTCCAAGATTATTTGTATTTTTAAAATAATCATTTACCATAGAATTTTCGTTTGTTTGAACTGTTGCAAAATCTTCTGGATTATCAAATGTAACTACATTATTTGTATCACCACCACTAGTATTATTATTGTTGGAACTGTCTGAAATAGTATCTTTATAATTTGTTTCGTTAAATAAATAATTATATTCTGGTGATCCCTCTACAATTACACCATTAGGATTCCAATTTAAACCACTTCCAAGTTCATATTCTTTTATCATTGCAGTTGTCATAAAATCATTTCGTCTTTTTTTATTAGCAGAATTTGCAAAAGGTGATAATACTTCTCTTATAGCATTAGCAGTAAAAAATGGTGAACCTGTCAATCTTTCAAAAGTTGTTTTACCAGTTAAAGCATCATTGATATTAATTCCTTGATCCACTAGATCAACTATGTTTTGAGCTACAGCTGTCTTTTGTTGAGACTCTGACATAGCAGTATTAAATTGATTACTTTGTGTACCTTGAAATGCAGTTGTAGTTCCACCCCCACTTGAGGTTGATTCACTATCATCTCTTCCTCTATCCATATCTCTTGATACATCTCCACCAGCTCTGTTTTGACTTGAGTCTGTTGAACCAAAACCATCAAAACTTAATATACCAGATGCACCAATATTAGGCTTATTGTCTAACAAAGAACCATGTAAATTAGCTTCTAACAATAATCCTTTCTCAGCATTTGTAATATATGCTAATTCAGTTTCTGGACTATCTGGGGATGATTTCCAAAACTTAGGTGCAGTAACTTCTTCTGTTTTACCTAAATAATTTTTAACACCACCTTGAACTGCGTAATCTTTTTCCATTAAAATATAATTCCAATTATACTTAGAATAAATACTAACATGATATATTTTGATGATCTTCTATCTATATCAACTTCTATATCAAAAATTATTTTTTTTAACTTATCCATTATAGTAACCCTCCTAAAAATCCTAAACCTCCACCTAGTGCAGCTCCTACGCCACCAAATCTTGATCCAATTAATGCACCACCTAAAGCAGTAGTTACAGGGTTAGCTGAGGTTTGTGTTGATCCTGTTTGTACTGGAAACCCACTAGCTATAGGATTTATCAAACTACTATATTGTTGTAATGAAGCGAAAGGTGCTAGGTTTCTCTGTCTTTCAATATTTTCTAATTGTTGTCCTGTTTGAACTAAAGTTGGTGTAGAACTTGCTATAGCTAATTGTCTTTGTCTTTCTCTTTCATAAGAATCAAAAGCTAAAGGTAAAGCTGCATCTGTTATTCCTGCTATTATTTGTTGTTGATTCATCGGAGATCCTGGTGTTCTACCAGCACCACTAAATTCTGTATTGATTGCAGTTGCTACATCTGCACCTGCACCTTGTAGTAATGGAGATAAAAAAGGATTTAAAAATTTACCTGATAATGTATCAGATAACTGTTGGTTAGCAGCAGTTCCCATAAGTTCTTGTGCAGCTAATCCTGTTGTTGTTTGTTGTGAGGGTGCAACATATCCAGCAGCTCCTACACCTTGATTATATAAATTACCTGCTTCTGAAATTATTTGATTCAAAGCTGGTCTTGCTGGATCATAAGGATTTACAGTTTGTAACTGTGATCCACCACCACTATTTCCACCACCAAATGACATTAATCATTCTCCTTTTTATTAAGTTGTTTTTCTAAAACTATATGTGTTTTTTTGTAATTTAATTTTTGCATTATTTTATCCCAACCTGGTCTAGCAAAAAGTTCCATGCAATCACAATTATTATCTATAGCAAATTTCTCTAATTCACTAACTAAGTGTTGCCATTT
>MDTC01228188.1_pt1 | contig 12707 bp, 10 predicted proteins | sample 811181 | NCBI WGS metagenome assembly MDTC01 (sample SAMN05326644, study PRJNA326480) | marine metagenome | isolation source: seawater | place: Pacific Ocean: North | collected 2011 | reverse complement strand
TTTTATCATCTAGCAATCTATTTATATTTTCAAAAACCTCTATGCTAATAGAACTCAATAAATCACTCTGTGAAATAGTATTCAGCTTTAAAATTAAATCTTCGTAATCAAACTGTTTAAATTTTAAAAAATAATCGTTTGGGAAAAAATCTCCCATGCTTCCAAAATCCGGAAAAATTGAAGGAACTCCCATAGTTGAGGCTTCACATAAAACTCTTGGTTGCCCTTCATACATTTTTGTTAAAGTGACAAGAGCTCTTGCATTTTTTATAATACTTAGCGCATCTTCATGACTTTTTTCTCCTAAAAATAATATATTATATTTTTTGGCATTTTCAATATTGAGAAATTTTGAATCAAGCTTTCCTACAATGTACAATTTTAAATTTTCATTGTTAAATTTTTTCCATACACTAATAAGTTCATTTATCCCTTTTGATTCTGTTAAGCGACCCACATACACAAGATAATCACTGTTTGGATTATAAGAATTTTCACTATATTTAAATTTTTTAATCGGATTTAAATAAATATTTATTTTTTTTGAGTCTATCCCAACGTTTGAAAGCTTTTCTTTATGAAAATTACTAATAGCAAGTATCTTAATTTCATTAGATTTCAAGATTTTTAAATATTTTTTATTATGCCAAATCACAAAAAACGACTTTATAAAAGATTCTGGATAATACTTATTGAATCGCATATTTCCCCTACCAACAAAGCCACAGGCATTACAAATTTCATTTTTTAAAGCATGTTTATTTGAAAAAAATGAGAGTGTACAAAAATATCTAAAATTATGTATTTTTACGATAGTGTCTATCTTTTTTTTCTTTAATATTTTAAATATTCCTAAATTAGATTTGAACCATGAATTATGAATATATACTGAATCCACTTTAAATTTATCTAATTTATTTTTTAATGATTTATTTGATTGATAGTTACTATTTAAAAAAAAAGACAAAATATCAGCTGGTCTAAAACTATTAGAATTTCTAAAAATTAACTTTTCAACATTAAATTCTTTTTCCAATAAATTTATTTCATCTTCTAAGTTGGAATCTTCTCCTCCATAGGTTTGGTACATACTATGGATTAGTAAAATATTTTTCATTAAATCTAATTAAACTCCCTTAATATTTAAAACTATATTGATTCCAAAATAACAATTTAAATACTTAATTTTTCCAAACACACTTTTTATTATAAACTTCGTAAATCATTTCTTATATATGTTTTTATTCATTGATATAAATAACTAAAATAACTTTATTAAAATAAATAAAATAAAATTGTCGAGATTATTAAATAAAATTCAACCACACAGATTTATTGGCTATATGCTTATAAGTTTAATCTTGCTTAATTCGATTATTAATATTTTTCAAGACAAAAAATTAAATATTTTTTTTGAAATAAACTTTTTCGATATTATTACTGGGCTTTTGTTATTTACTTTTTTGTTAAATTTTGGAATATTAATAAAAAATACTTTTGGATTTGAGTCTATTTCTATATCAATCGTTTTTTATTTGTTTAGTTTTTTTGTCATTGATTGTTTAATATTATTCTTTTTCAAGGAATTTTTATTTTTAGAGCTAATATTTGGGATAAATATTTTATGGATATTTATATTTCTTTATCAAATTAAAAACATAAAAAAACTATTTCCAGTGCTTATCTCATTTGTTATTTTAAGAACTTTTGTAAATGTATTTCAATCTAGGCTTACTGTAAATAACAATATAATTGGGGATGTTAGTGCTGTTTTTTTCGATCAAGCTAAAAATATCTATGAAAATAATTATTATTACTCAATTAATAATTTTGTGTTTGAGGGCTATCCACAATTCATTAGCTATATACAATCATTATTTCTAAGTATTAGTAGTGATGTCTTGACATATAATTTTTATGCTTATACTTCTCACATTGTTTTTTACTTATCAATATTGTTTTTTACAGAACTAAATATTTCTAGATTTAATAAATTTTTTATAATTTCTTTATTTTCATTAATTATTTTAAACAGTCATTTTTTAAAGTTTTTATTTTCTACATCTTTAATGTCTGAAGGGCTAGTTAGTCTACTTACAGCAATTACTACTGTGGCTATTCTAAATAATGTTAATAAATCTAAAAGCCTAGATTCCAAATTGTTTTTTATATTCGGAATTATGTATTTTTCTAAACAATTCAACAGTACGCTAGTTATAGTTTTACTATTATTTTTGCTCATAATAACTAAATTAAATAGGGTTGTACTAATCGGATTTTTTGGTTTATTTATGAAGGAGATGCTTTATATTTTTGTTTTTTCTGGAATAGATAAAGATCATCATATTAAACAAATGGACGTAGTTGATACCATATTGGACTTATTTCTTTTTAGAGACATTAAGCCTGAAAATATATCTTTAATTTTAAAGAATTTGTGGATTGATAAACCAATAGTAATTTTGTTTTTTGTTTTTTATTTATTATTTATATATTCGAAATTTGTTAATAAAGAATTTAAGCTTACATCAGACTTAATTTTCTTAATAATTAACTTAAATATTGTTTTTGTATTTTTACTATATATTTCAGTGTGGAGAAATATGGAACTAGAGTCACCAATTAGGTATTTCTTGAATTATTTTCATTTAATCATAATTTCAATTTTCTTAAATCTAGATAATTCTAAAAGTTTGAAAAATGAAATATAGTTTGTTACTTTATTTGATTAATTAATCTATTTTCATCTTTTATTTCAATTTCCAAATGGTGATCATAAAAATCGAAGTTTTTCTGTTCATGAGTTGAATTTATAATTGTAATATTTTGCTCTTTTAAAATTTGAAATATCTTATCTTTTGATTTTGTATCAAGATTTGAAGTTGACTCGTCTAAAAATAACACGTCTACATCAGCAATTAAAGCTCGAATAAATGCAATTTTTTGCATTTGTCCGGAAGAAAGGCTTTTATTATCTATTTTTTTATCAAGGGAAATAGAAAATTCATCATTAAATAGTTCAAATTCATTTATGTAGCTTAATATTGATTTGTCATTTGCAACATTCTGGTTTCCATACATTATATTGTCTCTTAAAGAAGCTGAAAAAATTAATGGTGTTGGTCCAATGAACCCAAATTTTTCGCTGTGAGATTCAACCATGCCATTTGTTGGATAATATACTCCAGCCATCAGCCCCAGTAATGTGCTTTTACCAGAACCATTTGAACCAGTGACAATTGTGTGTGTATTTTTTTTAATTGAAAAATTTATATTTTTAAAAATACTAGTTTCACTGTTAATATAACTAAAATCTACGTTTTTAAAAATAAATGCATTATTAGCGTCTAAATCCATAGAAACTTTGTAATTGTCTTTTTTTAAAATCTGTTTATTATTTTGAATTTCATTAAATTTTTGTAAATGTACATGAGAATTTACTATTTGATTTACTGCGTTTGACAACATCCCCAAAGACTGGAACATTCTTAGTGTTACTCCAACAAAGTCCAAAGTTATCTTAAACATTGTGTTAAAAAATATTGATATTACAGAAAGTAGAAAAACTGTAACAAAACTTGGTAAGTATGAATTTAGGATTGTAAATTTATAATTATTAAAAACACTATTTTTTAAATCAGTAAGAGTATTTTCAAATCTTGTTATTTCTACAGACTCTTTTTTTAAAAGTTTTATCAAATACATATTATCAACAACTCTCTGAATTTCATGATTTGCATCTTGTCCTAATTCATAACTCTTGTGCATATATTCTCTTGCTCTATTGATTAAATAAGAAATTGGGTAAAGAAGAAAAAGAATACCTAATGAAAAAGTCCCGATAGTTCTTGGTTCTGTCAAGAATAAATAAATTGCGAATGCTGTAGTTTGTAATAAATAGTTCATCAGGTTTGCAATGCTTGAATAAAAAAAAGCAATATGTGCTGTTAGTGTATTAATGTAATAATACGCATCCGCTACTGAGTAGTTTCTTTTTTCAAAAACTTCTTGAAGAAGGTGTGTTTTTAAATTAATTTGTACATTTAACTCCATATTTCTTAAAAGAGTGCTTTGAAAATATTGAAATGTATACCTTAAAATAATTACAAGAGGAAGTATTGAGGTGTAGTCCATGATTTTTTCAAGAAACTTTAAATTGTCTGAAGTTTCAAATGCTCCAGTGAGAAGATAAGTAAAAACTAGAATTATTAAAATATCTACGAATGCTATTAGTTGGGAAAAGACGACGGCTGTTAGGATTGTTATTTTTTTTCTACCCGTTTTAGTTATTTTAGAAACATAGAGTGTATCATCGATAATATTTTTAAACTTTTTAAACACAGTTCATTATAAACTTCATTTACATTATCAATAGATAGTTTTATTTTCAAAAAATGATATTGCAAATTTTATAAATAACTAATTAATCTAGTTATATGAAAATTTTCCTTTTTAATTCTGATGAATATCAAGACTATTTATCCGATTTGATTAATTATCATTTCATAAACTCTGAGCATGAAATTTATACAAATTATATTCCTAGTTTCCTTTTTGATGACTATGAAAACAAAAATAAGTTATACGGAAATGGATTTACTGTTTATGGAAAAATTGAATCTAAATTAAAAGAAAAGATTAACGTAATTTCTAATGAATATTTAATTGACACATTTCTGGATAGTGAAATTGATCAAGTTTTATTTACTTCAATAAGAAGAAGCTATTTGCAAAAAAATATATTTGAGACATATTTAAAAAAGTTTTTAAGTAATAAACTTGATAAAATTTTAGCAATAGACGGAGAAGATGATAATTTAATAATTAAACCATTGGCATCAAAAATTAAATACTTTAAAAGAGAACTTCTAGAAGAAAATTCAAAAATAGCTTTTCCTATATCATTTTCTTTTCCCGAATTTTATACCAACAATAAAAACCTAAATATTGAAAATAAAACTTCAATACTTTCACAGATGGATCCTAGATTTCAGAATAGTTATATTTTTGATGAAGAAAGTTACTACACTCAATATGCTAAATCAATATTTGCTACTACAACTAAAAAAAATGGATGGGACTGCCTTAGGCATTATGAAATAATTGCATCAGGTTGCTTGCCATTTTTTCCTAATATTGAAAATAAGCCAAAAACAATTATGAAGGAATATCCTACACAATTACAAATAGAGGTAAATCAAATATTCGAAAACATTATTCTTGGGCACAAAAATATAAACTCTGCTGTTGAGTATTCAAAAAAAACTAACTTCAAATATACAAATAAAGCCTTAAAAAAAATGTCAGACTTCAATCTTTTAGAAAATAACTTTAGAAAATTACAAAAATATATATTCGAATATGAAACTTGGTTTAACAAAAGTGGAAAGTCAAATATTTACGAAAAGTTAATAACTTGAAGTAAATTGTAAAAATATTACAAAAATATATTTCCATAATTTAATAAACAAAAAAACTAACTTTAAATTTTATATATTAAAATTTGCCCTAAATGATTCGGAATAGCAACACACTTATCATTATTCTTTAATTCATTGCCAAATTTGGTAACTCCATCGGTAAACCATCCACCATAATCATCCAATATAATGAGAGCTCCATTAATACATTTAGAGAATATAAAATCAAAACTTTCTTTTGCTGAAACATATGTATCAACGTCTATGTGAGCAAAAGATATTGGTTTATTAAATTCTTGTTTTTTTATAGAATTTGGAAAAACACCTTGAATTATATTAAATTTTTGATTTGAAATTTTGGCAACTTCCTCTACGTCATTGATATTTGCGTTCTTATATTCTTGACCTTTGAAAAATGTATCTTTTTCAGTTGCATTCGCCACCCCTTCAAAAGTGTCGCATATAAAATAATCTATATCTTTATTTTTATTTTCTAATGCAACTAAACCAGAAACTCCACCTCTCCAACAGCCGACTTCTACAAAAGAAGTATCATTTATTAGATATTTTTTAGACATGTCATAAATTGTGAAAAGTCTAGATTTTGGATTTAAAGTATACTCTTTAATTAATTCATAATAATCTTTGAATTTCTCATCAGACCTCCAGGGTAAGTAAAAATATTCAAATATTTCAATACCGTAATCTTTTCTTTTTTCTTTATATCTCAAATTTAATTGAAATAATTTAAATAAAAATGAAGTAATTAATTCTAATTTTTTTCTGGCTTTCAAAACTTTTCTTAAATCAAACAATTCAAACCTTTTCTAATATGAATAAGAATACATTCGTATATTTAAAGTTATTTTAATTCTTGAAATATCAAACAAATACATTATTTTTATAATCATACATTGAATCTAAGCAATATAATTTTCTTGTGTTAGGTATTATACGTATATGAAATATCTATCGTTCAATCAACTTATTTACTGGTACAGAAAATATATACCTGAAAAAATAAGGTATTTTATAAGAAAATCAATTCCTTTTTGGATTCAATTAAGATTTTTTGCATTTAAGACAAAACACTTTAATTTCGATAGCGAGAGTCATGAAGAAGCAAAAAAAATTATTGATTTATGTCAAAAGTTGAAAATATACAAAGGTTACTACGTTGATATAGGTGCATCTGATGGTTGGTCTTCTTCATCAACTTTTACATTTGCCAAAAATGATAATTTTTCTGGTTTATCAATTGAGTTAAATAAAAAAGCGTATAAAAAAATGGAATTCATATATAAAAAATTTAAAAACATTCAATTATCAAATTCAAAGGTAACCCCAGATAATGTTCTCGAATTATTTGAAAAAAATAATGTACCAAAACATTTTGATATTTTGAACCTTGATATAGACTCGTATGATCTCTTTGTTGTTAAAAGTCTTTTAAGCATATATAAGCCAAAAATTATTTTTATGGAGATTAATGAAAAAATTCCACCTCCAATTTATTTTACAGTCCTTTATGATGAAAATCATTTCTGGCAAGTAGATGACTTTTATGGCTGTTCGCTTCAAGCCGCCTATGAAGAACTTAGTAAATTTGGATATAAACTTATTGAACTTGTATATCAAAATGCAATCTTTATACCAACCGACCTTAACATTAACATTTCTAATCTTTCACCATCTGTTGCTTATGAAAAGGGTTATCTTAACAAGCCTGATAGAAAAGAAAGGTTTCATTACAATAATAAACATGAGATCTTGTTAGGAATGAATCAAGAAGACTCAATTGATTATATAAATGAACTATTTAAAGATTATAAGAAAAAATATAAAATTGAATCAAGAAATTAAACTACTCTTATTAATAATTTTTGAAAATAAAAAATAAATGCTAAATAATTTTAAAAAATACAAATTAAAATTTGAATTAATCGGTTACTTAATCTTATTTTTAGTCACACTTTTTATTGCTTTTTCGAATATTAATTTACACTACTTAACAACGAGTTCTCCAGATTTTCAATATTACAAGGATTACCTATCTTATTTTTTTAGAGAGTTTGAATATAGTGGCAGAGAACAAGGTTTAATATACTTTTTTCTTGTATCTTTGTTTGTAAAACTAGGACCCGATAATTTTAGCTTAGATAATACCAATCAGCTATTAAGTAATGCTGTGCAGTTAACTAACTTATCTTTATACTTATTTGGCTTAACTGGTTTATTTTTTTTACTTCGATATAAAGGATTCAAAACAAAACATATAATAATGACTTTCTCTATAATTAATTTTTTTCCACAAACAATAAATATGCTCGTAACAATGAAGCCTGAAATATTTGCTTTTGCAATTTTACCTTGGAGTGTATTTTTAATTTTTTTATTTTTTGAAAATTATGACTATACATTTTTATATTTTTCATTAATTCCGAACGTTTTATTACTTACTTCTAAAGGTACAATTATTGGCTCCGTCTTGCTTCTGTACCTTTACATTGTGATTAAAGAAAAGTTTAATATTTTATCGATAAAATTTATAAGTATTTTTTTACTTTTTCTTGTTTTACTGTCACCAGTTTTACTTGAAAACTTTGATGCTAATGGAAAACATATATTTGAACATACAAATCAAAAGGCTGAAATGCAAGATACAGCTGATCTAAATTTTTTATATAATATTAATTTTCATGATTTATACATGTATCCATTTAGACATAGTCATGCAGACTCATTAATTGGAATGGTTGTGCTTGACACTTTTGGGGACTACTACCAGTGGTACGCATATAATGACCAAAGTGCTTTTCATTACATTAAAAAAAATTTTAACAGCATATGGTACATTACTCACTGGAGGCAATTTTTTTCAGTTGTTCTAACTCTAATTTTTTATATATATGTCATATACTTCTACAAAAAAGATTCCAACAATAGATCTATTTACCTTATGCCTTTTTTTGGATTGTTTATTTTATTGCTTCAAGCTTATGGAATTCCCCAAGTAAACTTTGACAAAGAAACTGCAGAGTTGTTTAAGACACATTATTATTCTTATCTTTTAATTATTTGTTTAACTTTTGTCATAATAAACCTAATCAATAAAAACACCATAGTAGGCTTTTTTTTAATCGCCTTGTTTGCTTTTACCACGTCATTTTTATATGGAGTGCCAAACGACAACCAAGATTATAAAGAGTATCTACACTCAAAAAATTTACATGTGGATACATGTTTGTTAAATTCTTTTTTTCTAGACGGATTTGAAAAAGAAAATTGTGTTGATAAACACATAGATGTATGTAATTTTGATCGAATAATCTACAATACAAAAGATATTGCTTCAAAAAATTTAGATGGCGTTGATTATAAAGAATACCTACCGATGCAAACATTAGTTGATCCAAATGGCAAAGAAATTACTCCAAAAAGTAGAGGTGAATGTATTCGTGCCGTTCAGGATGGGTACTATTACAATTCTGTATATCTTAATAAGATTAAAGTACCCTTCTTCAACCTTTTTTATTTTATATTCTTTATATTTTCAATAATTTACCTTTTAAGAAAAAGGGTTCTTTCAAATACGTTTAACAAAATAACTTAAATTGGATTTATAATAATTATGTGTCAATTCATAATACAGCAATAGTTGAAGAAAACGTTGAAATTGGTAGCGGAGTAAGTATTGGTGAATATTCAGTTATCTATTCTGGAACGATTATTAAAGATAATGTAAAAATTGGAAGCCACTGCTCTATTGGGACATATCCTGAAATAATAGATAATAAGCAACATTCTAAATTAATAATCAATGAAAATACAACAATTAACAGCTTTGTATCAATAAATTTAGGAACAAAAACAAACTCTGAAATTGGTAAGAGTTGCTTCATAATGAACCATTCTTATATTGCACATGATTGTTTAATTGGAGATGGTTCAACAATAGCTTCAGGAGCAAAAATTTCAGGCACTGTGCATATGGGTAAGGAAGTATACTTAGGGACAAATAGTTCTGTACACCAAAACTCTAAGCTTGGTGATCTATGTTTGCTTGGATCAAACTCTTTTGCAAAAGGAAATTTATTAAAGGGCTTAATTTATGCAGGGGTTCCAGCTGTTCCTAAAAAAATTAATATTGTTGGTATAGAGCGTTCTAGATTAGACAGAGATTATCTTGATAGGGTATTTGAAGAAGCAAAGAAAAATTTAATCAGCTAATTTTATTTTATAAATTTAGCAAGAAAAAATGGAAAAAATATTGAAGGGTAATCAATTATTGGTTTGATTTTTGTATTTTTTGTTTCTTTATTATATTTTATTGTTACAGGAACTTCTTTTGATTTGACTTCAAAATCATTCAACATTTTTCCAAAAAGAAAAGATTCAAATGCATACCCATATAACCAGGTTCTATTATATTTTGGAAGAATTTTTTTAATTGTTTCAATCTTATAAGCTCTGAAACCATTTGTTGCATCTGTTACTGTCTTCTTATAAAAAGATGAAACAAGCCGACTGATTACTGGAGTGCTTGCTCTTCTGAACTTTGGCATATTAATAAAAGTGTCGTTAATAAACCTACTTCCCCATATACAATCATAATCTTCATACATTATTGGACTAAGAACGGTTTTGAAGTCTTTGGTATCCATTTTGTTACCACCGTGTATAACAGTTATGACTTGATAATTTTTATCAATACAATAATCTATTGCATTGATAAAAACATAGCCTAAGCCTTTGTTTTTTGGTAAATTAATAGTCTCAAATTCTGTACTTCTCAAAATCTCATTAGATCTATCAGTTGAACCACTATTTATAAACAAAAACTTATCTACTCCAAAGTTGTGTTTTCTTACTGAATCAATTGTGTCATTAAGATTTTCTTCTTCGTTAAAAACTGGTACTACGCATAATATTTTCATCTTTTTTAATAAAATTTATTTATAACTTTAATAATATTTTTTTTCAAATATTTAAGCTCTTTAATTAAGGGGAAAGCAAAAAGTGGTAGACTCAAAACTTTAGATGCTAAATCTTCAGTATTTTCAAGTTTATTATTTTTAAAAACAATATTTGATTTAATCAAAGCTTTTTGCAAATGAATTGGTGTCTCATAGTAAATATTTGCCTCAATTCCAAGTTTGTTAAGTTCAGATTTAAAATTATCCCTAACTTCCTTAGGCAGGATTATTGTAAAGTAGTTTAATAAGGTATTTGGACTGATTTCAGGTATATAAACAAAATCTATCTCTTTAAAAATATCAAGATAAAATTTAGTAAATTCTTTTCTAGATTTAGAAATATTACTAAAAATCTTTAATTTTTCATTTAATACAAATGCATTAAGAGAGTCTAGCCTTGAGTTTATTCCTACAACTTCATGGTTATAAGTTCCAATTTGACCATGATTTTTTAACATATTAATTTTTTTATATAATTCATCGCTATTGGTAGTAATAAAACCACCATCTCCAATTCCTCCAAGAGTTTTACTTGGAAAATTTGAAAACGCATTAATGTCTCCAAAAGTTCCTAAATATTTTCCATTTTTTGTTTTACTTCCAAATGCTTGTGCTGTATCTTCAATAACTTTAATACCATTTTTGTGGGCATAATTTACTATATTTTCTACATCTGCATCATAGCCGTATAGGTGAACAGGTATTATGCATTTGGTTTTTTTTGAGACTAATTTTTTTATAGAATTTAATGAAATACAATAAGAATCTTTTTCTATATCTGCAAATATCGGAGTTGCATTAACTTGTAAAACGGCTTCAACGGTAGCAAAGTAAGTGAAAGAGGGTACAATTACCTCGTCACCTGAACCAACACCAATAGCAATTAATGAGAGGATTAGAGCATCTGTTCCTGAATTTAATGTTGATGAATGTTTAACATCAAAAAATTTACATAGTGATGATTCAAGATTATCAACATTTTTACCACCTACATATTTACCAGACCATAATTCTTTTTTAAATCTCTCATTCAAATCTGAGATTTTTGAAAGTTCTCTTTCAGGTTTTGCTATTGGAAGGTAATTAATCATATAAATTAAGACTATTTATAAGTCTACGAATCATGAATGCTAGTGACTTTTATCACAGTATTTTCAAAAAGATACTTTTCAATACTCTCGGAGCTAGCCAAAAACTTTTCAGATATTCTGTCTCCTCTTCTTGGGTTAATAATATTATGCTTCCTTCCGGGATAAAGCCTTTTTGCAACTTCATTCATTCTAATTAATGCACTTGAGTTAACAATATACCTACCAGGTTCTTCAAGTGCTGTAAAAATAATTAGACCAATTGATTCTTGTAAAGAAATAAAGTGTCTTTCACATATCGAAGCAACATCTATTGGTTCTTTTTCAGGAATTTTGTTCCATATTTCAAACACATTACCAGCAGTTTCAATAACATTAAAAAATCTTGCTACACTCCCTCCAATATTCAAAACCATTCTTTCGGCTACAAGCTTGCTAGCACCGTAAACAACTTCAGGATTTGTCGCTTTACAAGTAGAGGTTAAAACTAATTTACATTTTTTATCCATATAATCAATTAGATATTTGGTTCCAACAGTGTTTATCTCGAAAGTGCTCCAAGTATTAACTTCTCCCTCTGGAGCATGTTTCGCCCCTGCAAGATGTAAAATTAGATCAGGTTTAAAAATATCAAGTACTTTCTGAACAGACTTTTGATTTGTTATGTCTAAATTTTCATAACCCTCTACAATATCTGTTTCAAGAATTTCACCATCAAATTGTTTTAAACGTTCAGTTAAAGCCCGCCCAAGACTTCCGGCTGAACCTGTAATCAAAATTCTTTTAAATTGTAAATCTTTTCCACCTAAATTTGCAAGATTGGAATGCTGTTTTCTTCCTAAAATATTTTCTATTTGGTTTAAAGATAGGGCATTCATTACATAAATTATACTAATTCATAATCAACTGCGAAGATAAAATTTTGTTGAATTTTAGGGTTGATATAGAACATTGAAGTAAACTATTTTTCTCCGTTATCCAAACAAACCAATTGGTCTGATTTATTATAACTTATTTAAAATATGAAATATCACACTTGTTTTCTAAGAATTAGCTGATCTCCAAGATAAACTGTTTTGTAATTTTTTTTATTTTCATATAAGAACTTTGTAATCCCAAAAAAAGGATTATCGTTTCGTTCATCATACCAAAACCAAAAAAAGTCATCAAAAATTATAAATCCACCCTTATTCAAATGCTTGTCTACATTTATTGCATCTCGA
>MDTC01051916.1_pt1 | contig 12708 bp, 15 predicted proteins | sample 811181 | NCBI WGS metagenome assembly MDTC01 (sample SAMN05326644, study PRJNA326480) | marine metagenome | isolation source: seawater | place: Pacific Ocean: North | collected 2011 | reverse complement strand
GGGGCGTTAGCTCAGTTGGTAGAGCAGTGGCCTTTTAAGCCATTTGTCACTGGTTCGAATCCAGTACGCCCTATATAATTAACTTATGAAGAACTTTTTAGCTTTATTTTTAATACTATTCTCATCATTTGCTTCGTCAGAAGCAGTTCGACTAGATAATCTTAATGCTTATTACCAAGCTCAACCCGTCATCTCTGACTCTTTATTTATTATTCTTCATGGTACCCGTGGACATCAAAATCTAGAAATAATAACTTCATTGAGAGATTCTCTTTATGATAATGGAATTGATAGTTTATCCATTAATCTAAGTTATGGAATAAAAAATAGAGAGAATGATTTTCTTCCATGCGATATTGAGCATAGACACACTGTAGAGAATTCATTAAATGAAATTGAACGATGGTATGAATATATCAAAGAAAAAGATTATCAAAACATTTATCTCATTGGTCATTCTAGAGGAGGCCTCGACATCATAAACTTCTATAGATACCTAAATGTTAAGGAGCAAGCTTCGATAAATTCCATTTTTTTACTTGCGCCTATTTCTGATAATAATATAGAAAATGCAATCAATTATAAAAAAAAAGATAATATTGATATAGCATTAATAAATAATAACGATAAATTGATAATAGATTTTTTAGGTTGCGAGGATGCTAATGTGACAGGCGAATCTTTTAGAAGTTATTATCACAATATTGGTACTACAAATATTCTTGATTCCCTTGCTACTGCTACGACAAAAGTCTATATAATTACCGCTTCAGACGATACTGTTGCGCCACTTAGTCATAATAGGATCAAAGAGTTTATTAAAAGTAAAAATAATTTAGAGTTATATATGATTGATGGTGCCGACCATTTCTTTAGAGATTTCTATTTTGATGATTTAATAGAGTTTATTCTAGATAAATTAGACCAATAATTATTGAATGCTAAATGGTTCTTCAGATGAGATATTATCTGTCGTATCAATATTAATACTTCTATTAATTGTCGTATCCGATTTTGGCCCTATTGTTACTTCTGAAGACGAGTTGTCAAACACTTTTCTGTTAACTTTTATTGTTGCAAACTTATCTTCTTTATCAAAATTTAGTAAAATAAAATCACTCCTAACTATTGCTATCTCTGACCATCCCGCATCTCTCATATTAACCCTATAAAATTCGACCACTTCATCAGCAGATATCTCATGAATTAAGTATAAAACACCAGTGAACCTCGATCCTTCACCAAAGATAATGGTCTTATCAGTTATATACTTAGAATTTTCAGGAATTGGAATTGAAATTTGTAATCTTTTATTAAGACTTATATCTTTAATCTGCGATGATGACTCTTCATCACTATTCATTATGCTATTAAATGTGGAACATGAAGCTAAGAGAAAAGGCATAATAACCACTATAGATATTTTAGTTAATATGTTCTTATTTACCATTTTTTTATTATACCTATTTTCTTGAGCCTGGACCATTAATTTCTAGCCCATTGCTCATATAAGTAATGAAATATTCTAAGTTTCTATATTCTTCATTTTGCGCTTTAAAAGGCTTATGTCTAACTCTACTTAAACATCCTGCGAACCTCTCATGCAGTGTTACTAAACGGCCTGCTCCTGACCTATATGCTGGAAAATGAGTTGTATGGCCAATCGCAGGGCTGGGTATATCTGCTCTTAGTTTAATACCTGTCTTATATACATGACAGTCCGCACACGAGAAGTTTAACTGACCAACTTTAGTAAAATATAATTTTTTACCTTGCTCGTAGGCTTCTATAGCTTTTTGATTGTTTGGTATCTCTAGATTTATTTTATTTCCTCTAGATGTATAGGCCATATATGCAGAAATATCAGCCATAGGACCACCTTTATAATAACTTAGAGGTTTTTCCCCATTTCTTTTTCTACAGTTGTTTATAGCTAACTCTAATGTCATGACTTTATTTTTATCCTCATCAAAAAATGGATAGTTTTGTCTGATCCCAATACCATCATTTTCAAAACATGAAGCATAAGAATTACCATTTTTAAATGGAATGTTAAAAAGCTCTTCTCCATTTTCTACATTAATTTCATAAGGTGGAAAATCTTCGATGGATTCCCACTGTTCTCGTGATGAGGAATCTATAGAGTAAACACCATTTTTGTAATCGCTAAATTCTGTATCAGGGAAGAGGTTTTTAAAGTGGTTTTGAAATAACTCTTTATCTTCCTCTGGGCTAGCACTAATATTAAGCGTTACAAGTATCATGCTTACGAATACAATTTTAGCAAAAGCATATTTCATCAGATATTATTTAACCTCAGCTATCTTGGAGTCTTTATTTCCTTGATTATCGGTCCACGTTAACTCAACTTTATCGCCTTTAGATCCACTATAAACAAATGTTAAATAGGGATTTTTGGATACTGCAGGGCCCCAGTGAACGGTTATTACTTGTTCGCCATTAGCCTTGCCAATAACTTCTTGAATAAAATGAGCTGGTATTTTACCACCAGTTTTTTTATCTTTTCTTTGACCAGTTTCCATAGGATGTTTCATTAATGCTTTAACTGTTACAGAACCTTTACTTTCTTTAGCTCTTATTTTAATAGTACTCATAGTATTTAGCCTCCGCAGCCACCAATTGTTATTTTAACTTCTTTAGCCGAAGTATATATTTTTCCATTACTCTTAACCGCAGCCATGACAGTTGATGTTTTCCCCATTTTTATCCTTGTTCCGATAATCGGTTTGGCTTTCGATGTGAAGTTATATCCGCTTGATAATGGCTGAGGATTATTTTCAACAAATAGCATAATTGATTCAACATTATCTAAGGTAGTTTTAACATTTATGGGCACAATAGCTCCATTTTCTGCAATATCAGGAACTTTAAGTTTAACCTTGGAGTTTTCTTCAAGATTATTATGGCCATACACGCTTTTTATAGACTGACCTAAATCTGTAATATCAAATGATTCTTTTGGCCAAGCAGCAAATACGCGCTTAGGTTTGATCATTAACCCAGCAAATGTAGTTATTGTTGCTGCAGTCATTAGTGAGTTTTTTAAAAAATTTCTTCTGTTCATAGTTTTACCTCAAAGAGTATACAAATACTCTATTATTTTATTTATTTCGTCCTTTGTTATTGCGCCATGCTTACCAAAAGGCGGCATAAATGTATTAGGATTATTTTTAGTTGGATCCCATATTTGATTAAATAGCACTTCTTTATCTGGGAAACGGGCCTTCATTGCTATTAGAGGAGGACCACTATTTCCTGCAAGTTCACCATCATCTATCATATGACAAGCCAAACAGTTACCTTTTTTTCTATCAAAAGCGAGTTTTTTACCTTCCTCTATATCATTTGAATATGCAGGTATAGATATACTGCAAATTAATAATAAAGATATAGTTAAGTTTTTTATAGCGTTCATATTTCCCATTTATTATAGTACTGATAGCAGAATAAAAAAACTACTTTAATAACAATCTTTTTCACTAAAAATCGGCTGTAGCCTGCGAGGATTCTCACATATTATCCTTTCTTTTTTAGAGGATAATATTTTCTTTTGCGTATTGTTCATTTTGCTAGATCTAATTGAATTATCAAGCACTTCAATTGCCATGTCTATGTCCCCCAATAATACATAATAATCAGACAAGAATAGAGAAGATTTGTATAGATTATTATTTAAAGTATAGAGTTTAGAGGCTAATCTCAAATAATTTGGATTAAGTATATAATGATCTTCAATTGACATTAACAACTTTTCAGCATATTGAAGGTTGAAACTATTCTCTATCAGTATTTCTGAAATTGTAAATGAGATTATTGAATTATGAGGGTATATATTTCTAATCTTGTTTAATATACTCAATGACTCATCAAGATCTTTTTGTTCAGCTAAAATCTTTGCATATAATATCGCAATATAAAGATTGTTTGGATTATCAGAGTAGGTTGAAACTATCTCGGATGCTGCTTTTTTGTAGTTAGATTTTTTAAAATATAAAAGGCTCCTTTTATATTTATTAAAAATATTATCTCTACGGATATTCTTTAGTGAAAAATTTATATCTGCAGTAGACTCTACCTCTAAGATAGTTTTAATAAAAAAGTAATCGTCAGTACTATTTTTAATTGGGTTATTTTGAAATTTTGCTTTATTTTGAATATGTGAAATTCTATTTTCATACATTGGATGCGTAGATAAGTATGATAATTCTCTTTGAATTTCTCCTGTAGCATTTGACATTATTTTGAAAAAATTAGACATTTCATTAATATCATAATTCGATCTTGCCATAATTTCGATACCATAATCATCTGCTTCTACTTCATTCTCTCTGATTAAATTAATGCTTTGTTGGGCAGATTGTCCTATACCTAATCTTATTGCAGCCAGGGATGCTTTGGCATTTCCTGCAAAAACACCTGCTATAATACCGACCCACATTGGTATGCTATTCATATTAGCATTTGAAATCATTTCAGCTGAGTGCCTTAATTTAACATGTGATATTTCATGGGCTACTACACCAGCTAACTGTGCTTCAGTAGTAGTTAGATTAATTAATCCGGCATTTATTCCAATAAATCCGCCAGGCACAGCGAATGCATTGACTTGATCAGATTGAACAATAAAAAATGTATATTTTCTGTCGTTATCCATTATATTTCTGGATAGTTTGTTGCCCAGATAATTAATATAAGAGCTAATTAGTGGATTATTGTTAATATAATTATATTTTTGAAGTCTCTTATATGATGATAATCCTATTATTTGTTCTGTTTTCAAAGACATGCTTTGGCTATATGGATCCCCCAATTCAGGTGTTTCTGCAGAGAAAGATAGTTTTGGGAAAGTAAGTAATAATGCTAGAGCAGGCAAAATAATTCTTGAATATTTTTTCATAATAATTAACATAGATTTATTATATTAATAAATTACTATATATTAATAATAAAAATTAAACATAATCATTATAACCCAAAGGAAATAAGATGTCAGAATTTGATAAAGAACTAGATACAAGTGGTTTAAATTGTCCTTTACCGATAATTAAAGCCAAAAAAGAAATCAACACAATGGAACAAGGACAAGTACTCCATATTATATCTACTGACCCTGGCGCTGTTAAAGATTTTGAATCATTTGCCAATCAAACAGGCAATGAACTACTCGAATCCGTAGAAAAAGATGATGGCAAGTTCTACTTCCTGATGAAAAAGAATTAAGCGCTTTTGTTTTATTTTCGCAGAGTATTAGAAATAATTGGATTAATATCAATTATTATACTATTGAGTGCGACTATTTTGATAAGTAAAATTACTGAATCAGTTACAGTTAATTTAAAGAATCAATATGATGCAATAATTATTTTATCAGGTAATTTAGAAAGAGCATCAACTGCAAGCCAGTTGTATTTTGAAAAAGATACTAGTGTTATTTTATTAAGCAAAGAGCTAGCTACCGTTGATGACTATTCCAATTTTAACAACCATAAAAAAACATATGAATTATATTTGGATATTTTAAATAATCGAGGTATCGATAAAAGTAATATTATTCTGTATGGAACAAATAATAGGAGCACTTTTGATGAGGTTAAAGAATTAAAAAAACTAGATCTTAAAAAATATTCAAACATATTAATTGTCACTGATAGGTATCATGTTTTTAGAGCTAATGAAATATTCAAAAATATGAATGTTTCATTTAATTATGAATTTTATAGGCAGAATATATCAGTTAAATGGTATGAAAATAAAAAATCAATTTTAATTGTCTTTTCTGAGTTAATGAAATGTTACCTATATTATATCTTTGACGATTTTAATACTTACCTTGAATATGTATAGCTAATATTAGACTTAAAATTATATTTATATAATGATGATTCTATAAAAAAGATGTATCATGTACAGGGTATAAAACTAGAGGAATTATGAAGCTAAGTGGATCAGAAATAATAATTGAATGCTTGAAAAAAGAAGGAGTAGAATTCATCTTTGGGTATCCTGGTGGTGCAGTATTGCATATTTATGATGCTTTGTTCAACGCACAGAAAATTAAACACGTCCTGGCAAGGCATGAACAGGGCGCAACTCATGCGGCAGATGGGTATGCTAGAGCATGCGGAAAACCTGGCGTGGTCCTTGTTACGTCCGGACCAGGTATAACTAATTGTGTGACTGGATTAGCCACAGCCCATATGGATTCAATTCCAATGATAATAATATCCGGGCAAGTATCTAGGCAATATGTTGGCAGTGATGCCTTCCAAGAAGCTGATGCGACTGGCATCACAAGACCAGTAACAAAACATAATTTTTTAGTTGATAGCAGAGAATCTATAGCAGAAGTTTTCAGAAAAGCTTTTATTATAGCGACAACTGGTAGACCAGGACCTGTGTTGATTGATATACCTAAAGATCTGACAGATCCAAACGTTAAGATTGATTTTGATTATCCTAAAAATGTTAAAATTAGATCCTACAAACCAGTAATCAGTGAATCAGAAGAAAAAATTAAGCAAGCTGCAAAATTATTGTGTTCTGCCAAAAAACCAATGATTTACTCTGGTGGAGGTATAATACTAGGCAGTGCTCACAGAGAGCTGAATAAACTAGTTAAAAGTTTAAATTACCCAATAACCAATACATTAATGGGTCTTGGCGGATTTCCAGCAACGGATAAACAATTTCTGGGAATGCTCGGAATGCATGGAACATATGAGGCAAATATGGCTATGCATGATTGTGACGTTTTATTAGCTGTTGGAGCAAGATTTGACGATCGTGTCACAGGAGATACATCAAAATTCTGTCCTTCTGCAAAAATTATTCATATAGATATAGATCCATCTTCAATATCTAAAATTATCGAAGTTGATTTATCTTTGATTGGTGAAACATCAAAAATTTTAAAGTCTTTGAATACTGCAATTAAACCACATATTTCTAAAATAAATAAATCTAGTTTGAAAAAATGGTGGAGTGTAATTGATAAGTGGAGATTAAAAAATTGCTTGAGCTATAAAAAATCAAAAAAAATTATAAAGCCTCAGTCTGTAATTGAAACACTTTATGATATTACCAAAGGCAATGCTTTTGTCACTTCAGATGTTGGCCAACATCAAATGTGGGCAGCACAGTATTATAAGTTTGATAAGCCTAATAGATGGATTAATTCTGGTGGATTAGGAACAATGGGGTTCGGCTTGCCTGCTGCAATTGGAGCTCAATTAGCATACCCTAAATCTGAAGTTGTGTGTGTCACTGGTGAGGCTAGTATTGTAATGTGTATCCAAGAATTAGCTACATGTTTACAATATAGGTTGCCAATTAAGATCATAAACCTTAATAATAGATATATGGGCATGGTTAGACAATGGCAAGAATTTTTCTATGAAGGTAGGTATGCGATGTCATATATGGAAGCAATACCTGATTTTGTTCAGCTAGCTAGTAGTTTTGGACATATAGGTATAAAAATAGAAAAACCTTCTGATTTAAAAGAGAAATTATCAGAAGCAATGAAATTAAAAGATAGGCTAGTGTTTGTTGACGTAATTACAGACCAAGAGGAAAACGTGTATCCTATGATAAAAAGTGGAAAAGCTCATAATGAGATGCATTTATCGCCTACGAATGAAGATACAGAGCTAGCATAATATGGAAGAAAGAAGGCATATAATATCCCTATTAGTAGAAAATGAATTTGGCTCACTATCGCGCATAGCTGGGTTATTTTCTGCTAGAGGTTATAATATTCACTGCTTGAATGTTGCTCCAACTAATGATGAATCTATATCGAGAATGACTCTAGTTACATTATGTAGTGATCAAAAAATTAGCCAACTCATGAAGCAATTAGATAAACTGGTCGATGTTGTAAATGTTAAAGATCTTACCGAAGAGACGCATATTGAAAGAGAAATGCTGCTAATGAAGCTCAAATGTAGCAAGACACAGAGGGACGAAGTAAAAAGATTAACAGATATATTTAGAGCCAGGATTATTGATGTAACTGATACAACTTATACCATCGAGTTAACAGGAGCTACAGAAAAAATCTTAGCATTTATTAATTCAATGGGTAAAATTAAAATTATTGAGATGGTTAGATCGGGAGCGCTAGGAATCAGCAGGGGAATTGACAGTTTAGAAAATATCAAGTGAGGAATAAAATGAAAGTATATTATGACAAAGATGCAAATTTAGATAACATTAAAAATCTCAATGTTTCAATAATAGGTTATGGTTCGCAAGGACATGCGCATGCCCTTAATCTTAAAGATTCAGGTATAAATGTAACCATTGGTCTAAGAGAGGGTTCAAAAACTATTCAAAGAGCCGAGAGTGAGGGCCTAGAAGTAATGTCTGTTGAAGCAGCTGTTGCCAAAGCTGATGTGGTGATGATTTTAGCTCCTGATGAATATCAAGCATCTATTTTTACAGAAAGTATTGAGTCAAATCTGAAGGATAATGCTGCTCTAGCATTTGCTCATGGGTTTAATATTCATTATGGTCAAATTAAACCCAACACTAAACATGATGTATTTATGATTGCTCCTAAAAGCCCAGGTCATCTGGTTAGATCAACTTTTTTACAAGGTAAAGGGGTGCCCACATTAATTGCGATTCATAATAATAACTCTGGGAATGCAAAAGAGGTTGCTCTCGCTTATGCTTCGGCAATTGGAGGAGGAAGAGCTGGAATAATTGAAACAGATTTTAAAGAAGAAACTGAGACTGATCTATTCGGAGAACAAGCAGTTCTATGTGGAGGTGTAACAGCTCTTGTTAAAGCCGGCTTTGAAACCTTGGTTGATGCTGGTTATGCTCCAGAAATGGCATATTTTGAATGTCTAAATGAGCTTAAACTTATAGTAGATTTAATGTATGAGGGAGGCATGACAGAAATGAGATATTCTATATCAAATACTGCAGAGTATGGTGATTTAACGAAAGGACCTTTCTTGATAGATGATCATGTTAAGGCTAAAATGAAGGTAGTACTCGAAGATGTACAGAATGGTAAATTTGCTAATGACTTTGTGAGTGAGATTAAAGGTGGATCAAAAGAGTTCAACAGACTAAGAAAAGAAGGTTCTGAGCACTTAATTGAAGAAACAGGTAAAAAACTACGAGATATGATGTCATGGATGCAAGATAGTAAGCTTGTAGATGAAAAAATAAAATAATGACTCAAGAAAAAAAAAGAAGATTACCCGGCGTATTTCTGCTACCAAACTTAATAACCACTGCGGCATTATTTAGTGGTTTCTATTCAATTATTGCTTCAATAAATAATGATTTTATTGTCGCATCTATTGCTATTCTTATTGCCATGGTTCTTGATGGATTAGATGGAAGGATTGCAAGATTAACAAATACTCAAACATCGTTTGGCGAGTATTTTGATAGTCTATCGGATATGATATGTTTTGGATTATCTCCTGCTATCCTTGTCTATGTATGGTCTTCATCTTTATTTGATTTATTTTCATGGCAGTCTAACAAAGTATCATGGATAATATGTTTTATATATGTAGCTTCAGCAGCGATAAGATTAGCTAGATTTAACTCCAAGATTCAAACGCAAGATAAAAAATATTTCATAGGGCTTGCAAGCCCAGCCGCAGCGGCAGTTATTATTACTTTTATATGGATGATTGAAGTGTCTAATATGAACATAGTAAGTTCAAAGTGGATTGGTTTATTTATTTTGCCTATTCTGTCTTTTCTTATGATTAGTAATGTTACGTATTATAGCTTTAAAGATTTCAATATTCGACATAAGGTCCCTCACGTATTTTTATTTGTAATAGCTTTAGTAATATCATTCATTTCTTTTGATCCTCCATTAGTACTATTTTCATTTTTCATACTATATGCATTTTCTGGTCCTAGCATGTATACAATTAGATTATTAAAAAAGAAAAAATCATTTACCGAAGAGAAAAAGTCATCAAAGTTTTAATTTTTCTTGCAAATTTACGTATTTGATATAAAGTTTCAATTATGATTAACATGCCATCAATAATTAATCACCTCTTCGTAATTAGGTTAATTGAACTACCTCTGTAGTTTCAGTTACCTATATTTTTAATCTAAATATATGAATAATGAAAATTTAATAATTTTTGATACTACCTTAAGAGACGGAGAACAGAGTCCTGGCGCTTCGATGGATATTGATGAAAAAGTTCAAATTGCCTCGGTCCTTGAAGAGTTGAATGTTGATATTATAGAAGCAGGATTTCCCATTGCAAGCCAGGGTGACTTTAAAGCTGTGCAAGAAATATCTAGATCAATTAAGGGTTCTAGTATTTGTGCATTAGCGCGTGCTTTGAATAAAGATATAGAAAAAGCTGCAGAGTCTTTGATTGATGCAAAATCAGCAAGGATTCACACCTTTATTGCCACATCTCCAATACATATGGAAAAAAAATTAAAAATGAAGCCCAATGAGGTTATCCAAACTGCTGTAAAAGCAATTGTTTTAGCAAAATCCTTTACAGATGATATTGAATTTTCACCAGAAGATGCTGGTAGATCAGATTTAGATTTTTTATGTGAAGTGATTGAGGAGGCTATAGGAGCTGGAGCGAAGACTATAAATATACCAGATACAGTAGGCTATAATTTACCTCATCAGTTTGGTGATTTAATAAGAAAAATTATTAAAAATGTAAGCAATTCTAATCAAGCCATATTTTCTGTACATTGTCATAATGATCTTGGGCTGGCGGTAGGAAATTCATTAGCTGCTGTTCTAAATGGTGCTCGACAGGTTGAATGTACAATTAATGGTCTAGGCGAGAGAGCCGGAAATGCGGCTCTTGAGGAAATTGTAATGACCGTAAGAACAAGACAAGATATGTTTAATTGTGATACACGTATTAATTCTAAAATGATAATGAAGTCATCAAGATTGGTATCGGGCATAACAGGATTTCCTGTACAGCCTAACAAAGCTATAGTTGGAAAGAATGCATTTGCGCATGAATCAGGCATTCATCAAGATGGAATCATAAAGTCTAGAGAAACATATGAAATAATGAAAGCTGAGGATATTGGCTTGGTTAGTAACTCACTTGTGCTTGGAAAGCATTCTGGAAGAAATGCTTTTAAACAAAAACTTAATGACTTAAATATTATGCCAAAGACAAATACTGACTTAGATGATATTTTTTATAAATTTAAAGACCTTGCAGATAAAAAGCATGAGATATTTGATGAGGATTTAATCAATTTATCTTCTAATTTGAAAGTCACTGCAAATTTAATAAATTTTGATTATATGAATGTTACCACTGAAAGCGGGAAAAAACCAAACGCTCACATTAAGCTTGAAGTCGATGGAAAATTAATAGAAGCAAAATCAACAGGAGATGGTGCCGTTGATGCAGCTTTCAATGCTATTGAAAAAATTATTAAAAGTGAATTTAAATTAATATTGTATTCTGTAAACAATATTACATCAGGAACAGACTCACAAGGTGAAGTAACTGTCAGAATTATTAAAAATGAAAGCATCTTTAATGGACATGGCGCAGATACAGATATTGTTAAAGCTTCAGTATTAGCTCTAATAAATGCACTCAATAAGTTGAAACAGAATCCAAATCTAAATTCATCAAAAAAACGAGGAATTTGATGATAACTATGTTACAAAGATATTTCCGTGAAATGGATATTGATGTTAATTGGTACCGAGAAAGTCATAAGTTTAGTACTCCTTTGTTTAATAAAAATTTAGACTATATCAAGAACTCTGTTCAAAATTGTACCCTGTGTAATCTTCACTTAACAAGAAAGCAGACTGTTTTTGGAGATGGTTTATCTAATACAGACATAATGATAATTGGAGAAGCACCAGGTAAGGATGAAGATGAACAGGGAAAACCATTTATAGGGAGGGCAGGTAAATTGCTCGATTTATTTTTAAAATCTATCAAGCTAAACAGAGAGTTAGTATTCATCACAAATACTATCAAATGTAGACCACCTGAAAATCGAGATCCTGTGAAGAATGAAATAGATGCATGTGCTTCTTTTTTAGATCAACAGATTGAAGCTATAAAACCCAAAGTATTAATCTTATTGGGAAAAATTGCTGCAAATAGATTTTTGGGTGGCGATAAATCTATGGCTGAGTTAAGACAACAAAAGTTTTTTATTGAAAAACATAATATACCTATAATCGTTTTTTATCACCCTGCATATATACTTCGAAGTCCTCTTAAAAAGTCTGAGGTTTGGGAAGATTTGAAATATCTTAAGAATGTCCTTAGTGAACATGTCAGCTAATCTAAAAGAATATATTGAGTTCTCAGATGCTGATATAATTAATCTCGAGGCTATATATTGCCTAGAATTAAATTCTTATACTCATCCATGGACTAAAGGAATATTAAGGGACTGTATAAATAATCATTATGATTTTATTATAGCAAAATATAACAATATTATTATAGGATATATAATTGCTAAAATATCTAGCTACGAAACTCATATTCTAAATCTAACGGTATCTAAGGATTATAGGAAAAATGGCATAGCTACAGAATTATTAGAAATGATCTTAGCTAAATGTTTTATATTAAATTCATTATACATATATTTGGAGACGAGAGTTGATAATAAACCTGCAATAAACTTATATGAGAAACATGGTTTTAGACGTATATCAGT
>MDTC01134388.1_pt1 | contig 12709 bp, 13 predicted proteins | sample 811181 | NCBI WGS metagenome assembly MDTC01 (sample SAMN05326644, study PRJNA326480) | marine metagenome | isolation source: seawater | place: Pacific Ocean: North | collected 2011 | reverse complement strand
TTGTTCGAGCGTCGGTGTCAAATTTGATTATTTTTGCCATTTCTTTTCTCCTTTAAAAGTTATTTTTTACTTTTTGAAATCCCCATTATGTCTGACTCTTTCATAATGCTGTATTCTTTGTTATCAATCTTAACTTCAGTCCCAGACCATTTACCAAAAAGAACAATATCACCAACTTTTACGTCCATTGACGATAGTTTTCCTTCATCATTTTTAGCTCCAGGACCTACAGCAACAACCTCACCTTCTTGTGGTTTTTCTTTCGCTGTGTCTGGAATAATAATTCCACCTGCAGTTTTTTCTTCACTATCTAACACTTTAATAAGCACACGATCGTGCAAAGGTCTAAATTTCATATATATTTTCTCCTATAAATTTTATTGTATGGCTGATATGGTGTGTTTTAACAAAAATTCAAGAGGCTAAAATCATTAAAAAAGGGCGTAATTACTATATTTTAGAGATCATTGTAGAACTAAACTTAAGAAAGATTTAAAAATTGAGAGAATTAAATCATATATCAGAAGTATTTGATGCATATGACACCTTCGTAATAGACCTTTGGGGAGTAATGCATGATGGGATTAAACTGAATGATAAAGCTATAGAAGTGGTGTCACAACTTAAAATAAATTCAAAAAAAATAATATTTTTATCAAATGCACCTAGGCCCAGTAAGAATGTTGTTGATTTTTTATTAAAAATGAAAATGGAAAAAAAATATCTATTAAATGTTATGACATCAGGAGAAGCTGCCATGCAGGCAATAAACCAACATAAATTTGGAAAAAAATTTTTTCACTTAGGCCCATCAAGAGACTGTGCTATTTTTGAAAAAGTAAAAAATAATAAAACAGAAATTAAAAATTGTGATTTTATTCTTTGTACTGGTTTATTTGATGAGCACGTAGATAACATGGAATATTATAAAAATTTCTTACTAAACTATATTTCAAAAAAAATGGTTTGCACTAATCCAGATTTAATTGTTCATAGAGGAAATAGAGAAGAGTACTGCGCAGGCTACATAGCTAAAATTTTTGAAGAATTAGGTGGTAAAGTTACTTATTATGGGAAACCTCACAAAGAAATATATGAAATATGCTTCAAGCCAAATGAAAAAGTTTTAGCAATTGGAGATAATTTGAGAACAGATATTAAAGGAGCAAATAATTTAAATAAAGACTGCCTATTTATTTCAAATGGTGTCCATCGTAATGAATTTAGTAGCAATCAAGAATTACAAAACCTTTTAAATAAATATAAAGTTAAGGCGAACTATTATCAAAAAGAACTTCAATGGTAAGATGAAGATTTATAAAAATATTAATTTATATAAAAAACATCATAACGGCGTAATTGCTATTGGGAACTTTGATGGATTGCACTTAGGACACCAAAAAGTAATAAATGAAGCAAAGAAAAAAGCTAAAAAGAATAAATTACCTTTTGGTATAATTACATTTGAACCTGTGCCAGTGATGTTTTTTAATTCTAATATCAAAAATCATAGAATTAATTCCCTAAAACAAAAAAAATTACAACTAAAAAAATTTAAGCTGGATTTTTTAATTATTATTAAATTTGATAAAAAATTTTCATCACTTTCTGCAAAACAATTTATTGAAAACATAATTGATTATAAAACTAAGTGTAGATTTTTATACGTAAGTAAAAATTTTAAATTCGGTCATAAGAGACAAGGAAACATTCAAATGCTACAAAAATATGAAAAGTTGTATGATTTTAAAACTATAATAACTAGACCATACAAAAAAGATAAAAAAATAATTTCATCTACATTAATTAGAAAAAAAATTACATCTGGTAAGATCAGAGAAGCAAACAAGCTTTTAAATCGTGAATGGGAAATAAAAGGAAAGGTTATCAAGGGAGAAAAACGGGGAAGAAAGATAGGTTTTCCAACATGTAACTTAAATTTGAATGATTATATAATTCCCTACCTTGGTGTTTATGCTGTAACAATAAATGGATTAAATTTTTGCAAAAAAGGTATAGCTAATATTGGTTACAGGCCAACATTTAACGGAAAAAACTTATTATTAGAAACAAATATCTTTGGTATTAATAAAAACTTATATAATAAAGAGATTGGAATAAGTTTTAGAAAATTTATAAGAGGTGAGAAGAAATTCAAAAATCTTGAGCATTTAAAGAAACAAATTAAAATTGATATAAAAATAGCTAAATAATAATGTCTAAAGACACTCTACAGCTTCCAAAAACTACTTTTTCAATGAAGGCCAGTCTACCTACAAAAGAACCACAAATTTTAGAAAAGTGGGAAAAAAATAAAGTCTTTGAAAAGATTAGAAGAAAATCAAAGGGCAAAGATAAATTTATATTACACGATGGTCCCCCGTACGCTAATGGACATATTCATATGGGTACGGCCCTCAATAAAATATTAAAAGACATTATAATACGTTTTCATCAGATGAGTGGAAAAGACTCAATATACGTCCCTGGCTGGGATTGCCACGGACTACCAATAGAATGGAAAATTGAAGAACAGTACAAAAAGAAAAAAAAGAATAAAGATGAAATTCCCATAAAAGATTTTAGAGAAGAGTGTAGAGAATTTGCAAAAAATTGGATCGGAGTTCACATCAAAGAGTTTAAGAGGCTAGGCGTAGTTGGAGATTTTGAAAATTATTACTCCACAATGAGCTTTGAAGCTGAAGCTCAAATAGTTAGAGAGCTTGGTAAATTTCTCTTAGATGGAAGTTTATATCAAGGATTTAAGCCAGTATTTTGGTCTACAGTTGAAAAAACGGCACTAGCTGATGCTGAAGTTGAATATATGGATCATACGTCTAATACTATCTATGTTGCATTTAAAGTTAAGGAAACCAAACAAGATTTTTTAAAGGATGCTAGCGTTATTATTTGGACAACAACGCCCTGGACAATTCCAGCGAATAAAGCATTGGCGTTCAATAATAGCATTGAATACTCGGTTGTTGAGATAAGTGAATTAGATCATTTTAAAGAGAAAAAAATTATTGTTGCAACCAATTTAATAGAGTCAATTATAAAAGCTTGTGAAATAAAAAATTACAAAATTTTAAAGTCTTTTAAAGGAACAGAACTTTCAGGAACTATTTGTTCTCATCCATTAATAAAGATGAATTTTGATTATGATGTGCCAATGTTAGATGCACAATTTGTTAATTTAGAGCAAGGAACGGGAATTGTTCATTGTGCGCCTAGTCACGGTCCGGATGATTTCAATTTGTGTTTAAAAAATAATATACCCTCATTGTACACGGTAGACAGCGCTGGTCTTTATACTAAAGAAATTCCGTATTTTGCTAACACTCACGTTTTTAAAGCAGATCCTATCGTTATAGAAAAATTAAAGGAACAAAGTAAATTATTAAAAAATGATAAATTGAGTCACAGTTACCCACATTCATGGAGATCCAAAGCACCATTAATTTATAGAGCTACACCTCAATGGTTTATTTCTATGCAAAAAAATGATTTACGAAAAAAAGCTATTAAAGCAATACATGATACTATTTTTTATCCTGAAAAAGGAAAAGAAAGATTATTATCAATGGTTGAAGGAAGACCTGATTGGTGTGTATCTAGACAGAGAGTTTGGGGCGTACCATTACCTATATTTATTAATAAAAAAACTAAAGAACCTCTGAGAGATAAAAAAGTAATTGAACGAATAGCTTCAATTTATGAAAAAGAAGGCTCTGATTGTTGGTTTACAGATAATCCAAAGGTTTTCTTGGGTGAAGATTATAATTCAGATGACTACGAAAAATTAAATGACATTGTTGAAGTATGGTTCGACAGTGGGTCCACACATAGTTTTGTTCTTGAAAAACGCAATGATTTAAAGTGGCCAGCAGATATGTATTTAGAAGGCTCCGATCAACATAGAGGATGGTTTCATTCTTCATTATTAGAGTCCTGCGGAACAAGAGGTAAAGCTCCGTTTACAAGCATTCTTTCCCACGGATTCGTGGTTGATGGAAAAGGTTTAAAAATGTCAAAATCATTAGGTAATGTTATTTCACCAGATGATATTTTAAAAAATTATGGAGCAGACATACTAAGAGTATGGGTCGCTTCTTCTGATTACGCAGAAGATCTAAGAATTGATAAAAGTATTTTAATACAACACTCCGAATCTTATAGAAAAATAAGAAACACATTTAGATTTATATTGGGAAATCTTAAAGACAATTACCAAAAACAAGACTTTGATAAATTGGACTATGAAAAATATGATGAACTTGAAAAATATATTCTTCATAAACTTTATGTCATAGATAAATCTGTAAAAGACAATTTAAAAAATTATAATTTTCATAAACTTTCAAGAGAACTGTTGAATTTTTGCACTTTAGACTTATCTTCATTTTATTTTGATATAAGAAAAGACGTTTTATATTGTGATAGTTTAAATTCAAAAAAACGTAAAGAATGTGTAATTGTTTTAAATATTATTTTAGAAAGCTTATTAAAATGGTTTGCTCCAATTTTAGTTTTTACAACAGAAGAAATTTATAGCTTAATTAATAAAAAAGAAGAAAGCATACATGAGAATTCTTTTGTACAAATACCAGCTAGTTGGAAAAATGACGATTTAAACGATAAGTGGTCAAAGTTATTTAAAATAAAACAAGAGGCCAACGTAGCAATTGAAGAAAAACGATCAAATAAAGAAATTGGGTCTAGCTTAGAAGCAGAAATTATTTTAACGGTAGGCACAGATATTTTTAATTTACTTGAGGGACTGGATTTGGCGGAATATTTGATTACATCAAAAGCAGAAAAAATTAAATCTGATAAAAAAGATGAAATAAAGATAGATGTCAAAAAAATTAATGGTACTAAATGCCCAAGATGTTGGAAAATATTAGAAAAAAATTGTATTAGATGTGAACAAGCAGTATCTACGTGATTTTAAATGAATATTTTAAATAATTTATCTGGAATTAATAAATTTATATTTACCAAATCAAATTTATATTTTTTATTATTAATTGTTGTTATTTTTACTTTTGACAGGGTAACTAAAAACATAATTATAAAAAATTATATAGATACAACTTTTTATTTTAACGATTTTATTAACTTAGACCTAATTTGGAATATAGGGATAGGTTTTGGATTATTAAGTTTTAATTCATTATTGATATATAATTTGACTACAGCCGTGATTGGAGTGGTTGTAACAATTTTATTTTATATTCTGGTTATTTCTGGCACTTTAGATAAACTAATATTTTCAATAATTATTGGCGGGGCATTAGGTAATTTATATGATAGGTTAATATATAAAGCTGTACCAGATTTTATTGATTTGCATTATAATACTTTTCATTGGTTTACATTTAATGTTGCCGACATATTTATAACATTGGGTGTGCTATTGATGATTTTAAAAGAGTTTTTTGTTAAAAATAAATAATGAAAAAAATAAATTTTTTAGTTTTAATAACGTTTTTGCTTCATGCATGCACAGGGCTTAATAATGCAAGTAAAGTGTTGAAGAATGAAAAGGTTAGATCAGCTGATGAATTTTTAGTAAAAAAAAGAGAGCCATTAGTCCTTCCGCCAGACTATAAAACCATTCCAAAACCGGGAAGTATTAAAAAAAAACAATTAAACGAAAAAGATAAAGTTAAAAAATTACTTAGCCCCTCAAATGTTGAAGTGTTAAATAATGGAAACTCCACATCTACCGAAATATCAATTCTTAATAAAATACGTAAGTGATAAAAAAAAATTTATTTTTTAAAAATAATATTCAACAGAAATATTTTAAATATAATTTGTTATTAAGATTAATTAAGAATTTTAAAAAAGTTAAACATGGATTAATTAATGACGTAAATAGTCCAAATAAAACTTTGCATATTTTGAATAATAAATTTAAGTTTAATTTTAAAATCAATGAATTAAAAAAATTTAAAAAATTTAAAAATATCGCTATTATAGGCATGGGCGGCTCTATATTGGGAGCAGAAGCCATTTATAATTTTTTAAATGCAAAAATAAAAAAAAATGTTTATTTCTTTGATAATATCAATTCACAGAGCATATCAAATCTTAAAAAAAAAGAAAATTTAAACAAAGTTCTTTTTTTAATTATATCAAAGTCTGGAAATACAGTTGAGACTTTATCAAACACATTTGCACTAAACATAATTAAAAAAAATGCAAAAAATATAATTATAATTTCAGAAAAAAAAAATAATTTCCTTTTTAATCTGTCTCAAAAATTTAATTTATTTTTTGTAGAACATAAAAATTATATCGGTGGAAGGTTTTCTGTTCTGTCCGAAGTAGGTATTCTTCCAGCATATCTTATGGGAATAAATATTTTAAAACTAAGATCTGGGATTTTAAAATTTTTAAAAGGTAAAAAAATGTTATTTTTAAAAGACAGTACCACTAAACTTGCCTATTTACTTAATACAAAAAAAATTAATAATTTAATTTTTCTTTGTTATTCTCCAGAACTTGAAAAATTTCTTTTCTGGTGTCAGCAATTAATTGCAGAAAGCTTAGGGAAAAAAAATAAAGGTTTTCTACCTATGATATCAAGTGTTCCTAAAGATCATCATAGTTTATTGCAACTTTACCTAGATGGTCCGAAAGATAAATTATTTCACATTTTTAGCCTAGATGAAAAATCCAAAAAAAACACGCACATTTTAAAAACCATAAAAATGAACAATTTTTTAAATAAAAAAAATCTTAGTAGTGTAAAAAATGCTCAAAAAATTTCCTTAATTGATGTATTTAAAAGAAATAAAATTCCCTTTAGGGAATTTAAGATTAAAGAAATTAATGAAGAAGTTCTTGGTGAATTATTTTCTTATTTTATTCTTGAAACAATAATCACAGGAAAATTAGCTAAAGTTAATCCTTATAATCAACCTGCTGTAGAACAGGTTAAAATTAAAACAAAAAAATTACTTAGTTAAACACACCAAATATAATTTTAGATCTGCCATATTGCTTAGATAAAATTATATCTATAAAGCTGTCTAATTTATCTTGAGTTTTTTTATCCCTATGAATAATAACAACATGTTTAATTTTATAAATTTTTCTGTTTTTAATGTAATTAAGAGTTTGAACAAATTCTTTATCTATAAATGGCGGGTCAAAAAAAAAAATATCAAATTTATTAATTTTATTATTTTCAAGAATTTTTTCTACTTTATTAATCATTATTGTAGCTTTATTTTTTATATTTAATTTAACCAGGTTTTCATTTAAAATATTTGCTGCATCTCTATCATGTTCAACAAATGTTACTTTTTTTGCACCTCTAGAAATACATTCTAATCCAAAAGAACCTATCCCTGAATATAGATCTAAAATATTAGCATTTTCTATTACTCCATTAATTAAATTAGAGTGCCTTAAAATATTAAAAATATTCTCTCTAACCGCATCTTTAAGAGGTCTTGTAGTAGAATTTTTTAAAAAATTAATAGATTTACCTTTTAATGTTCCACTAATTATTCGCATATTTGTTTATTACTTTCCATCCAATATCTCTTCGATAAAAACCATCTTTCCAATTTAATTTTTTTAATATTTTTATAATTTTATTTCTTATTTTGAAAAAACTATTACCGGTAGAAGTTACATTTAGTACTCTGCCACCGTTCGAAAGTAATTTACCATTCTTATATTTTGTACCTGCATGATATATAAAATCACTTTTAGAGAGTTTTAGTTTATTTATATTCTTAATATTTTTATTCTTTTTATAATTTCCAGGGTAGCCCTTAGAACATAAAACAATTGTCATGCTTTTATCTTTTTTCCATTCAATTTTAGTTTTATTTAGCTTATTGGCTAAGCTGTTTTTAATAATTTTTACTAGATCTGTTTTTAGTCTAGGAAGTATAACCTGACATTCTGGATCTCCCATTCTAATATTATACTCAATAAGATAAGGTTGATTATCTTTAATCATTAAGCCAACATATAAAAATCCACTGTATGGATTTCTCTCTCTTTTAAGTGCTAATAAAGTTGGTTTTACTATCTTCTTGATTATTTTTTTTTCAAGTTCTTTGTTTATAATTAGAGCTGGAGAATAAGCACCCATGCCTCCTGTATTAGATCCTCTATCATTTTCTTTAACACGTTTATGGTCTTGCGCTGTACCAAAAAATTTATAACTATTTTTATCTATAATAAGAAAATAACTTGCTTCTTCACCTTCTAAATATTCTTCTAAAACTAACTTCTTAGAAGTTTTAAACTTTCCTTTAAATATTTCTTGAGAAATCTTCAAAACTTGTTTTGTGGTTTTACAAATGGTCACCCCTTTTCCTGCGGCTAAACCATCTGCTTTTACAACTATTGGCAATTTGCAAGTTTTAAGGAAATTATAAACTTGGCTTTTTTTTTTACAGATTTTAAATTTAGCTGTTGGAATATTGTTTTTTTTACATATATTTTTCATGAAGGCTTTGGAACCTTCAAGCTTTGCAGCATATTTATTGGGACCAAAAACTTTAACTCGATTTTTTTTTAAAAAATTAACTAAACCTCCTACTAGAGGTTCTTCGGGACCAACTACCACTAGGTCAATTTTATAAAATTTGACTAAAAGTAAAATTTTTTTAAAATCTAAAATATCAACTTTTACATTAATCCCTAGTTTAGCAGTTCCCGCATTACCAGGAAAACATATGATTTGCTTGGTAATTTTAGACTCATATAATTTTTTGCATAAAGCATGTTCTCTTCCACCGCTTCCAATTAATGCAATATTCATGATATTAATATTGTATAATTTATTGATGAATAAAAAAAAAGCTAAACTTACTTTTAGACACAACTATTTTGATGTTATTGAAGAAGGTGATTATATTTTGTGCGCTATATCTGGAAAAGAAATACAATTAAAAAATTTAAATTATTGGAATGTAGAATTACAAGAGGCATATTTTTCCCCAAAAGAAGCAAACGAGAGATTTAAAAATCTAAAAAAATAAATGTTATTTCCATCTATTGTGAGTCCAGATCCATTGATTGGGATTTTGAATAATCATTTTTTCAAGTGTCTTATTTAACTTCTCTGTAAGCTCTAATTTATTTTTAAAATAAATAGGGTTTATCACTTTTTGAAATTCAATCTTAAAGTTATTATTTTTTAATCTCTCTATAAAAACGGGAACTATTTTTAAATTATATTTAATAGCTAAATGAGCCGGTAAAGTACTTGTGAACGCAGGTTTATTAAAAAAATTTACTTTTTCCCCTTCACTAACTCTTTGATCAATCATTAAAGCAATACTGTACTTTTTTTTTATAAATTCAATTGTTTCTCTTACACCATTAATTCCTTTTTTAATTTGGTTTTTACAGATATATTTTTTACGCAAATATTCCATGAAAGGATTTAAAAAAAAATTATTAAGCGGTCTATAAATAGTAGCTAAATTAATATTACTTTTTGTTATCTCCATAGACATAAGTTCAAAATTTGCAAAATGACCTGATACAAAAATGACCGGTTTATGATTTTTGGTCTCATTATAAACATTATCTAAACCGATAATTTCAACATGATTTTTGTTTTTTCTAAAATAATCTAAAAAAATATATTCTACAAAAGTCATTCCATAGTTTTTCCACATTTCACTAATAATAATATTTTTTTGTACGTTGGATATATTTGATGAAAAAATTTTAATATTATTTTTTATGATGTTTCTTGATTTAAAAATAGGTCCAACTAAGCGAAATATAAAAGAAAAAATTTTTCGACTTATTTTTATTCCAATAATTCGACTTACGAAAAAGAATAAATAAATTAAAACTGCCTGAAAAAAATAATTTAAACTTTTAACCATATAATTGACTTATTTTTTGAATAAGTTTTTCTTTTTGTTTTATTTCTAATGAGATTTCAAGATATTTTATTTCTGGCACATTGAATTCCTTAATTTTAAAATAATCTTTTTCAGTCATTATTATTTGAAGATTTTTAAATCTAGCATCTTTTATTATATTTCTGATTTCATTTTTAGTAAATTCATAATGGTCTGGAAAAATTAATTTTTTTTCAATGTTTAAATCATGCTGTTTGAGCAATTTAAAGAAATTTTCTGGATTTCCAATCCCCGCTATAGCTAATAATTTTTTATTTTTAAATTTTTCAATGTTAATTGGTTTAAAATATGAATAAAAAAATTCTAAATTTTTATTAATATTTAAAAGTTTTTTTTCAAATTTGGTGTCTTTTTTTCCGTTAATTAAAATTATATCTGCATCTTTCAGGGCATTTAAGTTTTCTCTAAGTGGCCCGGAAGGAATAACAAGACCATTTCCAATTAATTGATTCTGATTAAAACAAACTATATTTAAATTTTTTTTAATTTTATAATCCTGCAGTCCATCATCTAGAATTACTATATCAAAACCCGATTTTTCTGCCTCCCTTATGCCATCCGACCTATTTTGACATAGAATTAAATTTTTAATTCTTTTTTTTATTAAGCGATGTTCATCGTCATGGCTCTTATAATATTTTCTTAATATTGCAGGTTTTTTTCCTAAGTTTAAAAGCTCTCTAGCTAAATAAATTGAGGTAGGAGTTTTACCAGTACCACCAATATAAATATTACCTATACAAATTATTGGTATATTGAAATTAATACTTTTAGTAATTTTTTTTTTTATTGAAATAAATACTAAAACTATCAATGAAACAGGAAACAACAAAATTGATAAAAAACTAATTTTCAAGTCCCAGAATTTTGGTTTATTTAATTTCATTAAATAAAAAGTTATTAATATATTTCATTGTATCAGCTAAAGTTTTTTGACCCAATTCATTAATCGAATTAGCAATTCGATTGTCTTTTTTATGAAAAGATTTTAAATCTTCAATTAAATTATTACTTAATTCTTCATATGTTTTTATTTGTTTTGCAATATTACTTTTTTTTAGAATTTCATATATTTCTTTAAAGTTGTAAACATATGGCCCATGATAAATTTTACATTTTAACTTTGCAGCATCTATAGGATTTTGACCACTTTCATTTTCCAATTTTTTTATAGTGGATTTTCCAAAAAAAACACTTTTTGAATATTTGTAGAAATTTTGTAGAACACCAAAAGAATTTATAATTATTATTTCCATACCATCAACAATCACATCATTTTTGTTTAATATTTGCACTTTGAGATTAAATTTTTCAGATAAAGATTTTATATTATAAGATCTTTCAATATGTCTTGGAGCAATTATTGTAATAATATCTTTGTAATTTTCTTTTAGTTTGAGATGAGTTTTCAGACACAGGATATCTTCGCCTTTATGAGTGCTAGCAGCAATCCAAAATCTATTTTTTAATAAAATTTTTTCACTTGAATTTTTTATCTTATCCTCGTCAAGCTCATTTATAAGTTTTATATTTCCATTAAAATAAATATTTTTTGCACCTAATTCCTCAAGGTATTTTTTTGTTTCCAAATTAGAGGCAAGGCATAGATCAAATAAACTAAAAATCTTTTTTGCAGAATGGGGAAATTTTATCCATTTATTAAATGATTTTGATGTTAATCTCGCGTTTATAACTGCTAAAGGAATTTTATATTTATTGGCATTCAAAATTAAATTTGGCCAAATTTCAGAGTCTACTAAAAAAATTGCATCTGGCTTCCACAAAATTAAAAACTTTTTTATTAAAAATTCTACATCTAAGGGTATAAATCTGTGATGAGCGTTGTTAATATTTTTTAGCTCAATTTTTGAAAGATTGCTAGAACTTAAGGTTGTAGTTGTAATTAAAAATTCTAATTGATCACTATTATTATTCAATTGCTTAATTATTGGTATAATGCTTTTTAATTCACCTATACTTGCTGCATGAAACCATATTAATTTTGAGTTTTTTTTCCTACTTACATTAAAGTGAGAAATTAAAATTTTCTCCTTAAATCTTATTGCGTCTTCTTTTTTTAAAATTTTTCTACAATAAATAAAAATGAATAATAAAGGATAAATTAATGTAGTAAGAATCCTATATAAAAGAATCATTCTATTTTAGTTGTTTTTTATATAGTGATTTATATTCCTCACAATTATTAATTAAAAAATCATGATTTCCTGAATTAATAATTATTCCGCTTTTCATAACAAAAATCTTATTTGCGCTATGAATAGTGGAAAGTCTATGAGCAATAACAAGGGTAGTTTTATTTTTTGTTAAATTATTAATTGCATTTTGCACTATATCTTCAGACTCCGCATCTAAAGAAGAAGTTGCTTCATCAAGCAAAATAATTGGTGATTTTTTTAATATAGCCCTGGCAATGGATATTCTTTGTTTTTGGCCACCTGATAGTCTAACTCCATTTTCCCCAATCATAGTATTGTAACCTTGGGGAAGTTTTTTAACAAATTCATCAGCAGCAGCAAATTTACATGCTTCGAGTATTTCTTCTTCAGAGGCATTGTCATTTGCATACGAAATATTATTTTTTATTGTATCATCAAACAGAATTACATCTTGACTTACTAACGATAAATTTTTTCTAAGTGATTTTAACGATATATTTTTGATATTCTGACCGTCTATTTCAATATAACCTTCTTGAGGATCATAAAATCTAGGTAATAAATTTATTATAGTACTTTTTCCAGCACCACTATGACCTACAAATGCTGCCATGG
>MDTC01076983.1_pt1 | contig 12709 bp, 8 predicted proteins | sample 811181 | NCBI WGS metagenome assembly MDTC01 (sample SAMN05326644, study PRJNA326480) | marine metagenome | isolation source: seawater | place: Pacific Ocean: North | collected 2011 | reverse complement strand
GCACAACCATCATCTAGACAAGATCTAATTAACTATGTCAAGAGACAATTAGGTGCTCCTGTTCTAGAAATCAATGTTGCTGATGAGCAGATTGATGATCTAGTTGATGATGCTTTGCAATATTTCCATGAAAGGCATTTTGACGGTGTAGTTAGAACATATTTAAAGTATAAAGTAACACAGGATGATATAGATCGAGGAAGATCGAGAGGTGGTGAAACGGTTTCTGGTATTACTACTGATACCGTAACACAAACTGTAGGTGCAACCTCATCATTTGCATTTGAAGAGAATTCAAACTATCTACCAGTCCCCAGTTCAATTACTGGTGTAAATAAAATCTTCAGACTTCAATCATCATCTGCAACTAGTGGATCGATGTTCAGTGTGAAGTATCAGTTATTTTTAAACGATCTATATTATTGGGATTCTATTGATCTTCTTCAATATTCAATGGTTCAATCAAAACTTTCTGACATTGATCATTTACTAAATCCCCTTAAGAATTTTAGATTTAATCAAAGACAAGATCGTCTCTATATTGATGCAGATTGGGGAACATTAGTTGAAGATGATTACTTTGTTATTGATTGTTGGAGACTTCTTGATCCGAGTACATATACTCAGGTATGGAATGATTCGTTCCTTAAGATGTACCTGACTGCCCTTGTGAAGAGGCAATGGGGTCAGAACCTCATGAAGTTCCAAGGAGTAAAACTTCCAGGTGGTGTAGAACTTAACGGTCGTCAAATGTTTGATGATGCGGAAAAAGAACTTGAGAGAATTAGAGAGAAGATGTCATCCACATATGAACTTCCACCTCTAGACATGATCGGTTGATACCATGTTAAATCCCTACTTTCAACAAGGTTCACGAAGTGAACAGAATTTAGTCCAAGACTTAATCAATGAACAGTTGAGGATGTATGGTGTAGAAGTATACTACATCCCAAGACAATATCTAACTAAAAATACTGTAATTGAAGAAGTAATCCAATCAGAATTTACAAGTGCATATCCAATTGAGGCATATGTCAACAATTATGATGGTTATGATGGGCAAGGAACATTATTATCTAAATTTGGTATTACAGATCTAGATGATTTAACTCTTATCATCTCTAAGGAAAGATATGAGCAATATATTACACCTCTGATTAGAGATCTTCCAAATATAGAGTTAGCAACTAGACCAAAAGAAGGTGATCTAATCTATTTCCCGTTTGGTGATAGATTGTTCGAGATTAAGTTTGTTGAGCATGAGCAACCATTCTATCAACTTCAGAAAACCTATGTCTATGAGTTAAGATGTGAACTATTCAGATATTCTACAGAAGTTGTCGATACTGGTGTAGATAAGATTGATGATAACTTTACAGATCAAGGATATATTCAAACATTTACTACTGCTGGTGTAGGTGAAACTGCTGCAGCATATACGGGCATTGTTGATGGTGCTTTGAGTGGAACATTCTACTTCTCAGATAAAGGTTATGGATATAACAAACCAGTAACTGTAGCTATATCTACTGCACCTATGGGTGGTGTAAATGCTTCTGGTATCGTTACTGGAAGAACTACATATGGTTCTGGTGGAGCTGAGTTCTTAACAATTCAAGGAATAGAGTTGGTAAATCCAGGTGCTGGATATACTATTGCACCAACTCTTGCCATTAGTGGCAGTACAACAGGAGTTGGAGCAGCTGCCACTGTTGGTATTGTAACTATGGGTGCAGTTGGTATTGTTACTGTTACTAGTGTTGGAGCTAATTTCGTTGAAGAACCAACAGTAACATTCTCAGCACCACCTGGTGCTGGAACCACTGCAACTGGTAGAGTAATTCTTGCTTCAGATAATACTGTAAGTGCAGTTAGAATTACTAACGTTGGATCAGGATATACAGTTGCTCCTTCCATCACCTTTGGGGCACCAAATCAAACTGCAAGTGGAAACTTTGAATATAATGAGATAGTAACAGGAACTTCTGGAGTTACTGGAAGAGTTAAGTCTTGGAATGTTGGAACTAGAAAATTACGTCTCTCAAATCTATCTGGTGACTTCTCAAACGGTGAAATAATCACTGGTGGAACATCTGGAGCACAACATAAAATTGTTATCCTAAATACTATTAGCGATAATCCATTAGTCGATGACAACACTTATGATGTTCCAGAGACATCAACGAGTGTAGAAGAAACAAATCCATCAAGTAGTTACGACGAAAACGTTGCAATTCAATCTGAAGGTGATGATCTTCTCGACTTCACAGAAAGAAACCCATTCGGAAGAGTATAGTAGAGTTCTATCATGTTTGAATATTATTACCACGAAATTCTGAGAAAGATTGTTATAGGATTTGGTACGCTCTTTAATGATGTAAACATTAAAACTACTGATGCTAATAATAATGTTACTAATAGTGTAAAAGTTCCTCTTGCGTATGCACCTCAGCAGAAATTTTTAGCAAGACTAGAACAAGCAGAAGATCTGAACAAAACGACTCAGATTACATTACCAAGAATGTCATTTGAATTTGTTGGTTTACAATATGATTCATCCAGAAAAGTAACTACCACTCAAAAAATTCTTGTACCGTCTCCATCTGGAGATAGTACAGTTAAACAGGCATTTATGCCCGTTCCATATAACATGTCATTTGAACTCAACATTTATACGAAGTTGAATGATGACATGCTCCAGATTGTTGAACAAATTTTACCATATTTCCAACCACAATATAATCTTACTATTGAATTAGTTGATGAAATGGATGAAAAGAGAGATATTCCAATCATCTTGGAAGGCATCTCTATGGATGATCAATATGAAGGAAACTTTGACACTAGAAGAGCACTTATCTATACTCTAAGATTTACTGCAAAGACATATCTATTTGGTCCTGTTGCAAAAGATATCTCTACCAAGATCATCAAAAAGGCACAAGTTGCTTACTATGCATCTGCTACTGGAACTAATGATGGAACTCCAGGAGATCCAAGCAAGAGCACCAGAGATGTTACATACTCTGTTGAACCAGAAGCAAGAAAAGAATACGATCAAGTTACACTCACAACTACTTCAAAAAATATTGATAAGACAGACGAAATCATCCACTTTAACTCTATTCAAAATATTAATCTTGCATCATACATTACAATCAATGATGAAGTGATGTATGTCAAGGCAAAATCAGATACTGAAAATACTATCCTTGTTAGAAGAGCACAGAATGGAACAAGAGCAGAAGTACATGTATCTGGTTCAAACGTAACTGAGATTACAAGATCAGATAGTATCAGATTCTATGCTGTAGGAACTGGTGATAACTTCGGATTTGATGGAGAGTTCATCTAATGGCAAAATTTGACGATCTAAACGAGACTTTTAATATTGAAGAGGAGGCACCTATTGTTGAGATAGATGCTTCTTCTGAAATTGTTGAGGAACCCAAAAAGGAAAAACCAGTCAAGAAAGATGATGTAACAAATGATTACGAATACACAAGAGGTAATTTATATTCAATTATCGAAAAAGGTCAGGAAGCAATAAATGGTATTCTTGAGTTAGCACAAGAAACGGAAACTCCAAGGGCATATGAAGTCGTTGGTCATTTGATTAAGAATGTTTCTGATGCTACTGACAAACTACTAGACCTTCAGAAGAAAATGCATGAGTTGGACCAAGATACCAAAAAACAGGCACCAACAACAGTTAATAATGCATTATTTGTAGGATCAACTGCAGAACTATCGAAACTTCTGAATAAAAAGGCATTTGATAATATACAAAATGAAACCTTGAATAAATAGACAAAAGAAGCTTTTGAGTAACTTTACGCGGAGTTGAGATGAATACAAGTCCAAAAATTAGGTTAAAAAGATCCTTTACACCAGGATCTATTCCTAGTCTAGAACAACTCACTTTTGGTGAGTTAGCTATTAACCATTATGATGGTACTGTATTTGTTCGTCAGGACACTGAAGGTGTAGGAATCTCAACCCGAGTGGTTACAGTCGGTGCGGGTAGAAGTATTGGTAATACATTTTTTGTAACTGTAGAAGGTAGTGATTTAAATAGTGGTCTAACTCAACAAGATGCTTTTGGATCTATTAAGAAGGCATCTGAAGCAGCTCAACCAGGTGATACTATTAAAGTTTCAGCAGGTCTTTATACTGAAAACAATCCCATTGTTCTTAGAGATAATGTATCCATTGAAGGTTTTGAACTAAGAAACTGTTATATTGCTCCAAATTTCCCAAATCAAGATTTATTCCATATTAATAATGCGTGTCACCTAACTGACCTAGCATTTATTGGTAAAGGTGCTGATATTGGTGGTGGTTCTAAAGGTGTTCCTCAAGGTGGTTCTGAACCTGGTTTCCTTGGTGCTCCAATGCAAAATGATAAAGCAGTTATTGCTTTCGTTCCTCTAGAAGGTGTTGCTTCCGATAGATATTTTGATGGTGCAAGATTGATCCGTCAAAATGCAGACTATATTGCTGGTGAAGCAGTTGGTTTCCTCACTAGTGGTTTTAGTGGTGTTGCTGGATCTCACAGAGCACAGGATGCTGCAAGACTTATTGATCTAAACGCAGAATATATTGCAGCAGAAGCAGTAGGATTTATCACCAGTGTCAACTATGCTGGTGGTGCATTCACAATGTCTTTTGGTACAGCAAGAGACTGTCAGGACGACATTCATGATGTGCTAGAAGCAGTTGCTCATGATTTAAGAGCAGGATATAGAAATGGTACTCAAGCAAACAGCAAATCAGTAGGTGCTGCACAATCATACTTTGTTGGTGGAGCACTATCTCACATCTTAGGTGCTGGTGTTTCTGAAGCAACAATTGCGGCAATGGATCGTGCTGCTGGCATTGCAACTTTTGCTATCAATAACAAACCGTATGGATTTGAACTGAAAGGATCTGGTTCAACCATTACTGGATTTGAATATACACCACTTACAGGTGTTTCAACTATAACCACATTGGTTGCTCATGGATTAACTAGCACTGATCATGTTGCACTTTCTGGTCTTGCATTTACTTGTGAAACCGAACACTCTGGTGTAACGACAACTATCTTCCCAAACCAAAGTCCTTCTGGACATATCTTTAAGATTGATCCAGATGGGTTGTTTAATAGCAATCAATTCGTTATTAATGTGGGCATCTCTACAATTGCTCATAGTTACACTCCAAGTTCTGGTACTGCTACTACAGTTTTCCAATACAGCACTTTTGAACAACAGTTTGATACTGGTGCCGCGGCAGGAACTAATATTCGTGGTGAGAACGTTGTTGGTAACGGCATTTGCCTCAACGTGAATAATGATATTAAAGAACTAGTTGGAATTGTAACCAGTGCAATTGGTGCAGGTAATACTGATAGTCTTCCAGGAATTACAACTGGTATGAGACTGGAGCAGAATAAGTGCCGTCGTGATGTTGCCAAGATTTGGAAAGCAGTTTGCTACGATATCACCCGTGGTGGTAATACAAAAGTCATTGGTGTCGGTAAGTCTTACTTTGATGCAAATGGTAATAGACTATCTGACATCTTGGTTGATCCTGATGAATATGAACAGTCTGTCATTGCACTCGAATATTCAAAAGATATTGTAAGAAGAGTTATTAATAATGTAAGAGATGGTTCTTATACTATTGGAACTGCATTTAATATTACTGCAGGTCAGTATTCTCCAACTTCAGGTATTATTACAGTAACAACTAATGTAGGTCATGGTTTAACTGACAAAGACACTGTTAAACTTGCTGGTCTTGGATTTAGTTGTGCTGCACATAACAATGTAATTAGTATTACTAACTTTGAATACGATAGTGCATCTGGTTTCAGTACGATTACCGTAGCATCTGATCATGGATTAAGTTCTGGTGATGAATTTGAAATGTTTAACGTTGCATTCACTTGTCCTGGTGGATCTGGTATTACAACAACTATCTTCCCAGATGGAACTAATGATTATATTTTTGATGCATATGTAGGAACTGCAGGAACAGTTATCTATACGAATGTAGGTATTTCCACTATTGATCATACTTATGATAGTGGTGGTGAGGTAAGAATTGGTGTTACTACAACAGTTTTCCCAGACGGAACATTTGGTGATTGTTTTGAAGTTAAGGATTATGTCTCAGATACTGAAGTGGCAATCAATGTTGGTATGTCAACTTTCAATCACATATATCATAATGGTGGTGGCACTATTCAAAAGACAAGAACCTTCAGACCAGACATTGGTCAGATTAGAGATATAAGCATTCAAATTGATTCCGATACTGGAAACAACAATACTGTTGGTAACTGTAAGAATGTTATTTCTGCAGTAAACACTGCAGTTGGTATTGCTACTGCAATTATTGAAGATGGATTTAGAACACTTCAAGATCCTCTCTATCTAACTCCAACAAATGCAACTTATGATCCAGTTGGTGGTGCATTAACAGTTACTGTAGCAGGTCATCCACTAACAACTACGGATAAAGTAAAACTCTCTCCAAATTCTATTCAATTTACATGTAGTTCAGATGGTAATGTAACTACAATTGGATATCCAGATAAAACCAGTCCAATCTATGATAAGTTTGTAGGAATTTCTCAAACAACTGCAAATACATTTACTATTAATGCTGGTAGTATTGCAGGATTTGGTGCTACTTATGTCCATACTTTTGTTGCTGCAGCAACTTCTGCAGTGAACTATGGTGGTGCTGGTATTTCTACAAGATTCCCAGGAAATAATGGAGCAGGTTCTAACTTTGAGAATGATCCATCATTCTCTCCTGGTACTGATGGTCCAGTTCTAAAAGGTCCTTATATTAGAAACTGTACTAACTTCATTGAAAACAGTATTGGTATGAGAATCAATGGATTTGATGCTGATCCTGGTGATAAGGATGAACTGGGTGTACAAGGTTCAATGAGTGTTGACTCATACACTCAATACAACCAAGGTGGCATCGGAGTATCCATCACAAATGGTGCATATGCTCAGTTAGTGTCTATCTTCACTATCTGCTGTAACGAAGCAATCGTAACTCTAACTGGTGGTCAATGCGACCTTACAAACTCCAACTCTTCCTTCGGTGAGTTTGGTCTAGTTTCTAAGGGTGTTGGTGATGAAAACTCTAGTTCCAACTACAGACAGACTGCTACGGTTGTTAAGGCAGGTGATCCTGGCAGATCAAATGCTCAAGGTCCATATGATATTGGTGATAAAAAAGTTACTTTATCTGGTGTCGGTACTCAGAGACCTTATGATGGTCAGACCCTATTCTTTGATGAACTCTACTTCTCTGTGGAGAAAGTTAAAATTACTAATGGTGGTTCTGGATATGAAGGTGCTGTACCTGGAGTTTCATTCCAGCAACCATCAGGTCCAGATGGTATTCAGGCACAGGGAATTCCAATTATTGAAGATGGTGTAGTTGTTGACTTCTTAGTTGCTAACTCTGGAACTCAGTATCAAGCAACTCCAACAATTACAATTGATCCACCACCATCTGGCGGAACTCAGGCAACAGTTGAAGTTGAAAGAATGCAACCACTATACTTCAAGGTTGCTTCTGCAACACTGCCCCATAACGGCATCTCAACTATCACAATGAGTCAAGGACTAAATAATGATTTAGTAGGTGGTGAAGTTGCATATATAACTCGTCAGAGTTTGCAAATCACATCCTCTCACTCTTTTGAATATGTTGGTGCTGGAAATACAATTCTCACCGCAAGACCTTCAGTTGGAGGTATCATCATTCAAGATAATGAAGTTGTTCAGGAAGATGGTGGTCTCGTAGTTTACACAAGTACGGACCAGGCAGGTAACTTCAGAATTGGTGATGGTATTCAAATTGACCAAGCAACTGGAACCATCTCTGGTCGTGTTTATATTAAATCATTGTTCAACAGCGTCACACCATTCATTCTAGCACTAGGAGGCAACTAAATCATGGCAGCAGTCGCAGTTAATAACTTTAAGACTATTACTCACACAATAAGCACAGGTGCAGCAACAGAAATTTATACTGCACCCACTGGTTATACATCAGTATTCCTACTCATTCAAGTAACAAATACAGATCCATCTACAAAAACATTAAGTCTCTATCATAAGAGGGAAACTACTGAAACTGCACTTTTGCTTGATTATCCAGTTGCTTCTAAGGATAGTTTGAGTTTACTTAACGGTAAACTCGTTTTACAAACAGGTGATAAATTAGCAGTCACTGGCAATGCATCAGGTGTACTGAAATTAGTTGCATCTGTACTGGAGACATCTAACTTCTAATACGGTATTAAGTCAATGCAAGCACGTAAAAGGTTTTTTTCAGGTAGGGAAACATCTTTATCTTTAGGTATAGCAGATTTTTCTGGAACTGATACAGTCCTTGAGGTAACTGAAGGACGAGTTGGTTTCGGAACAACTCAAGCTGCATATCAACTTACCGTTAATGGTAGTATGCAGTTGCATAATGCACTATACGACTATCAAAATCAACCAGGAGTTCAGGGTCTATCTCTAATTTCTACGGGTTCTTCTGTTGTTTGGGGAACACCAGAAATTAGTTTTGGTGGCATCACTATTCAAGAAGAAGGTGTAGTTGTTGGTACTGCTGGTAGTATTCAAACACTGAACTTTGTTGGTCAAAGTATTGAAGCAACAGCATTTCAGGGCATTGGTACTATAACCGTAGATCCATTCGATCCTGCAGGTGATAATACAAACGTGCAGTTTAATGATAATGGAGTTTTTGGTGGAGCAGACGCATTAGTTTATAATGATACTCTGAAAAAAGTTGCTGTTGGTGATAGTGTTTTTGGATCAGAAAACCTTTATGTAACAGGTAATGTTGGTATCAGTAGTGAACTGAATGTAGAAAAAGTATTTGTTACAGATAAATCTCCAGTCTTGGCAAATGAACTTGCCAGTAAAGAATATGTTGACCTCTTCGCAACTGCGGCATTGGTCATTCAGCAGGCAGTTTCTGTAGCAACAACAGAAAATGTTACTGCTACATATGTTAATGGTCCAACCGCAGGTATTGGTAATAGTGAACTAGGTATTGGTGCATCTCTACATGCCAATGCTAATGGAGTATTGACACTTGATGGATTTAGTCCAGCAGTTGATGATCGTGTTCTAATTAAGGACCAAACTACGGAATTCCAAAATGGATTCTATGTAGTTAAAGATACTGGTAGTGTTTCTGCTCCTTGGATTTTAGAAAGAACTCAGGACTTCGACCAACCAGATGAGATTGTTGCTGGTGCATTTACCTTCGTTACAAACGGTATTATCAACCAGGCAAATGGTTTCGTGCTTATTGATATTAATCCAACATTTGCTTCTGGTGGTTATGTTGGTTTATCCACATTGTCCTTTACACAGTTCTCTGCTGCTGGTCAGGTAGAAGCAGGTGACGGTCTATTTAAAGATGGATCAACAATTAACGTTGGTACTGCAAGTTCTGATCGTATTAGAGTTAATACTAATGATATTGACCTTGCTGTAGTATCTACTACAGATACCTTTGTAGACTCTACTGAAGAAAAATATTTTGTAACTAGAGTTATAACTGATGGATATGGTAGAGTAACTGGTATTAATAGTGATAAGCACCAGTTTGCATCATATACAGATCATGGTGTTGTAAGACTTGATCCTCTTGCATTCCATATCAATCCAGTTTCTGGTATTATGAGTCAGGCTATTTACACTAACATAGCCAACCTAAATATGCCTCTTGACGATAATATTGGTATTGCAACCATCAATTTGATTAAGGGTTGTGATATTGATACTAATGGAAGTATTTTGTCAATGGAGCATGGCAATTTCACTGGTGTTGTTACTGCATCTTCATTCTCTGGTGATGGTTCTGGATTAAGTAACATTATTACTGGTGTTGGTCTTGCAACCGAAGGTGGTTATGTTGGTAGTGGTGCAACTACTCTAGACTTTAGAGGTCCTGGTGCAGGTGCAGTCACCATTGATATTGCTAGTGGTATTGGTACTGTCAATGTTGAGGGTGGTACTGACGTAAACGACATTGGTAATGCAAACCAAGTTCTATTTAAAGATAACAACAACGTTGCAACCACATCTGCTAACTTACAATTTAATGGAACTAACCTGACTTGTGCAGGAACAGTTACTGCAAACTCTGATGAGAGACTTAAGAAGAATGTAAAAACCATTGATGATGCACTTAATAAAGTACGTGGTCTCCGTGGTGTAGAGTATGATCATAAGAATACTGGTGATCACTGCTTGGGTCTAATTGCACAAGAAGTTGAATCAATTCTTCCCGATGTTGTTTATGAAGATGCGACGGGTGTCAAGTCTGTTGCATATCAAAACATTGTCGCACTTCTCATTGAAGCAGTTAAAGATCAGCAAAGACAGATTGACGAACTTAAGAGAAAACTAGACTAAATAATTTTATCAAGATATAGATATCATGGCAAAGACCTGCAAACCAGGATATTACTGGTGCTATACCGACAAGAAATGTAAGAAAATTCCTGTCGGTTGGCATGTGGGTCGTGGTGGAATGATTGAAAAAGATGATGAAGAGACTAAGAAAAAGAATGGAAATGGTGAGTCTTCTGAAGGTAATGGTGGTGAAAATGGTGGCGGGGTGAGTGAAGGAACTCTTCACAAGTGGTTCAAAGGATCCAAATCTAAAGATGGTAAAGGTGGATGGGTCAATGTAGTAACAGGTGGAACCTGTGCGAGTGATGAACCAGGTGAAGGAACTCCAAAGTGCGTTTCTTCATCAAAACGTGCAAGCATGAGTAAAAAGGAAAGACTTTCTGCTGCTAGAAGAAAGAAGAAAGCAGATCCTGGTCAACAGCAAAAATCAGGTGCTGCTAAACCAACTTATGTTTCGACCGATAAACCAAAGAAAAAGGTAAAAGAAGATCTTGAACTCACTGATGCATACGGTGAGACATTTGCAGTAATACAAGACGTTATCGAGACAAAACCAATGGAATCAAAAGCACCACCTATCGAGTCATATGAGACTTATGATCTTGAAGCAATGACTGAGGCTAAAGATAAGAAAGGCAAAGGTAGTGGCACAAAAGATGCTTGTTACCATAAAGTTAAGTCTCGTTATTCAGTATGGCCTTCTGCATATGCATCTGGAGCACTAGTTAAGTGTCGTAAGGTTGGTGCTGCTAATTGGGGCAATAGCACTAAGAAAGAAGAATACTCTGATTGGAGATCAGAACTATTCAACGAAGACTGCTGGGATGGTTATGAAAAGAAAGGTATGAAGACCATGTTTGGTAAGAGATATCCAAACTGTGTTAAAAAGAAGAAGACCAGGAAAGAAGAAGTAGATCTTGGTGAAGCAAAGAATGGTGGTGATAATGATCCTTGCTGGGATAGTCACAAGCAAGTGGGTATGAAAAAGAAAGGTGGTAAGATGGTTCCTAACTGTGTGCCCAAAGAGGAAGTAGAACCAGAAGAAAGAAAGGATGAGGTTTGTCCATACTGCAGTTGCGATCCTTGTGAGTGTGAAGGTGTAGAGATTGAAGAAGCAGTAAGAGTTCCTGCAAAGACTGGTAACATCTTCTTTGTCATGGTTACTTGGAGAGGAAAAGGATATTCTCTCAAGATGTTCTTCCCACAAGCAAAGAGACCTACCAGAAAAGAAGTTGAACTTGAAGTTCAGAAAGTCTATCCTGGTGGTAGAGTCAGATATATGGAAATTGCTGACGTAAAACCAGGTGAGCAATTCCTACAAGTTTCTGAGGGTGCTGCTTGGACTAAGAAAGCAGGTAAGTCTGAGTCTGGTGGTCTTAACGAAAAAGGACGTAAGTCCTACGAAAGAGAAAACCCTGGTTCCGATCTAAAAGCACCTTCTAAGAAGGTTGGCAATAAGAGAAGAGCATCATTCTGTGCAAGAATGAAGGGTATGAAGAAAAAACTTACTTCCGCCAAAACTGCTAACGATCCAGATAGCAGAATCAATAAGTCCCTTAGAGCTTGGAATTGCTGATATGAACGTAGTAAAACTTCTAGGTGAAGCAACCCAATTAACAACCAGTGCTGACAATATTGATAATGGTGAGAGAATTCTGCTTCAGCATAACCATGCTGGTGGTAATGCTCACTTAGTAACTGTTAAGAACTCTGGTGGCACTGTTCTCGGAAGTGTTTATGTTGCTCCACACAGACCGATTGTAATTCAGAAAGAACGCACAGATACTGTGGAAACAGAAGCAGCAGTGACTGACATTTATGCAACTTCGATAGCACATTTGGGATAATATTTTATGAGTGACGTATATCTTGGTAATCCTAATCTAAAAAAAGCAAATACACCTCAAGAGTTTACGAAAGAACAGATTGAGGAGTTTATTAAGTGTAAAGAAGATCCCGTATATTTTGCAAAGAATTACGTTCAGATCGTTACTCTTGATCATGGTCTTCAACCATTCAAGATGTATGACTTTCAGGAAAAGTTAGTCAATAGATTTCATAAGAACAGATTTAATATCTGTAAAATGCCACGACAGACTGGTAAGTCTACAACGTGCGTGTCTTATCTACTTCACTATGCAGTCTTTAATGACAGTGTAAACATCGGCATCCTGGCAAACAAAGCAGCAACTGCCCGAGAACTTCTCGATAGGTTACAAACTGCTTATGAGAACTTGCCACGATGGATG
>MDTC01049889.1_pt1 | contig 12712 bp, 12 predicted proteins | sample 811181 | NCBI WGS metagenome assembly MDTC01 (sample SAMN05326644, study PRJNA326480) | marine metagenome | isolation source: seawater | place: Pacific Ocean: North | collected 2011 | reverse complement strand
TGTCGATCAAGCGGTGCGGGTACGCCTGCAGTTCGTCAGCGCTCGGTTTAGCGGTACCGATGTCCATGCCTCTATACACCAGCGCGGAATCCGCACTTATAAGCTGAGCTTTGGAGGGGCCTCCCAGCTGATCTTGCAGCGCCATGGCGACCGCTGTTTTACCCGCCGCTGTTGGCCCAATGACAACAGCAACAGGCGCTACCCCCGCAGCCATTACTGTCCTCGCAAAAACAAGCGGTCGAGTTCATCCAGACTGCGCTGCACATAGGTTGGGCGGCCATGATTACACAAACCGGCATTTTCGGTGACCTCCATGTCACGCAGCAAGGCGTTCATTTCTGTCAGGGTTAATTGTCGGTTAGCACGCACTGAGCCCCGACAGGCAATATTGCCCAAGAGATCGAGTCCGTGTCGATTTAATCCTTCGGCTGTGCCGAACTCCGCCAATTCGGCCAGCAGGTCGCTCACCATTTGCTCTAAATCGGTGTCCGCTAACAAGGTCGGCACCTCCCTAACGGTCACGCTCCCGCGGCCAAGCCTTTCTATCACAAGCCCGCTTTGGTGCAACCGCGTAGCCAGATCCTCAACATGTTGGGCGTCCGTCTCGCTAACATCGAACGTAAGCGGCACCAGCAGACGCTGCCGCGCCACCGCCCCGACCTCTAGCTGGGCCTTCATTTTTTCGTACACAATGCGCTCGTGGGCTGCATGCATATCGACAATGACTAACCCCGCGGCGTTCTGCGCGATCACGTAGATCCCGTGCAATTGCGCAATGGCATAACCTAGCGGATGCTCCACCGACGGCTCAGTCGCCTGCCACTCCGGGGATGTCTCACCTACCCTTTGCTGCTGATCAATCGCTTGCGCAAACCCACCGGGCAAGTCAATGCTGCCGCGGTTGTGCCGGGGATCAAAGCGCAGCGCCGACTGACTCGATATTGCTGTCGTTGCTTCCGCATGCGGCACCGCGTTTTCTGGACTCGTCGGCCTTATTGCACGGAGCGCCCGGTTCAAGGAACCAAATATAAAGTCATGGACTCTGCGGGCGTCACGAAACCGTACCTCGTGCTTGGTTGGATGCACATTGACGTCCACCAAATCAGGTGCCAACTGCAAAAACAATACATACACCGCGTGCCGACCATGAAACATCACATCGCTATAGGCCTGACGAATTGCGTGACCTACCAACTTATCGCGGATACTGCGGCCGTTGACGTAAAAGTACTGCTGATCCATGTAGCGCCGATTGTGCTGGGGCAGACCCACCCAACCAAATAAACGATAATCGGCCGAACGTTCATCAATGAACAAGCATTGATCAACAAATCCAGGTGACAGCACCTGAGCGAGTCGCGCTTCTGGATCACCAGCAGGCAAATTCAACCGCTTGGGTTCCGTGGCTTTGGCCGGCGCGGCATTTTGCTCAATCCTAGACTGCACCAAGGAGAACCCAACATCCATGTGGGCTAGGCTGAGCCGGCGTAAGACTGTATCGATCTGTTGGTTTTCCGTGCGCTCGGCTTTGAGAAACTTGCGACGCGCTGGGGTGTTGAAAAACAGATCCCAGACCTCGACCGATGTGCCCTGGTTATGCGCAACAGGGCCACAACCAACGGACTCTCCGCCATGACTTTCGAGATACCAGCCAGCGTCAGCTGGAGATTGGGCCGAACTTATTTTAAATCGCGACACCGAAGCCACGCTGGCCAGCGCTTCGCCTCTGAAGCCTAAGCTGCCTATACCCATGAGATCTTGGGCCTGCACAATTTTGCTTGTAGCGTGGCGCTCTACCGCCAAAGCTAAGTCGTCCTTATGAATGCCACTACCGTTATCTCGCACCCAAAGAGACTCTACCCCGCCGGCGACACTGCGCACCTCGATGTTCGTCGCGTCGGCATCCAGACTGTTCTCTACCAATTCTTTGACGATAGAGGCTGGCCGCTCGACCACCTCACCGGCTGCGATTTGATCCGCAACAAAAGCACTTAACCGTTTAACTCTGGCCTGCGACATAGATCAGGAATCTCCCGGGATAAACAGCGTTTGCCCCACTCGAATCTTGTCGCCGCGAATCGCATTACGACGTTTCAAGGCGCTCGCCGAGACACCGTAGCGCGCAGCGATCTCCGATAACGTATCGCCACGCGCAATCGTGTGCCGCAACTCCTGCCGACGTGCCGCGATCGCTGTGCCTGGCGGCGGATTCAGCCGCATAAACTGATCAATGCCGTCCGCGATGGCTGTGGCCAATTTCGTCTGGTGTTCTTTTTGTGACAGACGGCGAGCTTCTTGAGGATTAGAAATAAATCCAGTCTCTACTAAAATCGAAGGCATATCTGGTGATTTGAGCACTAAAAAAGCCGCTTGCTCCACCTGCTTTTTGTGCAGCTTTGTCATCTTGCCCAATTGATTCAGTACCGACTGACCCGCCTCAATGCTGTATGAGCGATTACCGTCCATCGACAAATCCAGTAAAACATGGGCCAGCACTTCATCTTTGTCACTCAAGCTGACATCGCCCACACCACCCAAGAGGTCAGATTGGTTGGCCCGCTCGGCCAACCACTTGGCGGTTTCGCTGGTCGCGCCGCGATCCGACAGGGTATAGACCGACACGCCGCGTGCAGCGGCACTGGTAAAGGCATCTGCATGAAGAGATACAAATAGATCTGCACGCGCTTCGCGCGCTAACGCGGTACGTTTACGATGCGCAATATAGTAGTCGCCGGTGCGCGTCAGCACGGCCCGATAGCCGGGTTTAGCGTTTATCGCTTTTGCAGTGCGCTGAGCAATTTGCAAAACCAAATGTTTTTCCTGCAAACGTTTTGGCCCCAAAGCGCCCGGATCCTCACCTCCATGACCCGCATCGATTGCGATCACTACATCTCTATTTTTAGGCCGCGGCGGCAACTTTTCGCCCAACTTGTTTTTACGCGCCTTGTCGACAGCCGCCAAATCAACTACGAGTCTGTGGCCATAGGGCGCAATGGGCTTGAGCGTGAACGCGCTCGGCTTCAACTTTCGCTTAGCATCTATAACCAAGCGAAAACCCTTGCCTCTTGGCGCGCCGCGCAGACCCTTGATCCGTACAAGATCATTTGCCACTTTCGCGACATCCATGCCCTTCGCCAGCTTAGCATTGGCTAGGTCGATGACGACTCGATGCGGTTTATCCAGCGTGAAGTACTTGTATTTAACGCCAGCAGACGTGTCCAAAACGATGCGGGTTGCCTCAGGCGACTCGTGCACTCGCACACCCTGAATAGTCGCCGCAGCAACCTGCAACGACGTCACAGATAGAATGGCAATTAAAAACGCTCTAACCATCGGGTATCAATACTCGAACGCTGCGCTGTGCCGGCGCAGCAGCATCTGTTGAAGCGGGCCGATGCAACGCCAACTGCACCAGAACATCGGGGCTCGGCAGCCAACCCTCGCCCCGCTGGGGCCATTCAAATAATTTGATTCCCGGCCCATCAAGGATTTCTTCGAAGCCAACAAACTCAAGTTCTTCGGCTGACTCCAGGCGATACAGATCGAAATGATACAGATCCAAATTGTCAATGCTGTACGGCTCCAGCAATGTATAGGTCGGACTCTTTACGGCCCCAGTAAAGCCCAAGGCTCTGAGTATGCCTCTGACCAAGGTGGTCTTGCCAGCGCCGAGATCGCCTTCGAGTGCAACCAGCGCCGTGTCACCAAAGCGACTTCGAATGAGGTTCAACAAATCGTCTCCAAAAGCGACCGTCGCAGCTTCGTCTATCAGGACCTGTGCAATGGCTTCAGTCATCGGGTTGCTTCTTGCCCGACAACACACTTGGTATCTTGGCCGTTACATCCGTAGCCATAACACTGCGTGGCCCCAGCAGCTGGGCCGCAAGATCCGCGCTGGCACTATGTAACGCAACGGCCTGCGAAAATTGTTCGCAAACTGCTCCTTGGTCACCGCTCGCATACAAGGGCGCGAGCAATCCAGCGCAAATACCGCTCAACACATCACCCATCCCAGCTGTGGCCATAGCAGGACCGCCATGAGCACAAATTTGTGTGCCTTCCTGCGTCACCACAACGGAACCAGGGCCTTTGACAACAACATTGCATGCGTAGCGTTGCGCTAACTGTGTCCCAGCGTTTAGGCGATCGGCCTCGATCGCAGGCGCATCGACGCCCAATAAGTTCGCGGCTTCGCCGCTATGCGGTGTTATGAATAAGTCGTTCGCAGGACTTTTGTCCGCCTTAGCGAGCCAATACAGACCGTCCGCATCGATCAATTTGGGCGTCGTCGCGGCGGCCACTACAGTAAATAACCCGCCGCCCCACTCACCTCTACCTAGGCCCGGGCCAATAACGATGAAATCGGCGGCACTCAAGATCTCCGGTAACACCGCCGACTCGGGATCGATGAACATGGCTTCGGGTACCCGCGCAAGCAGTGCTGCGCGGTGCTCGGATTGCGTAACGACGCTGACCAAACCAGCACCGCAGCGCAACGCCGCCTCTGCTGCCATCAACACGGCCCCGCCCATACCTAAATCACCACCGACAATGACCACTTTGCCACGTTGGTGCTTATGCGCCTGTGGAGAAATGGCAGGCAAACGCTCATGCTGCCATGTCAGCAGACATGTCTCGTTCGTTACACTCCGCGAAGCGTCGGCAATGCCCAAATCAGCAACACTTAGATCGCCAACAAAGGCCTTTCCTGCACCCGTATACAAGCCTATTTTCCGGCCGATAAAGGACACCGTCATAGATGCCTGCACAGCCAAGACGCCGCCCTGTCTGCGCGAAACCGCCCCGGTGTCAGGATCGACACCGCTCGGCAAATCCAGCGCTAGGACCCCGGAGGCTGTTTCATTGATGCGATGGATCATGTCCGCGTATGCGTCACGCAGCGGCAGCCGGAACCCTGTACCCAAGAGCGCATCGACAATCACGCCATGTTCAATAGCCTGATGGGCCGGCGAGACCGCGCCACCAGCCGTAACAAAATCCTCAAAGGCTGTGCGCGCATCGCCCTGCAATTGTTCGGGATTGTTAAGCGCTATCAACTGAACCCTCATGCCAAATTGGTACGCCATCCGTGCGACGATGTACCCGTCGCCAGCGTTGTTGCCTTTACCGCAAATTACCGAAACCGCACGGCTCTCAGGCCAGCGATGCAGCATTTGCTCGAACGCGGCCTGTCCAGCTCGCTGCATAAGCGTATAGCCACTTATGCCCATACCTTGGTGCACAATCGGTTGCATCGCACGAGCTTCTATCGAACGGATCTGCGCTGCAGTATAAAGTTGGTGTTTGGGGCTATGCATTAGCTTGAGTTTGAAATCTCTTGTCCGCTGACCATGATAAACGACCAGTATACTGTCATGCCCACCCAGCGCGTAGTCGTCGGAGTACAACATCATCAACGGAAAACCTGCCGCAACACTGCCTAATCAAGCCCAGCTTACGGCTTGGGCACAGCCGTTGGGTTTCGATGCGGTTGCAGTAACCGACGTGGATTTAAGCGCGCACGCGCCGCACGTGCGCGAATGGTTAGCCAAGGGTTTTGCCGGGGATATGGGCTACCTACAGCGCAACTTGGAAAAACGTCTGCACCCGGACCTGCTGGAGCTGGAAACCTGCAGGGTTATCAGCGCGCGGATGAATTATCTGCCCGCAGACACTCAGCCTTTAGAGGTTCTGGCACGCTCTGAGCAAGCCTATATTTCTCGTTACGCATTAGGCCGTGACTATCACAAAGTCCTGCGTAAACGCCTTGCTACTCTAGCGACAAGAATCGACGACGCCATGCCTGGGCACCGCTACCGGGCCTTTACTGACTCGGCCCCTGTGCTAGAGAAAGCTTTGGGAGCAAAAGCGGGACTCGGGTGGATGGGGAAACACACCCTACTCTTACATCAAGACGTAGGGTCTTGGTTTTTTCTCGGCGAGATTTATACCAACGCTCCGTTACCCTGCAGCCCGCAAACGGTGGAAGACGCCTGCGGTAAGTGCCGAGCCTGCATCACGGTATGCCCGACCCAAGCAATCGTTGGTCCGAAAAAACTCGATGCCCGGCGCTGTATTTCCTATCTAACCATTGAGCACAAAGGCGCGATCGATTCGGAACTGCGCGAAAAAATGGGCAACCGAATTTACGGCTGCGACGACTGTCAACTGTACTGCCCGTGGAATCGGGATGCGCCCACGACCCGCGAACCCGACTTCGCGCCAAGGCACAACTTACAAAACCGCGATCTGATCGATCTATTTTTGCTGAGTGCAGAGGAGTACGACACCCTAACCCTAGGCTCAGCCATGCGACGGGTCAGCTATGCACAATGGCAGCGCAATTTAGCAATCGCGCTGGGTAATGGCCCAGCCACCAAAGATGCGATGAACGCACTGCAAACACGACTCGGCCAACTCAACGACATGGTGGACGAACACATCCAATGGGCGCTAGACAAGCTAGCTGGGCAGCTTGAATAAATGTCGGCGGTAGTGACGCAGTTCTTCGATAGATTCGCGAATGTCGGCCAACGCCGTATGCTCACCGTTCTTTTTAAATCCCGCAGCCACCTCAGGATGCCAGCGCTTAGCGAGTTCTTTGACGCTGCTCACGTCGATCATGCGATAGTGAAGATAGCCTTCTAATGCGGGCATATAACGCGACAAAAAACGCCGATCCTGCCAAATACTGTTGCCGCACAAGGGCGCCTCGTTGGGCTCTACATATTGCTCAATGAATGCCAAAGATACCGCCTCGGCTTCACGTTCCGACACCCCGTCCACAGCGATTCGCTCCAACAACCCCGACGCCGAATGGTGCGTTTGATTCCATTCGTCCATACCGTCGAGCAACGACTGCGGCTGCTGAATCGCCAACACCGGCCCTTCGGCGATCAAATTAAGATCACTGTCCGTAATAATGGTGGCCATTTCAATGATGCGATCTTTACCCGCATCTAACCCAGTCATTTCTAAATCGATCCACACTAAATCAGCGTTCATAGTCACTCATAGCACCAAGGCTTAACCAATATAGAGGACGGTTTGTCTAAGGCCAAGGCTGCTTCGCACCGGCTGAGTCATCTGCATTGTGGTAAAAATCGAACGATTCAAAGCGCCCATCAGATACCCCGCGTCATCTGATGAGGAAACTGCTATGGTTTTTGCTCGAACCAAAGCAGTGCCATGACCAGCCAATCCATATTGTCCAGCCCGCAGCTAATTGAACCCGAGGATCTGATTCTGCCGTTGCGCAACGATGATCTGCTGATTCAGGTCACGGCACCCAACGTTTTTTCACAGGCGCATATTGAGGGCGCGGTGTTGCTTGAACCGGCCCAGCTGTGTTGTGGTATTCCACCCGCTGTAGGCAAATTGCCGGATCTACCTTTATTGCAACAGGCTATGGCCCGCATTGGTTATCACCCCAACCGCCGAGTCATCGCCTACGATGATGAGGGCGGCGGTTGGGCTGGCAAACTGTTATGGGTGATGGATGTCATCGGTCACCACAATTGGGCTTATCTGAACGGTGGTTTACATGCCTGGGCTGCGGCCGGACGTGCATTAAGCGCGGGCGAATTTCTCGCTCCAACCCTCTCATCTCAGACGCAGCTGGAATTTAACTCTCATGCTGTCGCGGAAATTAATGATGTGCTCGCCGCGATAGACGAGCCGAACCACGTAATCTTGGACGTACGTTCGCGCGAGGAGTATCTCGGGGGGCGCAGCGGATCGGCTCGCGCGGGACACATTCCAGGAGCTGTGAACCTTGATTGGGAGCTGTTAAAAGATCCCAGCAGACATTGGCGTTTACGCAACTCTCTGCGCGAGGATTTCGCGTCATTGGGTATCGATCAAACTACGCAGGTCATCACCCACTGCCAAACACACCATAGATCTGGACTGTCGTACTTGGTGGGCCGACTTTTAGGTGTCGATATTCGCGCCTATCACGGATCCTGGGCAGAATGGGGAAACGACCCGAGTCTGCCCATCGAATAATGGAAGAACCAAGGCCATGAGCAAACATTTCGCAAGTCTGCAAAAAGCGCTGCCGCAACACTTACTGTCGCGTGTTGTCGGTCGGCTTGCGCAGAGCCGCAACCCCATGATCAGCGCCGCCTTCATCAAGCAATTTGCGCGGGCTTATGACATTTCTTTGGCCGAAGCCGAACGCAAGAAGCTCAGCGACTACTCGAGCTTCAACGACTTTTTTACCCGCGCGTTGGATCCATCGGCCCGGCCCATGCCCGACGCGATCAACGAATTAGCCAGCCCTGTAGACGGCTGCGTAAGCCAGCTAGGTACCATAAAAGATGAGCAACTGTTTCAGGCCAAAGGCCAGCGTTACGCGCTCCGCGGCTTAGCTGGAGAGGCGAGCAAGGGCTTCGAGGGCGGCGATTTCTGCACAATTTATCTTGCCCCCAACGACTACCACCGAATCCATTTACCCTATGCGGGCACCCTGACTCAGACCATCGCTTATCCCGGAGCGTTGTTTTCGGTGAACGGGATAACCGAGGAATTCATCGAAGGTTTATTTCTGCGCAACGAGCGCCTCGTCTGCCGGTTTGAAACAAACTTTGGGCCCATGCTTGTCGTTTTAGTTGGCGCATTAATTGTGGCCTCCATAGAAACCGTTTGGCCAGGGCCACTTTCGCCTTACCCATCCGTGCAAATCAATCCGCACAATCTGCCGTTCGAACGAGGCGCTGAGATCGGACGCTTTTTGCTCGGTTCTACGGTTATTTGCTGTTTTCCTAAGGGTGCGGTGCGACTCAAGCAGTCTCTACAGGTGGGCGGCCGAGTGCGCATGGGCGAGGCTCTGGGCGATTTGCTTTAGGCGCCATCAGTACTTCTAGTTAACGTGGCGGTTCGTGCGAACGTCATCGCGGTCAGTTCTTAGAATTCTGGACCCTGCATCACCGCATCCAGGCGATCCGCGTGTTGTGCCAGCATCAGTAACCGATCCACCCCCAGCGCCACACCGGCACAATTAGGCAAGCCTTTCTGCAGCGCATCCAAAAACGGTCTATCCGGCTCGATGTCAACGAGTCCACGGGCGCGACGTAGGGCCCGATCCGCAGCAAACCGCCGTTCATGTTCAACTGGGTCTAGCAGTTCCCAGTAGCCGTTGGCGATCTCTACGCCATCGATCACCAATTCAAATCGCGCCGCCACGGTCGGGTTATCCGGTCGTAGGCGCGCCAGCGCTGCTTGATCCGCCGGGTAATCCACCACAAAGAATCGACCGGGTTTTAACCCATCGCAGGCCTCGGCAAAGCGCAAATCCAGATCACTTCGCTCGACATGGCTTTGATCGAATAATTCGCCTACCAACTGTTGGTAGGTTACGGTTTGCACCGCCCCTGGCCCCAGCACGACCGCAACCAAATCCGCAACCTCCTGCATCAATAATTGGTCGTCAAAACCCAACCGATACCACTCAAGCATGGTGAATTCTGGGTTGTGCAGACGCCCACGTTCTTCGTGTCTAAAGACCGGACCAAGCTGATAGATAGACGGTGCACCGGCGCTAAGCAGTCGTTTCATTTGGTATTCAGGAGATGTTTGCAGAAAGCCGTAACCTGGAACCGCGATGCTTTCGACATCCGGATCGGTCACTGTCGATGGCGCGAGAACGGCGGTCTGGACCTCTAAAACATCGCGCGCGGCGAAGAATGCTCGGATATCAGCCAGCGTCTGCGCGCGCAACCGCACGCGCTCTGCGAGGTTCATTTTCGATTTACCCCCTGCCTTATCGCCGAGATATGCTTTTTGGGCCTAGCCTTTAGCGCGAGATACGTACTCGCCGGTGCGGGTATCCACTTTAAGGATATCGCCAATATTGATGAACAGCGGCACGCCCTTAATCGTGGCTCCAGTCGATAGCGTCGCTGGCTTAGTGCCACCATTTGCCGTATCGCCCTTAAGACCAGGATCCGTATCGGTAACTTCCAATTCAACAAAATTTGGCGGGGTGACCGCAATGGGATCGTCATTCCAAAGTGTCACTTGGTAGACATCTTGCTCTTTTAGCCAATCCTTGCAGTCGGCGACAGCAGAGTCTGCAGCCGCCACCTGCTCATAACTGCCATCTGTGCGCATGAAGTGCCAAAATTCTCCGTCGGTATAGAGGTATTCCATGTCTATATCGACAACGTCAGCGCCTTCAAGCGACTCACCGGATTTAAACGTGCGCTCCCAAACCCGGCCATTCTTGAGGTTCCGAAACTTGACGCGATTGAACGCCTGACCTTTACCTGGTTTTACAAATTCGTTTTCTAAGATCGTGCAAGGATCCCCTTCCAACATGAGTTTCAATCCGGATTTGAATTCGTTGGTAGAATAGTTGGCCATAACACACTTCGTTGATATCTAAGTCGCGCATGATAACCCCGAATCACATTCCTGCCCATCTTAGCCCTGATGTTGGCCCCTGGCCCGACGAGCTATGGTCAAAAGAACTGGCTGGCGCTGCACGCGACGTTAAAACGTTGCTTAACGCGGTGCAGGTGCACCCGCAGAACTTGCAGTATCCAGCGGATACATCGGCGAAATTTCAGCTGCTCGTGCCTCGCGGCTTTATTGCCCGTATGCGCAAAGGTGACGCCGATGACCCATTACTAAAACAGGTATTGCCAACACTCGAAGAGCGCAAAGCCAGCAATGAATTTACCCGCGATCCGTTGGCCGAAACCGACCCCGCTCAGGGCTTCATGAAAACCCCCAGCCTGCTGCAAAAATATCAAGGCCGCGTGTTGCTGATCACCACACCTGGATGTGCCATCAATTGCCGCTACTGTTTCCGCCGCGAGTTTCCGTACACGCAACACCGACCCAAAGGCCACCAGGAAGCGCTCGCGAGCATCGCGGCTGATCCCAGTATCGACGAAGTGATCCTTTCCGGCGGCGACCCTTTGCTGCTCAGTGATAAGCAATTGTCGCAACTGCTCAACGCCATTGAGTCGATACCTCATATTCAGCGCATTCGTATCCACAGTCGCATCCCTATCGTGCTGCCGGAACGAATTACCCGCGGCCTGATGGATGCTTTAGAACGCTGTCGTTGCCAGATGGTGCTGGTTGCACACACTAACCACCCACAGGAATTGAACGATGCAACAGCGCGCGCCTTGGCTTGCCTGAAACACAGCCAAATCACGCTGCTGAATCAATCTGTACTGCTGCGCGGCATCAATGCAGACGTAACCACACTCGCCGAATTATCGAAAAAGTTATTTGCCCAAGGCGTACTGCCTTACTATCTGCACCTCACCGATCACGTCGCTGGTACAGAGCATTTCTTTATTGGCGATGACGAGGCGCGAGAAATTTACGCGCAACTGCAGCGCCTGCTGCCCGGCTACTTACTGCCCAAACTCGTGAGAGAGCAGCCTGGTCAAGCATCAAAAACGTTAATGTATTAGCTGCCCTGACCGAGTGCCTGTTCTATATCGCCGTCACTAAAACCGATCAGATATAAAATGGCATCCAGCCCAAAGTTAGAGATTGCGTGACGCGCACTTTGTTTGACGACGGCCTTGGCGTGATAGGCAATGCCCAAACCCGCAGCCGTTAACATCGGCAGATCATTGGCGCCGTCCCCTACCGCAATGGTCTGCTCCAAAGTGATGCCTTCGCGGTCGGCGATCGACATCAATATCCGCGCCTTAGACTCGGCATCGACAATATCGCCCGTGACCTCGCCGGTCATTTTACCGTCGACTATTTCAAGCGTGTTGGCATAGACATAGTCAATACCTAAGCCTTCCGCCAAGTATTCGCCGACATATTGAAAACCACCCGAAATTACCGCAGTACGATAACCAAAATGCTTTAGCGCCTTAATCAAGCGGTGCGCCCCGTCGTTGAGCTTTACCGACTCGGCAACTTCCTGCAGAAACTCTCTGGGCATTCCATGCAACAAGCGTGCGCGCTGACGAAAGCTCTCCTTAAAATCTATTTGCCCGGCCATGGCGGCCTCAGTAATCGCCACAACTTGGTCACCAAAACCATGACGTTTCGCCAACTCATCCATCACCTCTTCGGCAATCAGGGTTGAGTCCATATCCAACACCACCAAACGGCGATTTCGTCGAAATACCGTGTCTGCCTGCACGCTGAAGTCGAAGCCCAACCGCTCGCCAGCCTGAGTAAACTCTTTTTGCAACAGATGTCGGTCATCCGCGGACGTACGCGTGCCGCTGAGCCGCATCTCTACGCACAGCCGCGGCACCGCAGTACCCGTAAGATCTGGTGCTGCCTTGGTGAGGCGCCGCACAAAATCAATATTTAAGCCGTATTGATGGGTCAGCTCACTGACCGCTTGAAGCGCATCCACACCATCACTGAGCGTCATGACCGTTACGATCAACCGGCTTGCGTCCGCGACTTCAGACCACCTGACTTGATCAGGAGACTGCACCGGCGCAATGCGCACAACCACGTCTTCTGAGGCACAGGCACGCTGAATCCGCGCCTGAGCGTTCGATGCCGCTGCAACTCGTGCCAGCACCGCGAGCGCTAATTCGTCGTGAATGACCGCTTGCCCAATATCCAGAATGTCCGCATCGACACCCTGCAATGCGGTCATCAGCCGCGACATCATTCCAGGCTGATCGCGACCAGACACGCTTATGAGAATGACATCGTCTGACAAACCCGTGTACTCCAAACCCTAAAATCAAGGTGTCTCAGTGTAGCG
>MDTC01271659.1_pt1 | contig 12713 bp, 14 predicted proteins | sample 811181 | NCBI WGS metagenome assembly MDTC01 (sample SAMN05326644, study PRJNA326480) | marine metagenome | isolation source: seawater | place: Pacific Ocean: North | collected 2011 | reverse complement strand
TATCACTTGTTTGAGCGGCAGAATCACCAACCAGAAACTGCAATCCAATAGTTGAAACCATGGTTACTAATGCAAGTAGCAACGGAAATAATACCATTTGTCGCGCCTTGGCAAACTCGACGTTTTTACGAAATTCTTCCTTGAACATAACATTAAATGTGGCGCGAAATGAAGAAATCCCCTTTAACGGTGTGAGTAAAATCTGCCCGCCTGAATGGGTTCCAAGAGTCACATCCTTACTCGAGTAGTCATTGTGATCCCATTCCCTCGATGAGATGTGAGCTCCCGGCAAAACTACTCCTCCTCTGTGTTATTCTGCTCAAATATCCTTTCAACATCCTCAATTGATTTGCCAACTAAGCGAATGAATACATCTTCTAATGTTTCTTTTTGATTTTGTTTCAGTCCCCGAACCGTGCCAGCAGCTAATACCTTGCCATCATTAATGATAGCCATACGATTGCACATGCGCTCCGCCATCTCGAGGACGTGTGAACAGAGAAAAATCGTTCCGCCTGATTTGACGTGCTCAAGTAACCATTCACGGCATTTACGTTGATATATTGGATCAAGGTTGGCAAACGGTTCATCAAGGAATAGCAACTTTGGTTTATGAATAAAAGCAGAAGCAAGCATCACCTTTTGGCGCTGGCCTTTCGATAGATCTTTGCACATAGTATTACGCTTTTCTTCTAACCCAAACCAGCTCAACCAATGTTCAACTTCTGCTTCTGCGTTTTGTATATCCCTCAGTTTTGCGACAAATTGGAGAAATTCAACGGGAGTTAGGTAGGATGGCGGCGATTCAGATTCTGGCACAATTCCGATATTTGCTTTAACTTTCTGTGGGGATTTTGTAGCGTTAATCCCAAGAACCTCGATTTGACCTTTGCTAGGCTTGAGCTGTCCAGTAAGGAGTTTGATGAAGGTAGATTTGCCAGCTCCGTTGGGACCAAACACACCAAAGAATTCTCCTGAGTGTACCTCAACATTCAATGGATGCAAGGCAATAAAATCACCATATTTCTTCGCCATATCAACTGCTTTAACCAGTGGCGGCGACTCATCCATGAATCACGCTATACCTCATATTCTTTGTATTATTGGATAACTCCGTAACAGCATAAATCATGAAGTGAGTTGCAGTGGCAATATCATGGACGAGCCTAATTCACGCGTTTTATCGATAGAAAAAATTTCTGTTAACGATCCCTATATAGATGGTTACATTATTTTGGCGACCATTAATCGCCCAAACAAACTCAATGCTCTAAATTCTGCGGTTATGGATTCACTGAAATCATTGTGCGCTTGGGTAGAATCAAACCAGATGATTCGCTGTTTGGTAATTACTGGCGCTCAACCAATGCCTGCTGATGAAGGTAAGCGCCCAAAGCCAAACGCCTTTGTTGCCGGAGCAGATATAGCCGAATTTGTCGGCATGGATAGCCGGGCGACTCGGGACAAATTTGCCGACAATGCTGTGGAAGCAATATGGTCATTGACCAAACCCACCATCGCAATGATTGACGGATTCGCTCTAGGCGGCGGCTGTGAGCTAGCATGTTCCTGTGACATTAGAGTTGCATCAACTCGCTCCAAGTTTGGCACCCCGGAGATAAACCTTGGACTAATCCCGGGCTATGGTGCAACCCAAAGACTGACAAAATTGATTGGTTATGGTAAAACCCTGGAAATGGTCATGTCAGGTGAAATGATCAGTGCTCAGGAGGCTCTAAACATCGGGTTAGTAAACCACGTGTGTGAACATGATAACCTAAGGGAATTTACGATGGAATTAGCCACCAAAATAGCAACAAAATCTGTTCATACGCTGATTACCGCAAAACGCGTAATAAGAGCGGCCCTAAACAGTACGCTAGACGCTGGGATTGCCCTTGAAGCAGAAGAGTTTGCTAATTTATTCGACAGCAAAGACCAGCAAGAGGGGGTAAGAGCGTTTATGGAACGCGACAAGCCCAAGTGGCACGATGAATAATACCAACTCGAGCCTAGTCTTCATCCATCTGTAGTTTCATCGCTGCCAATGCATCACTAGCGTTTGGCAAGGGAAGTGTCGGAAGGTTGCCGTCTGGTAGAGGCGGCAGAGGCATACCATCCAACCCTGGCAATTCAAGGGCTTGGGGTTTCTTATCAACTTCCTCAAACCCAGAATCAAGCGGTGTTCTCAATTTTAGTATCGTCACCTCGTCAAGCCGTATGAAGGTCGCACCGTAGACATGCCCAGCCTCAGGTTTAAGCGGCTCGTCTATTACACTAAGGCCACTTTCTGGATTTTGTAGAAGTGCTACTATGTCTTCTCCCTCATTGTGCTGTTCCCACATGCGCACGGTTGAGGCTCTTATTTCGGCAAGTTGATTTCGCCGACGCTTCTCAATTCTCTCTCGTATCTCCTGATGCTTTACCCTACGATTTGAAACAGTCATCTCAATATCAGCGTCCTCTACTGATTCCGGGCTTACTTCGACAACATACTCATCAGCTGTGTGAACATTTTCTACTGTGACTTCAACTTCGAGATATTCCTCGTCTTCCGCATCTTCCGCATCTTCCTCGTGGCCTGATGAATTTGCCGCTTGTATCTTGGCAAGTTTTCTTTCTCGCAGCGAAACTCCATCTAAATTCTCTTCCGTGGTAACCGGTGCCGGTATTTCGACTGAATCGTCGGCGACAAAATCTGATTCTGTGTCAGCTTCATCAGCCGCATTAACGGCATCTCCAGACTTTGGCTTTACGACAGCCTTCGTTCCTCTTCCGCCGAGCATCACCCAGAATAAAGCTGAGACGAAGGTGATAGCAATCAATGACCATTTTCCGTCACTTGACAGGCTCGAAGCTGAGGTCAAATAAAAAACTCCAGCACTGACAGCAACCAGCGCACAAACAGTTCGGAAAAACCCCATGCCCCTCGGTATCATCCAGTTGCTTCTGATTTATCATGCTGATGGCAATTGGTTGAACAAGTTCTGTAATGCCCTGCTTCTATGGCTGAATTTCTGCTTTACTGCCGAATCGACTGCTCCGAATGTTTTGCCGTGCGTGCTGTGTGAGCCATAGTTTCCCGGTGATAATGGATTTAGGTTATCGTCTAAATCACATGGGATAAAGATTGGATCAAAGCCAAAACCCTGCCCATCCATAGATTTAGTAGCAATATGACCAGGACAAATACCCTCACCAAGCATAACTTCTCCGTCTCGCCACAATGCAGCAACCGCCATGAAGCGTGCTGAACGCAAACTAGCACTTGAGACCGGGTCCTCGGTAGTTAAATGATTCAATAACCTAATAATTCCCGCATTACCGATAGTGCTGTAAACATATGAAGAATATACCCCGGGAAAGCCGTCTAAAGCATCGATAAATAGTCCAGCATCTTCCACCAGTATCATATCACTTGGGGAAAAATTACTTGGTAAATGCTGCCTTGCTTGACTAATTTTTGATTTTGCTACTTCCTCTAGAGTTTCAGCTTGAGGCTCATACAATACACCCTCTTGAACAACAAGTTGTTTGACTTCATAACCTAATGCAGAGAGGTGGTTACCTGCTTCGGCTAACTTTCCGGCGTTGCTAGTGAGGAACCATATTGTCGGACTCATGACGCGGCCTTGGGTTGTGAGTTATCATGCCTATTGACAAATCTAGTGGAAATTTTTGATTTTATGGTACAATTTAACATTGGAGACAATTTAGCAATTGTATGATTCAACACGTAACCATGGTTGCGCTGGGCGGGGCCATAGGGGCAATTTTGAGGTACACAGCCAGCAATATACTACAAGCTACAAATTTTCCTTGGCCGACTTTCACCGTGAACGTGGTTGGCTCTGTAAGCATTGGAATTCTGACTGCAATAGCGATGAACTACACCCTTTCCCAAGAAACCATGCTATTCCTCAGCACGGGATTGTTGGGTGCATTCACCACTATGTCTACATTTTCTATCGAGACTGTGGGTTTACTGAAGGCGGAAAATTATATCATAGCCTTAACTTATGCCACGCTTTCATTTTGTTTGTGTATCATTGGGGCATTTGCTGGTTATAGCCTTGGTTCGAAATTGAACTTAGGCTGAGCGTTGCATTACTTTATGTACAAGTAGTATGATGAAATTTCGTAAGGGGGAGGCTGAAGGAAATTTAGTGTGCCCTAAGAGTTGATGTTATGACAACGCTGATAAACAAGATGAATGATGCATTAGGCTGGGAATTGAGAGCAATAAACATGTATGCACACTATGCTGCTAACGTGACTGGAATCCACCGCTTGCAATTGTCTCCGATGTTCAATACTGAAATGACTGAATCTATCGAGCACGCCGACATAGTGCGAAAAGGAATTGTTCAATTGGGCGGTATACCGGTCACTGAGCGAAACACACACCCGATAACTCACACTACAGACTACATGGAAATGCTAAACTATTCATTAGAAACCGAAGTCAAGGCGTCCGAAGTCTACGCTGAGTTACTCCCCCTCATCGACGAGACCGATGATTTGTATGATTCAATTGAGCAGATCTACCTATCTGAACTAAAAAGCGTTGAGGAGATGCGACTCCTAGTGGGTTAGATTAACCGTGATACCTAACTCTTGACCTCACATCATCGAGGCGTTTCAAGACGTTTTCAGCAATCGGTGGCAAACCTCCCGATAATTCTGACAGTGGACCCAACTCACTATCGCATTGAAGGTAGCCATGAAGGAATTTTTCCATTCCGTTTATGATGTTAGGATGAGAAGCACCCAGTATTTCATCCATCACATGAAGATCAATACCAAACCTTTCTACCTCGTACTCGACAGCTGAAAGCCCGAAATCAATCAAATATGCGCGATTATGCTCGTCGATTAGTATGTTGTTTGTCGACAAGTCACCATGAGTCACAGCCATCCTGTGAAGCCTTCTTACCGCATTACCTGAGTTATAGAGAGCAGAATCAATATCACTTTGGCAAGAATTACTATCCCGCAAGACGTCAATAAGTGGTCTACCATTCATTTTTTCCATCACAATCAGGCCATTCTCTAAATCAACATCCCAAACTGCTGGAACCGGTAATCCAGCATTTTTTATTCTCACAAGAATTCTGGCCTCACTGAGCATTCGGCGATAACCAAGCCGCTTCTCGAGATCCGGATGTCGCCACGCCCGACTACGACGCAATTTACGAACCGCAGGCTTACCCATCCACGAACCTGACCAGACCTCTGCTTCAGCACCCAAATGTAGCCTAGCCTCCGGTTCGAAGAACATGTCACTGGCTGAGAGCACTCATTTATTTATATCACGGAATAACAATTGTTGAAAAGGAGCAATGCTTGGGCAGCATGAATCATATGACCATAACCTTGCCAATGTGCTCCATTGATTTCATGGATAATTCGCTATCTCCTGAGGAGTTGGCGATTGCTGATCGTATTACAGAATTAAAGCAGCAATTAGGTGCTAAGCTGATGGTTTTAGGCCATCACTATCAACGGGATAGCATTGTCATGCATGCCGACTTCATTGGTGATTCGTTTATGCTAAGTCAAAAAGCGGCGGACTCCGAGGCTAAGTTCATCGTCTTTTGTGGAGTGCATTTCATGGCTGAATCTGCCGATATCCTCACTGATGAAAATCAGCACGTGATTCTGCCAAATTTGCGTGCTGGATGCTCAATGGCTGATATGGCAACACTGCCCGATGTGGAAACTGCATGGGCTGAGATAATCACTGAAACTGGTCTCAACGATCCTATTAATCGTCATGCACCCGATGAAGTGCCGGATGATGGAAAGTCGTACCTAATTCCAGTCACTTACATGAACAGCAGCGCTGATCTCAAGGACTTTGTTGGCCGCCATGGCGGGATTGTCTGCACATCCTCCAACGCCACGGGAATACTGAATTGGGCATTTGATAGAGCAGGTCCCGATGGTGCTGTTTTGTTTTTCCCCGATCAACACCTTGGTCGTAATACCGGACTATCAATGGGTATAAAAGAGGCTAAAATGCCAACTTGGGTACCAAAGATTGGCTCTGACCAATCACTGAAAGGTGCGAAAATAATCCTATGGCACGGGTTCTGCTCTGTACACAAGCGATTTACAGTGGAGCAGGTTGAAGATTTTAGAAATCGACATCCCGATGGAGTCGTTATCGTTCATCCCGAATGCCCCAAAGAAACCGTCGAGGTTAGCGATGCTAATGGTTCTACTCAGTTTATCAAAAATTATGTCGATCAACTCCCCAGCGGTAGTAAAATTGCCGTCGGTACTGAGATAAATATGGTGGCGAGACTGGCTGATGACCACCCTGATAAGCACATAGAATGCCTTGATGACAAAATTTGTCCCTGCTCAACAATGTACATGATTCATCCAGCTTATTTGATGGATGTGCTAGAAAAACTAGTCGACGGTGAAATTCCTAATCAGATAAAAGTTCCAGAAGCGGTTCAGCACGGCTCGCTTTTGGCATTAGAGAGAATGTTAAGCATCAAGCAATAGTTCATTCTTCCTCGAGATACTGTAACCCTATCTTAGCCTCAGATTGTTTTTGATTAATATAGATAAACACTATCACAATACCGACTACAGATGAAATTTGTAATACTGTGTTAGAGTATGATTTCAGTTCGGGTTCCCAAGAGTGCACTTTTATGACCACTCCATCATCTGACTCTTCTAGATAAATTAGATGATCTTCGAGTACTATCGGCCCCCATTGGTCTACTTCATCAGCAGTTAGGACGTGAGTGAAGTTATCTGCCAAGTACATGTAGAGAATTTCCCCGTCATAATATTCCTCAATTGGGTTGGTAGGGTCAAGAAAATCCTTCATTACCCAAGCAATAACTCCATCATTTATTGACGGGTCGTAAGAGGAATATTTACCATCACCAAGTAATCTAGACTCTCCGGTAGCCCTGTCTATCAGTACTATTCTATCAACCGACGTCACATTGACGGTTACCAAAATATAATTCCGGTCAAAGACCAAATCGATTATTGTTGAATTAGCCATGTTTGTTGGTGTCCCCCACTCTTCTAGGGTTTGTTCATCCTCCTCACTCGCTGATGCATTTATTGCATATGAGAGCGAACCGGTAAGTTCAAGATTGCTCAAGTATATCTTACTGGGTTCTGATGATTCGAAAAATACAAAATCATTGCCTTCACATTTGACATAGGTGATATTATTATTCGGAATCCCTAGGTCTATCGTGACTCCATTTAGCTTTTCAGCAGTTAATTCTCCATCCTTCAACGTCATCAAAACATACTCATTCCCAGTAAAGCACAACTCTGCATGTTCAACATTTTCAATTGATTTTTGATAATGTACTACCTCTGGATAATCTATATCAACGACAAAAATAACACTGTTATTTGCCATCATCAATTTATCTCCAGTCAACTCATATATCGAATCTGATGCAAGTGTTGGCTGGACAACCTCAATACCGTTATCGCTTAAATCAGCCAAGTCGTATAATTTCAATAATCTTCCATCTTCTGAGGTATTATCTATGGTCGCTAACCAACCATCGGCGCCAGATGCGCCCTCCGGTGCTTCAACACCTTCGGCAGGTAGTGATTGATGGGTCAAATCCCAGGTTATTACCGAAGCAACGATTACTAAAACTAAAAATGCCATAATTCCGGTCTCCCTTGAACTAGGTCTGGCGAACCTAGCCGCGGTTTTGCCCAATTTACTACGGGCAATATTGTACGCCTTGCGCGGGTTTGTAAGCAAGGTTACCAAACGAGCATTGATGGTTCTCTCATCTAAAATACTCCACACTGGTTTCGAGGTTTTGTCAGCGAGGTTTACCGCAATGGAGGCTACTATCATACCTCCTGCGATATCTAAAATCCAATGTATCCCTAGGTATATGATAGCAAATGCTGTTAACATCACATAACCAAGAACTATCTTTCTATAAAGTGCCCATCTCTCATCGTGGTCAAACCGCTTTATGCATAACCACACTGCATATGGTATTCCGATATGGAGTGACGGCATACAATTAGTGAAAGGATCGATTCTACGGAACCAATCCGATATCTCAGGGTTTAATGAATAAGCAAGAGTCTCCATTTCAGGAATGTAAGCACCGGTAACTCTCACATTGAAAAATAAGTAAAATGGTACCGCCAGAATGTAAACCCAAGCAATGGTTAAGGTTACTCGGTCAGCCATCCATCGATCATCGAAATAAGCAAAATAAAACACTGAAACATAGCAAATAAACATGAACCCTGCAACATAAAAATGAGTCAGTGTAACAGTAAGCCATTGAGCCTCGAAGAATTTCTGTACGTGCAGTACAAGATCGCCTTCGATAGCATAAATCCATGGTGTCATGTCAAGCCCGGTGCTAGCCATGAGGATTCTGTCAACTTCATCTAGCCCGTCCTTTGCATTGTAGATCATGAATAAAATTAGTACGTGAATCCAATACCGCCTGAAAAAATCAACAAATGTGGTAAGCTTCAGCTCCATCCACTTCGGCTTAAAGACTGGTAAAAGAATAACCCCGAGAGCGAGAGCAGATATCATCCACGTGAGATAAACACCTTGCATAACCAATTCTCCCCAATTTACCCTTGAGACAATTATACATCAAACCCTCGCCTTCACAGGGTAAAAATCAACCTTTCACGCCTTACCATGCGCCGTGAACATATGGCTTACCACCATCTGGGTCCTCATTGTTGGCCAAGGCCCACAATCGTTCAAATCGGTAGATGCCACTTGAGCAACCTTTGGTCCACTCAAATGCTAATGCGTATTTACCAACAGTCCTAACCTTGGGCTTCTCGGCAGCCATTGACTCAACTTCCCTACGCAATGCTTTGGCGGTTTCGTCCTCATTACGCAGTGGTGCACACTTCGCACAGGGACAGAAATAGCGAATATCATCATAAGTAACAGAAAATTTGCTGCCTTCAGCATAGGTCAAATTCATGGCGGTATCTTGCCTTTCTAACCTGACTAGTTCTGGAATCTTAGACATTTAAACTGCCTCAAATAATTTCTAGTCCTGGAGAATCCGAAGAACCTATTTGTGATTTTATTGCTTCTACGACCTTAGCAAAGGCAACTGCAGAGGCGCCATCTGGCTCGCTAACAATGCGATGTACTCCGTCGTCTCCTCCCCTAACAAAACCGGGATCGAATGGCAATTCGCCAAGAAACGGAACGCCAAATTCTTCGGCGGTCGATTTGCCACCGCCCTGCTTGAAAATGTCAAGAGTCACGCTAAATCTGCCCTCTTCATCGGAGGTGGCTTGGTGCTTTTTCCCACCGGGCCCGGCTACCTCAACAACAGTTGCGGGGCTGGTAACGCCTGAAATTGTATAACCACTCATATTCTCAACAACACCCAATACTGGGACTTTCAATGACTCTGAGAAATTTATCGATTTGCGACTATCAAGTAACGCAACATCCTGAGGTGTAGTTACAATCACCATGCCATCGATATCGGGTAGTGATTGTGCTACTGTCAGTGGCTCATCAGAGGTGCCTGGAGGGAAATCAATTACCAGATAGTCGAGTTGACCCCATTCAACGTCGCCAATAAATTGTTGAATTGCTCCTAGTTTTATCGGTCCTCGCCATACTACAGGAGTGTCTTCATCCTCGAGTAGGAACGCCATCGAAATAACTTTGACCCCTAAGTGGCCTTGGGCTGGATGGATTCGACCCTGTTCAACGTGCAAACGCTTGCCGTCGAGGCCCATCATCTTAGGTACATTTGGCCCTGTGATATCAATATCTAATATTCCAACCGTATGACCCTGCTGAGCCAGTGATAGTGCTAATCCGGTTGATACTGTTGATTTGCCAACACCACCTTTTCCGGATAAAACCATGATTTTGTGTTTAATCTTTTTACCAATTTCTTGCATTGCCATCTTACGTCTCATGTTTGCATAAGCGCTCTCCATCTGTTTTTGTTGCTGAGGAGTTGGGCCGTCTGGCGAATCATCCGCTTTCGGATTGTGGGTGGTCACTGGTGAATCGGCCATGAATTTTCCAAATAACAATCCTACTTCAACCCATAGGTGTCTCCAAGAGAACTTTTCAATATGGAGTAATGAGTGAATATGGAGATTACCGGGAATAAAATCATCAGGTAGCCCAACGACATATCATTGTATGCCCAACCTAAGCCTACTGAGAGTGGCACTGCGATAATCGAAGAAAATAGATACGTTGAACGGTAATTATCGGCTGATGTTTCAAGAAGTAAACACAATGGTCCACAAAAAAACGTCATTAAGCTAATACTTACCACAACAAAACAAAATAAAAGTTCGTTGTCATTAGCGGCAAATATAATGTGTAAAACAAACATCGAAACAAAGATTAGCCCGAATAAGGATACAGCACGCAACTTACCAATCATGCAGGAACAATTCAAACCAATAAATAGGCTGTCATAACTCTGACTGTTTCTCAATAGAAATAATCTAAATATCTAGTTTCTGTAGATATACCATGCGCATATTATTTGTTTGTGTGGGCAATTCGTGCCGATCCCAAATGGCTGAAGGTATCGCCAAGTACCACGGTCATGAGGCTGCTTCCGCAGGCACTCACCCCGCCAGCCAAGTTTCAGAAAACGCGATAAAAGTGATGCAAAGCATGGGCATAGAGACCACTGGAATGAGTCCAAAAAGTATTGATTTATTCAATCCCGGAGATTTTGATCTTGTTATCTCTATGGGCTGTGGTGTTGAATGCCCAGCAATAAAACTTGATGATGATTGGCAGTTGGATGATCCGGTCGGTAAGTCGATGACAATCTTCCAGCAGACCGCAAATGAAATTGAACGTCGAATACTACTGCTTGAATGATTATTCTTCTTCTCGCTCCGGCAAATCGCCATGGCCGTCTAGTTCGATCCTGAGAACACTTACTGTCCGATCTCTACCGTCATCTGAAGGAATTACCTCGCTTTCACAACTTATTTCGCCGATAACTACTTCCTCAGGAAGGCTTTGAGCAATTATCCCGTTTCGTCGACGACAAACTTCGGCAACATCAACTGCTCGACCAATTGCAGCCCCTCTAGCAACCAACTCAAGATTGCGGTCACCCGCTTCCATTGCCATAACTACTGCCCGTACATATGCGTGTAATGGTTTCTTGCCGATGAAAATCGTCCGTCTATCTGTCATGCTGAACCCTGTTTGACGATAAGGGTCCAACGGTTAAATGTTACTTAGGGAAAAACGTTGGTTTGGTGCGAGCGCCGGGACTCGAACCCGGGTTCAGGCGTTGGCAACGCCCGGTGATAACCACTACACTACGCTCGCTGGGTAGTAAGCCCACCAAACAGGGGTATAAACCGTTATCGGAAACAATTTATTCGAATCCAAATCTGTCATCTAAGTAGTCTTTACCTTTCCCTCGTCGGGCCAAAAATAAGACACTTGCACCGGCTACAATGGTAAATCCAATAAGAATTATTACTAACACTGAAGTAGAGATTGTGTCACTATCCAAACTTGGAATGATACTTACTTCCTCCTCAATGACAATTGTGACCGGGATAATCGCAGTTGCAACATCAAAACTGTCAATTGCTTGGATTTGAATTTCATGAGTCCCGAGCGGAGTGCTACTACGAACGGACAATTGTACAGAGAATATTCCATCACCAGCAATCCGATCGCCATTAATTCCGTTGTCATTCATGTTCACCCATCCGGACGGAGCCCCCAGCTGAGCAAACACTCCTAGATTTGCTCGTGCATTGGTGACGCCGTCTTGATCGCTAATTTCTGCCTCAAACACAACCAGCATCGAATCTGCTTGCCTTGTATATCTTGTCAAGTCATCAACAACTATTGTTGGTGCCGAATTTTCCACCGTAATTTCGATAGGTATCACCTGATCATTTGGGATGTAATGTGGCCCATAGAGATGGTCAATATCACGTACACCATTCAGCCATACGTCGGTAATACCGACCTTACCCAGTCCGTCAACTAATACAAATTTGAGAGGCTGCTTACCCGGCGCCATACCTTCGGGGATTACCATCATAGTCGTCCAAATTCCTGATGAGTTGGTTAATGCAAGCAAATCTCCGCCATACTCCCTCAAGTCTAGGCTTACACTTGTTACCCCATGACCATCATAAGCCTCAACATTGACAACGATACTGGTGCCTCGAGGTCCTTGACTAGGGGATATCTCAGCGTGAGTCATGCGAGGGGCTTGGTTGGCGATTGTGATATTACTGGAATATGTTGCGACGAAATCAAATGAATCTATGGCTGCTACAGTCAAAGAATATTCGCCAACTTCTAAACCCTGGACAATAATTCTTGTTGAGTATTTGTCATCACCGATAGCTTTGTCACCGTTAATTCCTCGGTCATTCATGACAACTATTCCCCCACCAATTGAATTGAGATCGACTGTTACCTGCTCAAGGTTCCAATCAACATCTGCAACCTCAGCCACAAGAGTTGCTACACTGCCACCCTCTGAAGTAACAATTCCCTCAAGCAGATACAGCCCATTAATCACTGGAATAGAGTTATCTTCCGCAGTTACAACGGCTGGCGAAATTACTCTAGTAAGCAGTTGTGTTTCAGTGAAGTTTGCCATGTATTCCTCCTCACCGAATGGAATCTCTAATATCCTTGAGACACTGGAAATTAGCCCCTGTAGTGG
>MDTC01208792.1_pt1 | contig 12713 bp, 12 predicted proteins | sample 811181 | NCBI WGS metagenome assembly MDTC01 (sample SAMN05326644, study PRJNA326480) | marine metagenome | isolation source: seawater | place: Pacific Ocean: North | collected 2011 | reverse complement strand
ATTAACCTAATTGCCTCTAAAATATTTATAGTTCCATCAATATTAGTTTTAAATGTTTTCATTGGACTTTTGTAGGCATCAATTACCTGCGTTACTGCCCCTAAATGAAAAATTACTTTAAATTTTTGTTTTAAGATTAAAGATTTCATTTTATTTAAATCAATAAAATCTCCTCCAATAAATTTTATTTTGCCTTTAAAATTAGTCTTTTTTAATCTATTAATATTTTTTTTGTGATCTAGTAGATATACACTATTGGTTTTATCTTTAACTAATAGCTCAATTAGTTTATTTCCTAAAATTCCAAGTCCACCTGTTACTAAAATTTTATTTTTCATATTTTTTAAAAAAATTTTTCAATATGATTATTAATATAGTAAATCCATCCTTAAAAGCTCTCAATTTTTTTCCTTCCTTATAAGTTCTCGGCTCATAATTTGAATTGAATTCATTTATTTTTTTATTATTTTTTGCAAATCTACACAGAACATCAAATTCAAAATCAAATTTATTAGTTGTAAAAGAAAATTTTTTATATTCTGATACTTTTATCATTTTTGTGGCTCCTGCAGCATCAGTTAATTTGAGATTAAATAAATAATTAATTATCGCTGTGATTAATTTTACACCATAATAATTTTTCTTATAAATAAAATTTGCTTTTTTTTCTCTAAAAATTCTTGATCCCACAAGAAAATCATGATCTTCAGATTTAAGAATATCGAAAATTTTTACTAAATCTAATAATTCATATTCGTCTATATCAAAGATAACTGCATATTTTTTATTAGCTAAAGATAAAGCTTTTTTAATAGAGCCTCCTTTTCCCAAATTATTTTCATTAAAAATAAAAAAAAAATTTTTTTTATTTTTTTTCTTTTCTGCTATTAAAAATTCTTTTGAACCATCATAGGAATCATTATCGACAAAAATGAATTCATGATCAAAGTTTATTTTAGATGAGAATTTATGAAACTGATCAAATTTTTTTTGTAGAATATTTAATTCATTGTAATAACAGCATATTACAGAAAAATTAATTTTACTCATTTTGCTATTGAATGAAATTTAAAATTTTTTGATGAATATATTTTAATTGATTTTGCTTTAATCCTTGATGACAACCAATAAGAATTCCATTTCTCATAATGTAATCTGCCCCAGGGAAGTCACTCAATCTATTTTTTTTATTAATCAAATTTTTAAAACCTGGATGCCTTAATATATTTCCACTGAAAATAGGTCTTGTTTGGATATTATTTTTTTCGAGATATATTTGAAATTTTTTTCTATTAAACTTAGAGTTTGGTTTAAGAATTATAGGATATGCTAAAAAATTAGTAAGTATATTTTTATTAATTTTAACTGGAATAAAATATTTTTTTAATTTTGAAAAAAATTTATGATGAAAATTAAAATTTGTATTTCTAATTTTTTGAAACTTATTAAACTTTAATAATTGTTGTAAACCAAAAGTTGCACCCAATTCATTTGGTTCAAAATTAAATCCTGGTTCTGCAAATACGAATTTTCTATCATACTCAATGCCCTTTAATTTTATGTTTAATCTTTTTTTGATATCTTCCGAGTTTTTTAAAGTTGAAGAAAGTCTACCCCAACTTCTTAAAATAATACCTTTTTTGTAATTTTTTTTATCATTTAGAAGAAGCATACCACCATTTCCTGCACAACTTATAATATGAGAACCATAGAAACTAGTTATTGACATATCGCTATAAATGCCTGTAGACTTTCCATTAATTTTTGCTCCCAATGTATCTGCAGAGTCTTCGATTATTTTTAAATTATAATTATTTGCTATCTTTTTTATTTTTTTCCAATTTGGTATATTCCCTATTAAATTTGGAACCATAATCGCTTTTGTTTTTGAGCTAATTTTTCTTTCAATTAAATTTTCATCTATTTGTAAACTGTTTAAATCAACATCAACAAAAATAGGTTTTAAATCACAAAAAACTAATGAAGAAATTGCTGTTCCAAAGTTTAAACATGGAACTATTACTTCACTATTTTTTTTTAAATTTAAAATTTTTAATGCAAGATGAATTGCTGAAGATCCTGAATTAACCATTATTCCATATTTTTTACCAAATTTTTTTGCAATTTTTTTTTTCAAAAGAAATTACACTCTTTGACATTTGAGTTGTCTGCCTAATTCTTTTAATTACTGCATTAATTTCTTCACGACCATAAACATTTTTACCATAAGTTATTTGTGATTTTATTATTTTATCCATGGAGCTTTTTTAGATTTAATTAAACTATTTAGATAACGCTTATCTCTTAATGTATCCATAGGGTGCCAAAATTTATTATGTTTAAAAGCCATTAATTGAGAGTTTTTTGATAGATCTTGTAATGGCTCTTTTTCAAAAATACAATCCTCTTTATTACTTATATAATCAAATACTTTATAGTTAAGTACAAAAAACCCACCATTAATCCATCCTTCTCCCATTGGACTTTTTTCTTCAAATTTTATAATTTTTGATCCCCTCAAAGTTATTTTTCCAAATCTTGGTATGGGTCTTACAGCACTTAATGTTGCGACTCTTTTATGTTTTAAATGAAATTTTAAAAGTAATTTGATATTAATATCAGAAACACCATCCCCATAAGTCATAAAAAAATTTTCTTTTTTATCAATAAATTTTTTTATTTTTTTTATTCGAGCTCCTGTTTGAGAATTCAAACCAGTATTAACTACTTTGATATTTTTATAATTTTTAAAGTATTCAAATATTTTTTTGTGCTTATATCCTGTGCAAAGTATAAATTCATTGAATCCAAAAAACTTATAGTAGTTAATTATATGATGAATGATTGGTATTTTTCCAATTTTTACTATAGGTTTTGGTATTTTATCAGTTTCCTCTGCTAACCTTGTACCTAATCCTCCACATAATATAACTGTTTTCATAATTCTAATTTTAATATATCAATAGTTTAAAATCACAACAAAAACAGTAGTTAAGATTAAGAAATTAATTTTATTCACGATAAATGAGCAAAACTATTAAAAATAACCTATCTATAGAAAAATTAAATTTTTTTATCCAAAATGATTTAATTAAAAAAAAAAATTTAAATATATTGGAATTTGGAGTTCATGCTGGAATTTCAACTAAATTATTTTTACAAATTATAAGAAGAAATAAAGGGAAACTAGTATCTGTCGACACAATAAACTATAAACATTTATTTAAAGATAAAAATTGGTTTTTTTTAAATTGTAGAGATGATAATTTTAAATATATCAACAAATTTATTAATAAAAAATTTGATTTGATTTATTTAGATACCCAACATAATGAAAAACATATAAAAAAAATTTTTAAACATTATTTTAATTTTCTTAAAGTTGGTGGAATTTTTTTAATTGATGATATTTTTTGGCTTCCATATATTAAAGAAGGCTATAGAGATAATTTTAATATAGAAATCAATAATAGAGAAAGCTTCGCTGGAGTTATGGAAATATACAACTCAAATTATGACAAAATCGACATGATTTTAACGCCCAAACATACTGGTATGGTAAAGTTTATTAAATTAAAAGATAAAAAACTGAATTTTTTTAAAAAAATCAAAAGTAGAGAATTTAGTTTAAAAAATTATGTTAGAAAAATAAGAAACTTACTTATATAATTTTTTATAAACTATAATTAAGAATATAATAAAAAATCCTGAAACTTGAAAAAATAATCTATCTATAGAATATTTTAAATGAAACTCTAAAGGTAGATTTGTAAATAAATATGCACAGAAAATAAATATTATACAAAATAAAAAATAAAATAACTGATATTTGATTAATTTAACTGTGTTAGTATTTATAATTATAAAAATTGAAGATAATATTGACAATAAGAAGATTAAATTTTGCAATGTACCAAACATAAAATATTTAAATATTAAAAATACTCTATCAAAAGTTATATAATTTATAATATTTGAAATACTAAATAATTCATAATTGCCACTTTGAAATGATGAATTAATTTCAATAAAATTTAAATATGCAAATCTTGTAACTATTATTAAAGTCACTACAAAAGAAATAATCAATTGATTTTTTAATAAACTTTTATTAGCTAAGAAATAAATAAAAAGTAATAATAAGGCAAAAATCATTCCCTCACTTTTGATCCAGCTCATTGAAATACATGATAATATAATAATTGAAAAATTTTTTTTATTGTTCTTATTTTCTAGAAATAAATAAAATTCTTTTGTTATTAAAATAAATAAGGAAAAAATTAAAATTTCTTGATATCCGTTAAATAATGTTTCTTTAAAACAAATCAAAATTAAAAAACTGAAAAAAATTAAATTATGGGTCTTATTTTTGGACAAAATTGAAGAAATAGAAAATAAGGTTAAACAAAAAAAATAAATATAAAAAATTCGTCCGTAGAGTTCATTATTTATAAATGAAATTTTCATATAAACTGCCCAAATAAATGAGCCTAAATGAGGATATTCTGGTCGTGTTGTATACTTTAAATTTTCTATTGAATTATCATTATAAATTGTCAAAGCTTTTGTTATCCAATAATTTTGTGCATCCCATCCTATATAAAAATTATTTAAAAAATAAATTACTAATATTAAAATTATAAAATAAAAATAAATAATCTCAAATTTAATATTAGAGGTAAAAATTTTATCTTTAATAATAAAAAATAAATTATGTAAAAATAATATTATGAAATAAAAAATTAATATTTTTTGGCTTAATAATGTTAAGAATGATAAAATCAAAAGTGAAAAAATGTGAATTACACTGCCTAGAGATAAAAGCTCAATTAAATTTTTTTCTGAGTTATTCGATTTCACTAAATCCAAATAATATTTTTTTGGAAAGTAACAGTTTACTGTTATTAAAAATATTGTAAATATTGATTGGAGTAGCTCAAACATTTTTCTCTAACAAGTAACAATTTGATATTTTTTCGATTATATCAAAATTTCCCAAATCAAATTTGGTTATATTTTCAGAGATTATATTTTGAATATTTATTTTATCTAAAGAATTGTTATTTAAAATCTCTAGCTTAATTAATAGGTTGCCATTTCTTATATTTAAACTTTTATTTCTATAATCTAAAACAAACTCATTTTTACTATCAAGTATAATATTTTTTTCTAAAATAATATTTTTATTTCCAAAAACTTGATGTACTAAATACAATTTAATTTCTACATTATTCAAATTTTTATTAGATTTAAATATTAATTTATTAATTCCCTCAATATCTGTTGGTAAAAAATTTGTTTTAAAATTATTTAGGTTGATTTTTTCAAACTTCATTTTTGACTCATCTTCGTAGTTCAATAAAATTAATTTTGAATAATCTATTTCATCATTAGCACTATTTAAAAAAATCCAACTTGGGTCAGGTGAAACTTTAAAATTTTTAATTGGTATATTTTGCTTAATTTTATATTTATCAATTAAATATGATACAAATGCGACTGACTCTTTTTCACAAAAATTATATACTTTATTGAATCTTGTTGAATAATCTTTTGAAATTAAAAAATAATAATTTTTGAAAAAATTAAAATTGTTTATTAAAATCATAACTAAAATTAATAAAATAATATTTTCTTTACTAAATTTTTGCATAAATATATTACAATTGTTTAAACAATAGTATATCTCACAATTATGAGATATTTAAAATTAATTTTATTTTTATCAATTCTCTCAATTTTACCTCTGTCAATTTATTTTAGTAGTGAAAAAAATTGTAGAACTTTCAATCTAATTAAATCATATTATGATTTTGGATATAAACATATTGAAAACTGTGTTTCTTTTTCAAACCTAAAAAATAACACTAAAGTTTATTTTTCCGATAACCCAGTTTTTTATGAAATATCAAGACAAATTTATAATCAATTTATAAAAAAGGGTGGAGAGTTCAAATATAATATTTTAACAAATATTGAAAAACCACCATCAAGCTTTAAACCTGAAAAACACAAATTTACGAAAGGGATTTTTAATAGTGAAAATTATGATTATCTCTTTAAAAAAAGAAAACAAAATAATATTAATAATAGTGAATATAATAGTTGGACAAGATCACATGGTGGTAATTGGAACACAAAATATTCAATAAATAATATTATTAATAAAAAAAATATCGGCTCATTAAAATTAATTTGGAAATACTCGTCAATCAAAGATAAAAACTTAAAAAAAAAGTGGATACAAAATATTCAAACTAATCCTATTTTTTTTAAAAATAATCTTATAACTATCACTCCAGATTGGAAAATTGTTTCTCTTAATGGAATTAATGGAAAAAAAAATTGGGAGCTTCAATCAATTTCTCAGCCTGCTAGACGAGGTTTACTCGCTGAAAATGATAAAATTAATAATCAGGATTATTTATATCTACCTGTTGGTGCTAGAATATTTAAAATTGATATCAAAAATGGAAAAATAATAAAAAATTTTGGTGAAAAAGGTTCTGTATTTGCTCCAACTTTAGTTGCACCTATGGTTTATGAAAACATACTTGTTGCTGTAACATATTCAAACAAAGCAATTTATTTATTTAATAAAAATAGCGGTGAATTATTAGATTTAATTCCTCTTTATGATGAAAGAAGAAATTTCGTTGGAGGAACTCCTTGGGGTGGTGTTGCTTTAGATAAAAAAAATGGCATTGTTTATGTAACAACAGGCAACCCTCAACCTAGTTTATATGGAGTAAATAGGTCAGGAGCTAATCACAGATCTACAAGTTTAATCGCTGTAGATTTAAGAAAAAAAGAGATATTATGGGATTTTCAGGAAACTTTTCATGATTTGTGGGATTTTGATATTCCAACTCCTCCAATATTACATGATTTAAAAATTGATAATAAGATTTTAGAGATTGTTATCGTTCCAACTAAAGTTGGAAATACTATAATACTAGAAAGAAATACAGGTATACCATTATTTGATTTAAACTATAAAAAAATTAAATATAATTCAGATATACCAGGTGAAATAACATCTGAATATCAACTTGATATAAATCTACCTGAAAAATTTCATGAAATAAGTTTTACTAAAGATAATATCAAGAATCTTGATAATAAGAAAAAAAATGAGATTTTAAAAAAACTTAAAACATCAAATTATGGTGATTTTTATCCACCATCTTTTAATAAAGATTTAATAATAAAAGGCATCCACGGAGGCGCAGAATGGCAAGGAGCAGCTATTAATATCAAAGAACAAGCTATATACATACCCGTGAATAATCTACCTTGGATATTAAGACCATACATGTATTCTTTACAAAACATTGTTCCAAAAGAAATTAAAAATTTATCAGGTTATAATATATATCAAAATAAATGTTCTTCATGTCATGGTAAAAATAGAAATGGATTAAATAAAAAAGAAGGAGAAAAAAGATTAGACTATATTCCAAGTCTAGTCGGTTATAGTTTAATTAATAAAGAAAAGTTTAAAAAAAATATTAACGATAAAATGAAAAAAATTCATTCTAATATAGATATTTCAGAAGATGAAAATAAATTAATATTTGAATTATTTTCTAATTGGGATGAGAATTTATACTCAAAAAAGAAAATAAGAGTAGAAGCAAACGGTCTTGCTTGGTCACAATATTTAACTTCAGATAACTTACCAGCATCAAACCCTCCTTGGGGATATATAGCAAAAATTGATCTAGTTTCTGGAAAAATAATTTGGAAAAAAAATATCGGTTATAAGGAAATAGATGGAAAAAAAATACAAGTTGGTACACCTAATTTTGGGGGCTTATCAATAAATGGTTCTGGAATAATTTTTTATACAGGAACAGATGATAACTATGCATACGCAATAGATCCAAAAAATGGTAAAATATTATGGGAATATGAAATGGAGGCCGCAGGAAGCGCGCCACCAATTATTTATAATGTAGAAGGAAAACAATTTGTCTCATTCATTGCCACTGGTGGCAGATATCACAATTATAAAAAAAAAGGTTCCACAATATATACTTTTTCAATTGATTAAGTAATTTTGTAGATTTTATTTTTTAAATACCATTCAATTGTATTTTTTAAAGCTGTATTAAAACTAGTAAACTTATAATTTTTAATTAATTTTATAATTTTTTTGTTATTACCATGAGTTTTATTGACTTCTATCTTTTTGAGTATTTTGGGATTAACAATTTTAATCTTTAAACCATTTAAATTTCTTTGCATTTCATTTATAATATTAGCCACTTTTAAAGGTCTATTAGAGCAAACATTATACAATTCGAAGTTATTTTTAAATTTTTTCTTTATTAAAATATCAAGGATTGAAACTACATCTTTAATATATGTAAAATCTCTCAAATGCTTTCCTCCATCATTTAAATAAAAAAATTTATTTTTTTTGAAAGAATGTAGCGCTTTAAATAACATCATATCTGGCCTTCCCCATTCTCCAAAAACTGTAAAAAATCTTAAACCAATGTATTGAATTTTATTACTAATACTAAAGGTTTTTGCTGATATTTCGTTAATTTTTTTTGTTAAGCCATAAATATTTTTTGGATTTAAGTCAAATTTTTCATTTACAGGATATTTTTTTGCATCACCATAAACAGAACTTGAAGAAGCAAAAAATAATTTTTTTACATTTGAGATTTTTGCTAAATCACAAATATTTAAAAAACCTATTAAATTTGAAAAAAAATAACTATCAGGTTTAATTAATGTATATCTTACTCCAGCTTGAGCTGCAAAATTGAAAATAATATCTATTTTTTTATTTTTAAAGTATTTAAATAATTTTTTTCGATCTGATATGTCAATTTTTTTAAAAATTAAATTTTTATTTTTTTTTAATTTTTTTAACCTTAAATTTTTTAATGAGATAGAATAATAATCATTAAGATTATCTATTGCATAAACAGTATGTTTTTTTTTTAAGAGATTTTGAGCTAAGCTATATCCAATGAAACCACAGGCACCAGTTATTAAAATTTTCATATATTTCTTTTAATTATATGCAAACTTGTTGTATTTAAATCTTTATCTTTAAAATGAATATTTCTATTTTTATGTTTAAATTTTTTTATTTTAATTAATTCATATTTGGGATGCCATAAAAATAATTTACTATAATCCATCTTTCGTGAAAAAATACCTTTATGATGGACGTACTTAATATATTTAGTTTGTTTATGATAAAAATCTAAAATAAAAATTACACCATTGTTTTTTAAAACTCTATCTGCTTCAAAAATAATTTTGGTCAAATCTTCATCATCTGATAAATAAAGGCAAAAATTATAAATAAGAATATCAAACATATCATTTTTAAAAGGTAATTTATCTGCTGTGGCCACCTTTAGATTTATTTCTGGATTCTTTTGAGATTTAATAGAGAGTGATGATGGGTCTATTCCATAACACTTTATGTGTTTATAATATTGACTAATAAAATTTATTAAGCCAGCATCACAGCATCCAACTTCTAATAAATTTAATTTTTTTTTTTTAATTCCTAGATAATTTTTAAGTTCAACAAATATCTTATCATTTTTATAATTAATAGTTTTTAATCTTTCAATATTTCTTTTATAAAATTTATTGGCTTCAAATTTTAAAAATATCTTTTTTTGTGTTTCCATTTAAATCTATTTTTTTATTTTTAATAATTTTTGTATCTCATTAAAAAATTTAAATACTAACTTATAAATGATTAAGGACATTATTAGAAAAATACTTTGGCCGTTATCATATCTTATAAGAATTTCATCTTTTAACAGTTTTATCCATGGAATTTTGCTTGAAAAACCACCTCTTCTAAAATTTCCAAAAATTTCATCTTTCTTAGTGGCTATTCCATTCATTTTTTCTTTCACAATCATTCTGAAAAAATAATCATAATCAGCGTGATATTTATATTTTAAATTATAAAACCCAAGTCTTTTTGCAGAGGAGTTTTTAATAAAAAAACCAGTCGAATGGCTTGAATAAAATCCCCAACTATAGTGAATTTTTTCTGGTCTATATCCATAAAGAATTCCCCAGTGCTTTTTAACGCTACCAAAAATAAAATCTATACCATCATTTTTAATTATATAGTTTGTTAAAATTTCTAGTGCATTATTTTCATATGTATCATCTGAATTAATTATACCTATATAGTCACCCTTAGATAAACTTAAACCTTTGTTGAAAGCATCATATAGTCCTTCGTCCTTTTCACTAATCCAATAATCAATCATGTTGGAATTTTCATTAATTATTTCTAAAGTTTTGTCCTTTGATCCACCATCAATAATTAAAAATTCATAGTTTTTGTAAGTTTGATTTTTTATGCTATTTATTGTTTCTTGCAAATATTTTTCACCATTTAACACTACTGTAATTATGGTTATTAAGGGTTTATTAGGTAGGCTTTTTTTTGATAGTGAGTTTATTCTTAATCCTCCCTCAGAGAGTCTTTTTTTATTTTTTGATAATGGGTAAAAATCTAACGTTTCATATTTATTACATTCTTTAATCATTATAAATTAAATTTCGTTTAAGATTAATTTATTTATAACATCTTTTATGTAAAATTTAGGTGACCATTTTAAAAAATATTTAATTTTAGAAATGTCTGCTCTACTTTCATTTATATCGTTTACTCTAAAATATTTTTTATTTATTACTACAAAATCATTCCAATTAAGATTATATTTTTTAAATATATATCCCAAAATATATTTGATAGACACACTCTTTCCTGTGCCTATTACATAATCATCGAATTTTTTTTTTTGCATAATCTTATATATTAATTCTATATATTCAGGTGCCCATCCCCAATCTTTAATTGCATTTATGTTACCTAAATATAATTTTTTTTTTTTATTAAGAGATATTTTCTTAGCTGCATCTAATATTTTTGGAATTAAGAAATTTTTTTTTCTTAAAATTGACTCATGATGAAAAAAAATAGCAGAAAAACATTTTAAGTTGTATTCTTCTCTATAAAATTTTGTGAAATAAAAAGTAATCAATTTTGATAATCCATAAGGATTAGATGGTTGCATCTTACTTTTTTCATTTTTTTTCTTTTTTGAACTTGAAAAAATTTCACAAGAAGAGGTATTAAAAAATTTAATTTTTTTTTGAGATTTTTTTAATACCTCTAAAATATAATATATAGGTATGATATTACTTGTAATTGTTTCGAATGAATTATTATGAGATTTTAAAGGTGATGGTTGTCCAGCGAAAAAATAAATTTCATCACATTTAGAATTTATAATTAGTCTTTGTATTTGGATTTTATTATAAATATCAATTTTTTTCTTTATGATTTTTTTTTTAACTTTAATTTTTCTATGATTTAAATTTTTTTTTAAATTTCTTGTAATACTTATAATTTTGTAATTTTTTTTTAATAAAAGTTTGCACATATATGAGCCATCTTGTCCACTTCCACCAAAAATAATTGCTGTTTTATTCATTATCAAATTAGTTTTTTATATACTTCTTTTGTTTCTTGTGCACATTTATTCCAATTAAAAAATTCTAATCTTTTTTTTCCTTTGTTAATTAAATCTTGTCTAACCAAATCTGAAAATAATACTTTTGTTAAAATGTGAGAAAGTGAATCGTGATTATTAGGATCAAAGTACTCTGCAGCTTTATCTGCTACTTCTTTGAAAACTGGTATATTGCTGCAAATAACTGGACAATTATTTGCAAATCCTTCTAGGATTGGTAGCCCAAAACCTTCATATTTTGAAGGATAAATTAACAATCTTGCATTTTGATAAAACGTATTAAGCAGATCGTCACTACCTTCAAAAAATAAAAAATTTTTTAAATCAATCTTGTATAATTTAAGCAAGTTTAATTCATTTTTATTGAAATTTTTACCTCCAAATAAAACTACCTTAAAATTTTTTAATATCTTTGGTTCTGTCGAAAGAGACTTTAAGAAAATTTCAAAATTTTTATATTTATGTCTATTACCTACGTATAAAATATAAGGATATTTTATCGGAGCTCTCGAGTTAACTTTTAATTTTTTTTCTGTACCCAAATGAATAATTGAAATTTTATTTTGATCTACATTATAAAATTGTATTAAATCATTTGCTGTAGATTTAGATATACAAATAATATGGTTAGCTCTATCTATGGCATTCTTCTTGGGATAATAAGGATTTTGATATCCATAACTTTTGTAAAAAATTTCATGTATCAAATCAAATACTGTAATAACTAGAGGTTTATTTTTTGTGTAAAAAGATCCATCATAATATGTGCTATGAATAACATCTGGGTTAAAATTCTTTAAAAAATTTGCATTAATGATTTCATTAAATGAGTTAATTTTTGGTACAATTTTTGTATTAACTAAATATTTTGAAAAAAAAAATTTTTTTTCAAAACCAATACTATTTTTTATTTCATAATTTTTTAAATATTTATTTAAATGAAATCCTGCAAAAATTTTTGCATTGACGTTAGTTTTATTGAGATGATTACTTAATTGAACAAAATACTTGGAAGGGCCACCTATCTCTTGTTTACAAAAAATTTTATGATCATAAAAAATTTTCATTTACTTTATTCTTTTTAATTTTTTATTTTTTATTAAAAAAGCGTTATCACAAAATTTAATCAAGGATTTTTTATGGGTAATAATAATTATAGTTTTTGTTTTTTTT
>MDTC01178851.1_pt1 | contig 12713 bp, 12 predicted proteins | sample 811181 | NCBI WGS metagenome assembly MDTC01 (sample SAMN05326644, study PRJNA326480) | marine metagenome | isolation source: seawater | place: Pacific Ocean: North | collected 2011 | reverse complement strand
GACCTACCGGCTCGTTTCGCGCGTTTCAGCGCGTGAACACCAGCTCTCCCGGGCTCATGCTTAACCTTCAGCCTACCAGTAATATCGATGCCTATATAAGGTGGCAGCGACCCTCCTTGGCGGAAGAAGCTCAGGGGTGGCGCACAACCCGCTATCGTCACCCCGGAAATCTTGGCGAAGATTTTCTGGGAGATCAATTGGAGACTCGCGTGCGTTGGCACCTGTTTTCGAACAAGTTAACCATCGATGGTGGCTATGTATGGATTAATGCCGGCCCTTACATGGATCTGGTCAATAAGGGTGACAGCCACTACTACTATTTACAGACCATTTTACGCCTGTGAGCGACTGTTATCTGGGCAGTTGACGCTAAAGCGGTTATGGTCCAACCCAGTTAAATTGCTTGAGGTGCTTAAACCATTCAAGCTGCACCCGCCGCCCGCAGAGCGGAGAGTATGAGCGCATAACGCCCAACGCGGCCGCCATACACGATCAAGGCAAAATACCAGAAGTTAGTCTTGGTAACGCCCGCATAAATGGTAATCGGGTCGCCGATTATTGGCAGCCACGCTAGCCAGAGAGTCCACTTACCATACTTTTTATTCAGCGCCAGCACCTTCTCATTGCGGGCAGGCGAGAAGCCAAAATATTTTTCGGCCACCGCTATGCCGGCAGCACCCAGACCATAATTAAATGTCGTACCCAGGCAATTTCCAATCGAGGCAATCAGTAGACAGGCGGTTTTACTATAGCCAAGCGCCAGGTAGCCCGTAAAAAAAATCTCTGATGAAACAGGAACAAGGGTGGCAGCCAGGAAGGCACTCAGGCCTAAATAGATGATTTCCATATCCATGATGTGACAGCATCAATCCAAGAAAACCTACAACTTAACAACTAAAGTCTGTAAAAGCGAAGACCTTAACAGAAGCATTTAACCAAGCCTTGGCGATCTAACTTCCTCCCCCCGTCGTTTATAAGTAGAGACTGTCACGTACACTAAGAGGGGTAATAAGTCTTGCTGATGCTAATGGGTTTAATCTTACCGCCCCGTGTTTACCAACCCTCCTACCTACTGTGAATAACTCCCGAAATATCAGCGATATTTCTAAAAAATCATCAACCGGCTAATACTTGACTTAAATAGTCAGGTATGGAAAACTGCCGCTCGATTTCTGATCAGATTACTCAGGTATTTCCTATGCGATTGACTGCCAAGGGACGCTACGCCGTCACCTCAATGCTAGACCTCGCTCTTCACCATGATCAGGGCCCAACTCCCCTGGCTGGAATTTCCCAGCGCCAGGACATTTCACTCTCCTACCTTGAACAGTTATTCTGCAGTTTGCGCCAGCGCGGACTGGTGAAGAGTGTGCGTGGCCCCGGCGGCGGCTATAACTTGAGCCGCGCAGCCTCCGAGATAAGCGTCGCCGAGGTCATAGAAGCGGTCAACGAAAAATCCGATGCAACCCGCTGTGGTGGTGCCGGAGACTGTCAGAATGGCGAGACTTGCCTGACCCATTATCTGTGGATGGACCTCAGTGATCAGATCCGCAATTTTCTCGGCGACATCTCATTGCAGGACCTGATGCGCCGACGCGAGATCAAGGAAATTTCCGAAACTCAGGATTCACGCCTAACAGTACATATCGAGCAGGATTCCGTCCCCCTGACACTGGTTGCTGACGCCCAGTAATTCAGTAACTTGACCAAATATTAGCCTGGAACAGACATGTCCCAAGAACAGATCGACAAAGCCATCGCCAAGGACTACGCAGCCGGTTTTACCACCGACATCGAGTCCGATACCCTGCCGCCTGGCCTGAACGAAGACACCATACGCTTCATTTCCGCCAAGAAAAACGAGCCGGAGTGGCTCTTGAAATGGCGGCTTGAGGCGTTCCGCGTCTGGCGCGAAATGGACGTGCCTGAGTGGGCACATGTCCATTACCCCAGGATTGATTTGCAGGATATCTCCTATTATTCCCAGCCCAAGAGCATGGAAGATCGACCTCAGAGCCTGGACGAAATCGACCCTGAACTGCTGGCAACCTATGAAAAACTCGGTATTCCGCTGCACGAGCAGGAAGTACTGGCTGGCGTCGCTGTCGACGTGGTGTTCGATTCCGTGTCAGTCGCCACCACCTTCCGCGAGAAGCTGGCGGAGGCGGGCGTTTTGTTTTGCTCAATTTCCGAAGCCGTACACGCATACCCGGATCTGGTCCGCAAATATCTGGGTAGCGTGGTGCCACGCAAGGACAACTTTTATGCAGCACTAAACAGTGCCGTGTTCAGTGATGGTTCCTTCGTCTACATTCCCAAGGGCGTTCGCTGCCCCATGGAGCTATCCACATACTTCCGTATCAATGAGGCCAACACTGGCCAATTTGAGCGTACGCTAATTGTTGCCGACGAAGGGAGCCACGTCAGCTACCTCGAGGGCTGCACTGCTCCGATGCGAGACGAGAACCAGCTTCACGCCGCTGTAGTGGAACTGGTGGCAATGGACGATGCTGAAATCAAATATTCAACTGTGCAGAACTGGTATCCTGGTGATGCCGAGGGCAAAGGCGGCATTTACAACTTTGTCACAAAACGCGGCCTGGCCCATACCAACGCCAAGATTTCCTGGACTCAGGTGGAAACAGGCTCCGCCGTCACTTGGAAGTACCCCAGCTGCATTCTGCGCGGCGACAACAGCGTAGGTGAATTCTATTCCGTCGCGTTAACCAACAACATGCAGCAAGCGGACACCGGTACCAAGATGATTCACCTCGGCAAGAACACCCGCTCGACGATTATTTCCAAAGGTATTTCGGCTGGCAAGAGCAGCAACGCTTATCGCGGATTGGTCAGGGTTGGTCCTGCCGCCAAGGGTGCACGCAACTATACCCAGTGTGATTCACTGTTGATTGGCGACAAGTGTGCGGCGCATACCTTTCCTTATATCGAAAGCAAGAACCCGACTGGTATCGTCGAGCATGAAGCCACCACTTCCAAAGTCAGCGATGACCAGCTCTACCTGTGCCAGCAACGTGGACTCGATCCGGAGAAAGCAGTTTCCATGATTGTTAATGGATTTTGTAAAGAAGTCTTCAAAGAGCTGCCCATGGAGTTTGCGGTAGAGGCTGGCAAACTGCTGGAAGTGAGTCTTGAGGGCTCAGTAGGCTAAATCGGCCAAACGCTCGGGTGCTCCGAAGTCACACCCACTACCAATATTTTAGAGATTAATTCGATCAGGAGACTGACGACATGCTCAGCATCAAAGACTTGCACGCCGAAGTCGACGGCAAGACTATTCTCAAAGGGCTCAGCCTGGAAATTAATGCGGGCGAAGTTCACGCCATCATGGGACCAAATGGCTCTGGCAAGAGCACCCTGGGTCACGTGCTGTCTGGTCGCCCCGGCTATGAAATAACCGACGGTAGCGCCGAGTTCATGGGCAAAGATATCTTCGAAATGGAAACCGATGAGCGCGCCCACCTGGGTCTGTTTCTGGCGTTTCAGTACCCGGTGGAAATTCCTGGCGTCAGCAACATGGAATTTCTGAAGGCAGCTGTGGATACTGTGCGCGAAAGTCGTGACGAAGCAGCTTTCGACACCGTCAACTTTATGCGCAAAGCCAGGGAAGCCTGTGCCGCCGTTGATCTGGACCAGGCATTCTTGAAACGCGGCGTAAATGAAGGTTTTTCAGGCGGCGAGAAGAAGCGCAATGAGCTCATGCAGATGATGCTGCTAGAGCCCAAGCTGTGCATCCTCGATGAGACCGACAGTGGACTTGATATCGACGCGCTGCAAGTGGTCGCCAATGGCGTTAACACCATGCGCACCGAAAATCGCGCCTTCTTGCTGGTGACTCACTATCAACGCCTGCTCGATTACATTGAGCCGGACTTTGTGCACGTGCTTGCAGATGGCCGTATCGTCAAATCCGGCGACAAGTCTCTGGCCCTTGAGTTGGAAGAAAAAGGGTATGGCTGGCTAGAGGTCGAGGTGGCCTGATGACTGATCTGCTAACGCCTCAGCTCAATATAGAGACCGAAGTGCCTGACTGGCTTCAGGCGCGCCGACTTGCGGGGCGCGCAGCCTGGGGCAATGGCAGCATGCCAACTCGAAAAACTGAGGATTGGAAGTACACCAGCGTGTTTCCTTTGCAACAGGAGTTCACTGCCGCGCCGATCAGCGTCGACAGTGCCGCAGAACTGGGCCTGGATCTACCCGACCTTTCCGGCAGCCGCCTGGTGTTCGTCAATGGTCATTGGCGCGAAGATCTGTCGACCCTGGTTGCCGACGCGGCAATTGAGATCGTCCGCTTTTCTGAAGCCAACACCGAGCAGTCGGCCTTGATAGGCGAACACCTGGGAACCACAGTGCCGGGTGCAAAACACCTGTTCGCCATGCTTAACGATGCGACGCTCTCTGATGGCGTATTTCTCCGGGTGCGCGCCGAAAGCAGAGCACAAAATCCAGTACAGCTGGTTTGGCACAACAGTCATTCGGAAAGCACTTTTATCAACAACCAGCGCCTTCTGGTACTGGCTGAATCCCGCAGTGAAGCAAGTCTCGTCGAGCACTTTAGCGGCAGTGATAATGCCTTCACTAATGGCGTTACCGAACTTGTGCTGGACCCGGGCGCCAAACTCAATCATAGTCGTCTGCATCTTGAGAGCCCACAGGCGCTGCACATTGGTGGCCTGCATGTGCATCTCGATCGCGATGCCACCCTGGAAAGTTTTCACCTCGCGCTGGGTGGCAAACTCAAGCGTATCGATATTGTGATTAATCACGAAGGCGCAGGGGCACACTGCCAACTCGACGGTATCTATTTGCTGCGTGGTAATGAGCATGTCGATTATCACACCTGCATTGAGCACGCGGTGCCGCACTGCACCACCGACGAAACCTTCCGCGGCATCATTGGTGACAAGGCAAGGGCGGTATTTAACGGCCGCATCCATATTCACCAGCATGCCCAAAAAACTCGCGCTGAACTCAGCAACAAAAACCTGCTGACCAGCGCTTCCGCCGAAGTTAACACCAAGCCAGAACTGGAAATTTATGCTGATGACGTGCAGTGTGCCCATGGCGCAACCGTTGCTCAATTAGACGATGCCATGCTGCATTACCTGCGTACCCGCGGCATTCCAGAAGACGAGGCCATGGTGCTATTGAGCTACGGTTTTATTAATGCCCTGGTAGAAACCCAGGCGCTGGATTCACTGCGCGACTATCTTAAGCCACTGCTGGCCGACTACTTTTGTACCACCACAGAAGCCGCAGCCGCAGCGGACCAGGGTGCCAATCTTACCAGGCACATCGGTGCTTAACGTGAGCTCAACGGCGGCCGTCGAGCGGGAATGTTCCATGAGTTTTGACGTCGAATCAGTGCGTGCACAGTTCCCTGCCCTACAGCAGAAAGTTAACGGCTGCCCGCTAATCTATCTCGACAGTGCGGCTACAACCCAGAAACCCAATGCCGTCATTGATGCCATCACCCACTACTACCAGTATGAAAATGCCAATGTGCATCGCGCTGCCCATGGCTTAAGCAGCCGCGCCAGCGCTGCTTTCGAGGAAAGCCGGCAGCTCGTCGCGAATTTTCTAGGCAGCCCAGACCCGGCCCAGGTCATCTGGGTGCGCGGTGTCACTGAGGCTATAAATCTGGTGGCTTATAGTTGGGGGCGCAGCAACCTCAATAGCGGCGACCGGGTACTGGTTTCTACGCTGGAACACCATTCCGACATCGTTCCCTGGCAGTTAGTCTGTGCCGAGCGCGGCGCCAAGGTCGTACCGATACCGGTCAGCGATGAAGGGGTCATCGATCAGACTGCTTATGATGAATTGCTCGACGACCGCGTGAGGATGGTCGCCGTAAATCACGTGTCCAATGCCCTCGGCACCGTTAATCCGGTTGAGGAAATGGCCGCCAAGGCAAAAGCCGCGGGTGCGCTCTGTATGATCGATGGTGCCCAAGCCGTGGCCCACTGGCCGCTTGATGTTGTGGACCTTGGCTGTGACTTCTATGCCTTTTCCGGGCACAAACTATTCGGACCTACCGGCATTGGCGCACTGTGGGGTCGGCGCGAGTTGCTGGAGGCCATGCCGCCGTTCTTTGGCGGCGGCGAGATGATCGATCGCGTCAGCTTCGATGGCACCACATTTAATACCATCCCATTTAAATTCGAGGCAGGCACCCCACATATAGCAGGCGTAATTGGACTCGGCGCTGCAGTGAAATGGGTGCAAGGCCTGGATCGCGGCGCGGCAGCCACTCACGAAGCGCAGCTGCTCACCCGCTGCGATGAACTGGCCCAAGAAATGCTCAGTTTGAAACGGCTTGGCCCTGATGTCGACCGCGTCGGTGTGTTCAGCTTCTTGATGGAGGGTACCCATCCGGAAGACCTCGGTACGCTACTCGATCAGCAAGGGATAGCGATTCGCACCGGCCACCACTGCGCGCAGCCGCTGATGTCACGATTCGACATTCCAGGCTCAGCGCGGGCATCATTCAGCCTCTACAACACCATGGCTGATGTAGATGCACTGTTTGCCGGACTGCAAAAAGTCCAGGAGTTATTTGCTTAGACCGAATCATCCCGAATTAGCATTCGGGGCGAATTCGCTAGGACAAGGTTATGAGTGTAGAAATATTCGACGTAGAAAAAGATGCCAAAGCTGCAGTCTCTGTCACTGAGTCTGCTGCCGCCCATCTGTTGAAGCAGGTCCAGCGTAAGGGCAAGTCCGCAGTGCGCCTGAGCGTAAAAGAAAGCGGTTGCACTGGCTTCATGTATGTCATGGAAGAAGTGGATGCGCCTGAAACGGGTGATGTCACTATCACCGCAGCTAACGAGCTCAAGCTGTTCGTCGACCCTGGTTCACTGCCCTACCTGCGCGGCACTGAGTTGGACATGGTACAGCAGGGCGTCAATCGCAACCTGCAGTTCAATAATCCCAACGTCAGCGTTGCCTGCGGCTGCGGTGAAAGTTTCGATATCGCAGCACCCTGAGCCAGCGACCAGAGCCAGAATATATAAAAGCAGCCTGATATGACCAGCAAAGAACGCACCATACTCACCACTACCCGCGATTGCCCAGGGCGTCTTGTGCCCGTGGGTGACCCCGTTACCATTCCGGAAGCTACCTTCGTCACCCTGATTCAGTCCATGGGTGGCAGCTACACAATAATTCATCACGGCAATATGATTCGGGTAGATGGCACCGATGCCGATGCCCTGGGTCTCGAGCCCATCAGGCTGGAGTTCGAACCGCGCCCCGACGGCAATATCGATGAGCAACAAGTCTGGGAAGCCCTGCATACCGTTTACGATCCGGAAATACCGGTGGACCTGGTGAACCTGGGTCTGATCTACAAGATGGACATCGACCAGGACGCCGGCCGCATCGACATCGACATGACCCTGACCGCGCCCGGATGCGGTATGGGCCCAGTGCTGGTGGGTGATGTCGAAGTTCGAGTTGCTCGGGTCCCCAATGTAAAAGCCATCAAAGTCGACCTAGTGCTGGACCCACCTTGGAGTCGCGAAATGATGTCGGAAGAGGCCCAACTCGAGACCGGCATGTTCTTCTGAGGCCAGCGCGTTTTCGGTTATACTTCCCGTTTACACTCCCTCTTTAGACTGGCGCAGGCAGTCTTTGACCAACACACAGAAGCAGCATGAGCAACAACCCATTTGGCCATAGCATCAGCAGCGGCGATATCAAGGATACCCTCGGATTCGTTGACAGCTGGGAAGAGCGCTATAAGTACATCATCGATCTCGGCAAAGACCTGCCGGCACTGCCTGACGAGAAACGTACCGAGGCCAGACTCGTGCGCGGCTGTCAGAGCCAGGTGTGGATCGACGAGCAGATGGAAGGTGGCAGGGTGCAGCTGGCAGTGGACAGCGACGCTTTCATTGTCAAAGGTCTGCTCTGCATTATCCTCGCCGCCTTCAACAACAAGACCCCGCAAGAAATCCTTGACTTCAATATTGAAGGCTACTTCGAAGAACTGGAGTTGATGAACCACCTGTCCGCGACTCGCGGCAATGGCTTGCGAGCGATGGTGGCCCGCATTCAGGATATTGCGCGCAAGGCGACTTAGGCGATATTGTCCTGACTAAATCGTCGGGTCAGCAGGCTGCCTGCCCCAACTCCTCTCAACATTCATTATGTGCATCACATCGTCAGGACCGAAACCGACAAAGCCTGGCCTAATCCGGTGTAGGGCTATGGAGGTAGAGCCGTGTATTCGACCGAGGAGATTGAAGAATTGAGCGATAAACTCGCAGCCGAATTTAAAGCCAACCACTAAGGTTGGCGCTGATCTTCGCCTTTCAAAGCCTTGTAAAGGCCATAGCAAATAAAGAGCATAACCACCGAAAACGGCAGCGCACTGCTAATTGCTGCGGTTTGAAGAGCACTTAATCCACCAGCGAGTAATAACACCGAGGCAACAACGCCTTCGGCGATGGCCCAGAACACCCTCTGCCAAATCGGTGGATCTTCATTGCCACCGGAAGTGATGATATCGATCACCAGAGAGCCCGAGTCTGAAGAGGTGACGAAGAAAGTGACGATCAAGAGCGTGGCCAGCAGCGAAGCTAATGTGGTCAATGGCAGGCGCTCGAGAAATACAAACAACGCCGTCGGCATATGCGTGGTGACAGCGGAGACAATCTCACCACCCTGCGCGCTCAACTCGATAAACAGGGCCGAGTTACCAAACACGCTGAACCAGAGGAAGGTGAAGCCTGCGGGAATAAAAAGCACCCCAAGGATGAATTCACGTATGGTCCTTCCGCGGGAAATTCTCGCGATGAACATGCCAACGAACGGCGACCAGGATATCCACCAGGCCCAGTAAAACAAAGTCCAATCCCCCAGCCATTCATTGGGCTCATAGGCATAGAGATTAAAAGTGAGAAACCCCACGTTACTAAGATAGTTGCCAACGTTTTGTATGAAACCACCCAGCAGTGACACAGTTGGACCTGCAAGCAATACAAAGCTCAGCAGCACCAGAGCCAGCACCATGTTCAGCTCGCTGAGTCTGCGTATGCCCGCATTCAGGCCTGCCACAACAGACACTGTTGCCATCGTCGTGATACAGGCGATCAACAGAATCTGGGTTTCGGGACCGACTTCTATCCCAAACAAATAATTCAAGCCGGCATTAACCTGGGTTACGCCAATACCGAGAGAAGTCGCCACGCCAAACATCGTTCCCAGAACGGCAAAGATATCTACCGCATGACCGATAGGGCCATTGATTTTCTCACATAACAGCGGATAGAGCACCGATCGCATGGTTAGTGGAAGATTATGTCGAAATGCAAAGTAGGCAAGCGCTAGACCCACCACAATATAGGTTGCCCAGGCCTGCAGCCCCCAATGTACGTAGGTGAACAACATAGCGTTTTGGGCCGCTTCAACTGTGCCGCTCTCTCCTGTGGGCGGTTGGGCAAAGTGCGTGATAGGCTCCGCCACACCAAAAAACAGTAACCCAATGCCCAAACCGGCACTGAACAACATGGCGATCCAGCTGTGATAGGGGTATTCCGGTTCCGAATCGTCCGGCCCCAATTTGATGTGGGCAAAGCGGCCAGACGCAAGAAAAACAACAAACACGAAGAAGAACGTTACTACTAACATGTAGTACCAGCCTAAATTGGTGACCAGCCAGTTTTGCAGCGCAGCGAATGTCACACCCGCATGGCTGCTAAACAAACCTCCGTAGAAACTGAAAGCGATGATCAACCCAGCGGAAATAAAGAATACAGGGCGATTGACGGTATTGAAAAAATCTTGGCCCTTTACGCCGGGATATTTCAAATTTTCTGAGTGCTCTTGTTCCATCAAGCGCTGGGCTCCATTAAGAATTTAGGGGTGAACTGCTTGGTCTAAGCAAGGGGCGGAGCTTCTCGCGCTGAGCCACTGGTTCAGGGCCAAACGCACTCCTGAGTGCAACTTGCGAACTAATAAACTGGCCTTACGCATCTCTTAATTACGGGCTCTATGCAAACAACTCAGCAGGCCGTGATAGCCTTTCTGACACCAGCTGTCTGCAACCGGCAGAACAATGGGTCTTGGGTTTCCAATCCCAGATTGATCGGAATTAATGAGACAAGCATGTGCCGGAGACTACCTCGTTGCACACCGTCAGAAGCACCGGCATACCGGCTACTGACTAGCTTCCCACCCCTTGATCTCATTCGTAAACTTGTCGGACAGCGCATTTGATATTAGGAATGTCAGATGATAGTGCTAAATCTCCCAGTCAGGCCTGATCTTTATTAGCACGCCAGTGCCGCGGCTCGTTCCATAGTTCTGGCTATCCAGCACCTCGTCAAACCAGGCCGAGCTGTCATCCGGGGCAGGTTAATATGGCGCTCTCGCGGTGTATAGGTTCAGCTGCTGCGACCGTCGGCATATTCACGAAACACCGCTTTTGGCCAGCGTTCTGAAACGTCGGTGCCAAGGAACACCGCGTCTTCACTCAATAGATCAAAGTAGAAATCCCAGTCAGCCGTGGCAGCGGCCCGGTGGTAGCGATCCAGCGCATCGGCGTCTGCCGCCTCTCCAAACTGCGCAGCCAGATGGGTAATAAACAGCAACGCTGCGGTGAATAGTTCGATTCGGTTCATGTCAGGCCTCCGCATTCGTCTCGCCAGCAGAGCCTGAAACTTTCAGCTTATGTTTGAACTCGCCGGCATCCAGACGTCGAAAATAGTCCTTGGCCACCTCCCGTGCTTTAGGCGCCAGCACAAAAGTTGAGAGCATGGTGGGAATTGCCATGGTGGCATAGGCGCCATCAAACAGACTGATCACTGCGTCCAGTGATGCGACCGCACCCACCGTGATCAACGCCATATAGATACCAAGATAATATCTTTCCGCCCTGGTGCCAAAAATAAAGGCCATGCACTTGCCGCCATAATAGGAGTAAGTCAGTACCGTAGTAGTACTCAGCACAAACACCATGATCAACATCAGGTAGGAACCCAGCCCCGGAAATACCTGATCATAGGCCTGGGATGTAAGTGTGACACCGATGGCATCCCCTTCCCAAACGCCGGTGACCAGGATCGCAAGTGCGGTGCAGGTGCACACGAGCAAGGTATCTATGATCGGCCCGACCATCGCAACCAATCCTTCCCGTGCAGGCTCATTAGTCTTGGCCGCACCATGGGCGAGGGACTCAGTGCCAAGGCCCGCTTCATTGGAAAACACACCGCGCTGCACGCCGATCAGTATTACCGCACCCAGCACGCCACCCGACACTGCCTCACCAGTAAAGGCGTCGGTCACAATCAGTGCCAGCATGGCCGGCAACTCGGTGATGTGCGACAGAAGCAGGTAACCGGTGATAAGGAAATAAAACACCACCATGCTGGGCACTATGCTGCCGGCAACCGCAGACACTCGCTTTACCTTACCCACGGCAACCGCAAACAGAGAAATGGAGAGCACAATGCCCATAATCAGGTCGAAGGTAAAATGGCTGTCAGCGCTGGCGATACCAACAGGGATAGCGACCGCATCGCGAGTAATTTGCACCAGCTGATTCACCTGAAACACGGGGAGAGTGCCAAACATGCCTGCCACCGCAAACAGATAAGCCAACGGCAGCCAGCGCTTGCCAAGGCCTTCTCGAATGACATACATCGGCCCACCCTGAAGCTTGCCCGCATCATCGTAACCGCGATACATGATTGCCAGGGACGCAGTATAGAACTTGGTAGAAACACCTGCCAGCGCAGTCACCCACATCCAGAACACGGCACCTGGTCCACCCACGGTAATCGCAACCGCTACGCCGGTGATATTGCCCACCCCGATAGTACCAGCCAGCGCCGTAGCCAGGGCACGAAAGTGACTGATATCGCCAGCGACCTCGCCCCCGCCGCCGGCACTGTATCTGCCGCGCAGCAGATCAAAGCTGTGCTTAAGGTATTTGAAGTGAGCTAACCTGGAATGAAAGGTAAAGAACAGCCCCCCACCCACCAGCAGCACAACCAATTGCGGGCCCCACATAAAATCAGCAAAGCCCGCTAGTGCTTGTTCAATCTCAGTCATGATGCTGCTCTGTCCCGGTATTCAGAACCCCAGGGAGTGTTTAGCCATCGCAACGGTCAATCACTCGCCCGGCCTCTATGTTATTGCCTTGTGTTTTTTATTATCGTGTGGCGCTATTAATCTGCGCGAGATGCCTGGCACTATTGTGGAGCGCTGGAAGGATTCACTTCCTCGGTGCGCGCACCTGCCAGAATTGCACGCATGGAGTAGTTGCCCTCGTGGCAGGCGTATTCGTACAGGCTTTCACCGCTATACATGGGAAACTCCGCGGTCCAGGGTTCGGAATAAAGCTCGGGATCATCGATAGTGAAGGAATAATGCAGCTTGCCATCTTCGACCCGATAAAAGCGTTCCGTCAGCTTCATATTGGTAGAGGTAATTCGCTCCTTGCCCACCTGCCAGGGATGGAAATTTCGAGTCTCAATCACAAGGGTATCGCCCTCATAGTATCCAATGGAGTCCCCCAGCCACTGCTCATAGGGCAAGTCGCGGAAGTTCTGATCAATCCGCACAATGCGGGCGTTGTGCACCATCTCCGCCAACAGCATCACGTGAGAGGGCGACTGCACAATCTGCATGTTGTTGTTATACAAACTGCTCATAAATGGCGCCGTGGAGGCAAAGCTCACCAGGCAGCG